>OKVI01000441.1_pt1 | contig 30938 bp, 26 predicted proteins | sample 1607001 | NCBI WGS metagenome assembly OKVI01 (sample SAMN03281018, study PRJEB24777) | human gut metagenome | isolation source: fecal sample PR128 from 1 month old male Malay infant, vaginal delivered...
TGCGGCAAACCCAGCAGGAGGTTTTCACGCACAGTCAGTTCATAACGGCCGTAGTCTTGACTCACCAAACCAACATTCGCCAACAAATCATCAGGTGATATATCCTGTACCGACTTACCTCCAATGAGGATGTCTCCACTGGAGGGCTTCAGCATACCCATGAGTGCATTTACCAGGGTTGTCTTTCCCGATCCATTGGGCCCGACGATACCAATCATCTGCCCGGGACTAAAAGTGAGATTGATGTTTTTAAGAGCGAAAGAATCAGCTTTTGGGTACTGGATAGCAAGATTCCTAATGGAAACGCTGGAGATCCCGGGGTAGATATCGGCAATCGGATTTTTCTGCCCGGGTTGTGCGCTAGAAATAAACTTTCGATATATATCAATTGCGTTTGACCCCGCTGCCATCGAGCTAAGGTTGCTTCCCATCGCGCCAAGCGAGACTATAGCCGAGGTAATACCTATAACAGCTCCAGCAAGAACACCGGGAGCCGGCGAGGAGGTAGCTAGAAGAATAAGGGCTAAAGCTAGCAATGCAGCGCTTATAAAACCAACAATTGTATATATTCTGAGGATGTAACGAGCTAGGCCAATTTCCTCCTCACCGGATTTTTTCCGTTCTTGATTAGCGCGATGCGCAAAGAATGAACGAGCGTTAAGAATTGCAAGCTCACGAGCAGTAGTTATTTGTGCAATCTGGTTAGTACTATGCCATGCATTGTAGCTATATGAATATATTTTCTCCATTACCTCAGCATTTTTACTCGAATAGAGATGTGACATAAAGGCAACAGGAATCATGCCTACAAACATGCAGAGCGAAGCGTATACATTAATCTTTCCTACAGAATAGCTAAGGGATCCCGTCGAAAAAATAATGAATATCAGAGTACCCATAGTGGATACTTGAGACCCTAGGCTCCCCCCTGTCACAGCGTCATGGGCAGCCCTTGAGGAGCGAGCATAATCACCGTTCGCGATTTCCTGAGAGGAACAAGTCGCCAGACGAGAAGATACATTCTGAATACCTGTACTCGACATTCGAGAATTTAGAATCATACGCAGAGAGTCTGATGCTTGTCCCAGGGCAATGTATCCTGCCAGCACAAAACTAACCCTCAGGGCTAGTGGGAGCACTTCATCCAGGTTCTGACCCAAATGCTCAATCAGCCTAGTGACAGCCTCCATCTGCAGAGCGGGAAATAGTGATAGGCACACAACAGATGCTAGATAGGAGGTAGTCCATACGGGGTGATTTTTGAAAGCATAAACCACGGACCAAACAGTATTAGCCATAATCTTACGCATCTTTATAGCCCCTTTCAGCAGAAGTTTTATGGCCTGCAGAATCTTCAGAGATCTGGTTTTTGAAAATTTCCATGAACTTTCCCTCCGCCTTCAATAGCTCCTGGTAGGTTCCTTGCTCCACCACACACCCACCATCCAACACCACCACAGAATCAACACCACGCAACGTCCACGCACGATGAGACACCAACACCACCAAACGCCCGGCAGCAGCCACCTTCAACCGAGCAAAAATCTCCTCCTCAGTCTCAGCATCCACAGCACTGGTCGGCTCATCCAACACCCACACCGGCGCATCCCGAAGAACCACACGCGCCAACGCCAAACGCTGCCACTGACCACCCGAAAGACCAACACCACCAAACGACTCACCCAACTGAGCATCCAAACCGCCCTCAAGACCACGCACAAAATCATCAGCACGAGCCACCGACAAAGCCGACCACAAATCAGCATCACCAAGACGCTCAACAGCCTCCTGCGGCAAACCCAGCAGGAGGTTTTCACGCACAGTCAGTTCATAACGGCCGTAGTCTTGACTCACCAAACCAACATTTGCCAACATGTTGTATTTACTCTCAGAAGAAGCACCCTTATACGTTATGCTCCCCTGGGCAATTGGTGTAATTCCAAGAATTGCATTTATTAGCGTTGTTTTTCCCGCGCCCGAGGCGCCAACTACTGCAATCATTTGATTATTCATCAGCTCAAGATTAATATCTTTAAGCGCAAAAGACGACGCGCCCTCATACTGAACGGATACATCTTTGCATATAATTTTTGAAATATTTTCACGGTTCGGGTTAGAAGTTTTTATCTCAGAAGCATGGTCGTAAGTATCAGAGTCGCATACCCTTCGGAATTGCTGAACAGATAATGCTCCATTAATAATCTGACCAAATGAATATCCCACCTCTTGGGTCGCGTTAACACAGGCAATGATTCCAATCAGCGATCCGGCCACATACGATATATCGGCGCCTGAATCCACAAGGAAGTACAGGGACGCAAAAAGTAAGACAGAGCAGAGTAGCCCTGCAACTATGGAGATGATTCCTCTAACACTTTCAAGGCTCAATTCCCTACCGGCTGCCCGGCGTCGCCAGGACGCTACGCGTTGCGAGAAAAATCGGGAGGCTCTCATGAGGTGAAGTTCTTGGGCACGACTTTGAGCCATCAGATTGTCTAGATAGTAGTTCTCTGCCCGATAGTCCTCGTACATTAGGGTGTATATAGCGTAATCACGTTTAGCGAGGATTACCATTGCAATGGCTAGGGGCAATGAACACAGTGCCGCAAAAATTGCTGCCACAATGCTGACGTTCGCAATATTGAGACAGAGAAGTAACACCATTGCGAAGGCACTCACCAGTGCCATAACTGACATGGTGTGAACCTGCAATTCCTGTTTCGATATTGCCTCTCTAGCAGCACGTATATCTTCCTGTGATTTTGTGCTACCTATATTAGACAATGGAAATGTAGATAACCTGTTATTTAACATGCAGTGAACCCGATAGTTCACCTTTGACTTGAGAATCAGCATGTTACTTATTACCCAGCGTTGAGCAACAATATTAATTCCGACAACAAGAGCAAGAGCAACGATATAAATCCATGCTGTGCCACCATGTGAACCGCTCAAAGCTGACACCGTATTACCAATCAGCAAGGATTGGCTCAGGGGAATGCAGGCAATGACGGCTAGCGATAGGGCGGCGCTCACCAGGGTTGTAGGACAGGTTTTCCAGGCTAGGCGGAAGGACCAGAGTATAGAAGAAAATAGATTTTTCATTCTCACCACGCTCACAAATTCATATTGAACTCATCTTTGAGCCCTGAAACTCCTCGATGAGCGGACATCGAAACACTACCCGTGCCTCATTAGTTATTAGTTACCCTACCTCTCACTGAAAGATAAAACACACATATTCGCGCGTGTCCAAGAATATTAAGCAGACATATCTGCGATATATACCGAGCGTCCAAGAGCCCGCCGACAGCCCTACCCGCAACGCCCCCCAGCCCCCTTCGTCATAGTCAGTCATATTAAGTTCATATTTCGCCCCAATGTCATGTCCAGAAATATTAGGACATCAACCGCCGCTTCCCTTGCACGCCCTCGGAGGCGGTGGGTAGAGTGAAAGCGTTATCTATCAAGAGCGACCGAGAGATCTGGCTCGTCGACGTCGCAGCAACCTCGCCAGTATCCCCCCACCGTCACGGTGCAGGGTACGGACAAGGTGCTCCCGCCAGAACCGATAGAGAAGAATACCCTTCGGCACCCCTTGATGAGTCACACCAGCAAACCGGTGTAGCGCATCCTGCAGAAGAATTCGCGCACCCTGCCGGTGCGTATCTATCGGGTGAACACGAAGGATGGTTATGACGACAGTTCACCCGGCTCTTTCTTTTGAGCTGTTCCCTCCGCGCTCACACGCGAGCTGTGAGTCGCTGATTCGCACCATTGCGGAGCTTGAGGGCACCAACCCCGACTACGTGTCTGTCACCTACTCCGGTGACGCGAAGCGCCGCCAGAAGACCCTGGCACTGCTCGACCACCTGGTGCATGAAACCTCCCTCACCCCGCTGGCTCACCTGATTTGTGCAGGCCACTCGGTGCATGAGCTGGAGCGTGCGGTCCGCCTGATTCTGGGTCTGGGCGTGCGCGGTTTCCTGGCTCTTCGCGGTGATATTCAGGAAGGTCAGGTTTCTGAGCTTCCTTTCGCCCGCTACCTGGTAGAGCTCATTCGCCGCGTGGAGCGTGAAGATTTCGCCCACCTGGCGGCTGGCAAGGTGTCCATTGGTGTGGCGGCGTACCCGCAGAAGCACCCCGAGTCCGCATCCCTGCTGCAGGATATTGAGATTCTGCTGTCGAAGCAGCGTGCCGGCGCGGATTTCGCTATCACCCAGGTGTTCTTCGAGGATGAACGCTACAGCGCCCTGGTCGATTCGGCGCACCTGGCAGGTGTGGATATTCCGATTATTCCGGGCATCATGCCGGTAACCTCGCTGAAGCGCCTACAGAACCTCTGCCAGATGGCGGGCATGTCGGTTCCGGCGGATCTTGCGTACGCCCTGGAGACGGCAACCAGCAGCGCAGAGCTGCACCGCATCGGCGTGGACTACGCACTGAACCAGTGCCGTACCGTGATGGATGCGGGCGCACCGGGCCTGCACTTCTTCACCTTCAACGAGCATGCCGCGGTGCTGGACGTTCTGGATCAGCTGGACCTGCCCCGATACAGCAACCGTTTCTCCCAGCCCCTGAGCGAGCTGGAATTCGCCTAAACGCGACCCGCTCCGCCCGGCGCGGATGCGCCACCCAAGTTTCCCCCAAAGTACCCCGGGAGCGTCCCGCGGATCTCGGCCCCATCGACGGGGCCGGCAGGGCCCGCTGATTCTCCCATTTCTATCCCCAGTAAAGGAATATGCACTATGTCTAACGTTGCTTTCCCCGCCGCAACTATTGTTGGTTACCCCCGCGTGGGCCGCTTCCGTGAGCTGAAGAAGGCTCAGGAGGCTTTCTGGAAGGGCAAGGCCACCCTGCAGGAGCTGCAGGATACCGCCGCTGACGTGCAGCGCACCTACTTTGAGCGCGTGACCGCCGCCGGCCTGAAGGCTGACAACTACTCGATTCCGGCGACCTTCTCCTACTACGACCAGGTGCTCGACGTTGTTCGCCTGTTCACCCTGGTTCCCGAGCGTCTGGCCGAGGCTAAGGACGCACGCGGCCTGCTGGATCTGCCCGGCTACTTCGCCCTGGCGCGCGGTACCGAGACCCTGCCTCCGCTGGAGATGACCAAGTGGTTCGACACCAACTACCACTACCTGGTGCCCGAGATTGGTGCCGGCACCGAGATTAAGCTGAACCTTGAGGCTATTGACGAGCAGCTCGAGGTAGCAAAGCAGGCTGGCGTGAAGGTTCGCCCGCAGATTGTTGGCCCGCTGACCCTGCTGCTGGGCGCTAAGGCTGAGCAGGGTTCCGACGAGGACTTCGCACCCGTCGACCGTCTGGATGAGTTCGTTGCCGCTTACGCTCAGGTGCTGGAGCAGCTGGCTGAGCGCGGTGTTGAGTGGGTTCAGCTGGACGAGCCGGGCCTGACCGTGGACCGTGCCGACAACGCGAAGGTTGCCGAGCTGGCCGAGCGCACCTACCGCGCCCTGGCCGCCGCCGAGAAGCGCCCGCAGATTCTGGTGACCAGCCCTTACGGTTCCCTGCGTGAGAACCTGCCGGCACTGCTGGGTACCGGCATTGAGGCGCTGCACCTTGACCTGGTGCACGGCGTGTACTCGAAGGCTGAGCTTGAGTCCGTTTCTGCCGCCGGCGTGCACCTGGTTGCCGGTGTTGTGAACGGCCGCAACGTGTGGCGTGCCGATGTTCGTGCCGCACTGAAGACCCTGGAGGCGCTGCCCGGCGCATCCGAGGGTGCCGTGTCGGTGGCTTCTTCGACCTCCCTGCAGCACGTGCCGCACGACCTGGCTCTGGAAGACCCCGCCGAGGTTCCCGTGGACGGCCTGGCCTTCGCCGACCAGAAGGTCGCTGAGATTGCACTGCTGGCTCGTGGCCTGGCCGAGGGTGAGGCCGCTGTTGAGCCCGAGCTGAAGGCTGCTGACGAGGCGCTGGCTCGCTTCGCCGCCGACCCGCGCAAGCACAACGACGAGATTCGTGCCCGCGCCGCAGCTGTGACCGCCGAGGACTTCGACCGTCCGACCATTGACGTTCGCCGTGCGGCTCAGGCTGACCTGAACCTGCCGAAGCTGCCGACCACCACCATCGGTTCCTTCCCCCAGACCGCTGAGATTCGCCGCCGCCGTGCGGAGGCTCGTGCGGGCAAGATTTCCGCTGAGGAGCTGAACGGCTTCCTGCGTGACGAGATCGCCTCGGTTATCGCACTGCAGGAGGAGCTGGGCCTGGACGTGCTGGTTCACGGTGAGGCTGAGCGTAACGACATGGTTCAGTACTTCGCCGAGAACTTCGACGGCTTCGCAACCACCCGCCACGGCTGGGTTCAGTCCTACGGTTCGCGTTGCACCCGCCCCTCGATCCTGTTCGGTGACGTGAAGCGTCACGGTGAGGGCCTGCGCGGTGAGGCGTTCACCGTTCCGTGGAGCTCCCACGCACAGTCGCTGAGCGACAAGCCCGTCAAGGGCATGCTCACCGGCCCGGTGACGATTCTGGCGTGGTCCTTCGTGCGTGACGACCAGCCGCGCCGCGAGACCGCTAACCAGGTGGCTCTGGCTCTTGCCGACGAGATTGCCGACCTGGAAGAGGCGGGCATCCGCATCATTCAGGTGGACGAGCCGGCTCTGCGCGAGCTGCTGCCCCTGCGCCGCGACGAGCAGCCGCAGTACCTGGACTGGTCGGTGAACTCCTTCCGCCTGGCAACCAGCGGTGTGAAGGATTCCACTCAGATTCACACCCACCTGTGCTACTCGGAGTTCAACGAGATTATCGACTCGATTAACGCTCTGAACGCTGACGTGACCAGCATTGAGGCCGCCCGCTCGCACATGGAGCTGCTGGCTGACATTCCGGAGACCTTCGTTTCCGGTCTGGGCCCGGGCGTATGGGACATCCACTCCCCGCGTGTTCCCTCGCAGGAGGAGATTGAGTCCCTGCTGAAGGCTGCAATTGGCTACGGCACCATTGCCGACCTGTGGGTGAACCCGGACTGCGGTCTGAAGACTCGTGATTACGAGGAGACCAAGCAGTCTCTGCGTCACCTGGTGGACGCCACCAAGGCGATTCGCGCTTCTCTCTAGGTTTCCCACCCGGAGAGCTTTAGGTTCCGCTGCCTGCTGCGGGTTGACCGGATGATGGTTTGCTCGCGGTGACCTGCGGCAGGTGGCGGCTGTTCGGCTTCCCGCCGGTATGCGTACCGACTGCACGCCGAACTTTTGGGGATAGATAACGGGTCCGCCCGCACGGCTTCTTCTGCACCGTGCGGGCGGACTTTTGTGTGCTCGGGGTGCCCGTTGCAGGTTCGTTTCGGATTTGTCCCGGGTTCGTTTCGCGGCGTCCACGTGGTTTTCCACGTGGTTTTCGCGGCGGATTTAGGGTATAAATTACCCTAAATTTATGTGTGGTCTGACCACAACATTTTCTTACCGTTTATTGAAAGCATTTATATTCATCGCGCGCCGCGTGGCCCCGTCTCCCGATAGGTAGATGCGCATCACAGGTATTTTCAGATTCACCGGAATTTCAAGGCAGAAACGGCTTTTAAAGAACGTGTGTTCTGAATATCTGTTCACTGTTGCAAGAATACTATGCACATATGCCCATCAAATTAGCATTTTTATAAGAATCCGTTTTTAGAATTCCAGCATGACTACTACCGCTTCATCAAAGAAGAAGAAGGGTTCTGCACCCCGCTGGCTCGCTATTCCGGCACCCAAGCCCCAGCTCAGCGAAGCAGAAGTTAATGCGAAGTACCCACGCATGCGCCTGCAGGTCTTCATGGGTATCTTCATCGGTTACGCGACCTTCTACCTGATTCGTAACAACGTCCCGCTGGTCACCCCGATTCTGACCAAGGAACTTGGCTTCAGCAACGCAGCAATTGGTGCGCTGTCTACGGCACTGCTGCTCGCTTACGGCTTCAGCAAGTTCTTCACCGCAATGATTTCTGACCGCTCGAACGCGCGTTTGTTCCTGCCCATCGGTCTGGTGCTCTCGGGTGTTGCAAACATTCTGCTGGCACTGACCGGCTACATGGGTGAAGGCGCGGGTGCGGCAGGCTACGGTGCCGCTATCGCCTCCATCATGGCGACCATCATGGTCTTCAACGGCATCTTCCAGGGCATGGGTTGGCCTCCCTCGGGCCGTGTGCTCGTGAACTGGTTCTCCACCAGCGAGCGCGGTACTAAGGTTTCCTGGTGGAACACCGCTCACAACGTTGGTGGTGCGCTGTCCGGTCTGCTGGTGGCCTGGGGCTTCTCCCTGTTCGGTAAGACCTGGGAGGTTGCCTTCTGGTTCCCGGCCGTCATCAGCTTCGTTCTGGCGTTCGTGGCGTGGCTGCTGATTCGTGATAACCCCGAGGCTGAGGGTCTGCCCACCGTTGACGTGTACCGCAACGACCCGCACAAGGTTGAGTCCACCGCTGAGGATCGTGCGGAGTCCACTTGGACCACCATCCGTAAGCACGTGCTGACCAACTCGACCATGGTGTACCTGGCTCTGGCAAACGTGTTCGTGTACACCCTGCGTTACGGTGTGCTGGTGTGGGCGCCGAAGTACCTGCACGATGTGCGCCACACCTCCCTTGAGGGCGGTATTGCGGGCTTCTCGATTCTGGAGCTTGCCGGCATTGGTGGCACCGTCCTGTGCGGTTACGTTTCTGACCGCATGTTCAAGGGTCGCCGCTCCCCCGCGGGTATCCTGTTCCTGATTGCGACCGTCGGCGCGATTCTGCTGTACTGGCTGCCTTCTTCGGATGCGCCGCTGTGGATTGCGTACGTTGCGCTGGCTCTGATTGGTGGCCTGATTTACGGCCCGGTCATGCTGATTGGCCTGCAGGCTATTGACCTGTCTCCCTCGCACGTTGCGGGTACCGCCGCGGGCTTCACCGGCCTGTTCGGTTACGCGCTGGGTGCGACCCTGGCTTCTGCCGGTATCGGCATTATTGTTGACCACTGGGGTTGGAGCACCGCGTTCGTCTTCATGATTGTCTGCTCCGGTCTGGCCGTGCTGTTCCTGTGGCTGGTCAACGGCGCTGAGAAGCGCATGATGGCTGAGCGTGCAGAGAAGCTGGCGGCTCAGGCTTAAGCGAATAGTGCTTCTTCTTTCCTGAACTGCTCGGCAGTTCAGGGGTAGATGTTAACCCGCCTGTACGGTTGTGTGACCGTGCGGGCGGGTTTTCTGCATCCCTGGAGGGGCTATGCGCCTTCCCTACCGCCTTCTCTGCCACCCGGATGGCCCACTGAGGAGCGGCAAAATGCCACTGAGGAGCACCTGTACCGGTGAGCCAGCATCTGACGGCGTGCCGGTCATCCTGTGGCTTGCGGGCGTAAGAACATAGAATGGAACCATGACTACTAACTCTGGAATCACTAAAGAATGGGTGGATGAAACCGTCAAGCCGGGCGACGATTTCTTCCGCCACGTCAACGGTAAGTGGCTGGCAACCCACGAAATCCCGGCGGACCGCCCCAAGGATGGCGGCCTGTACACCCTCCGTGATAACGCAGAGAAGCACGTGCGTGAGCTGGTGGAGAAGATTGCGAAGGAGCAGCCGGAGTCCCGTATTGGTGCGCTCTACAACTCCTTCATGGATGTTGAGAAGATTGAGGCGGACGGCCTGGAGCCGCTGCTGAAGGAAATCGCCCCGATTCTGAACTCGGCAACCCCCTCCCACCTGGCTGTGACCCTGGCGCTGCTGTCTCGTGCGGGCCTGCCGCAGCTGTTCGCCTGGTACACCAGCAACGACCCGAAGGACCCGAAGAATTACACGTTCTTCCTGTACCAGTCGGGTCTGGGCCTGCCGGACGAATCCTACTACCGTGAAGAGAAGCACGAGCAGGCGTGCGCGGCGTATGTTGAGCATATTGCCCGCATGTTCCAGCTGACCGGTCTGGCTGAGGGCTTCGGCCTGACCCCGGAGCAGGCGGCTCAGCTGGTGTTCACTCACGAGTCGGAGCTGGCTCGCCTGCACTGGAACGTCGTGGAGAACCGCGACGCTGAGGCGACCTACAACCCGTACCAGGCGACCGAGCTGGACGAGAAGTTCCCCGGCTTCCCGTTCTCGCAGTGGCTGCTGGCTCTTGGCGCCGACCCGGAGACCCTGGGCCAGGTTATTGTGGGTCAGCCGTCCTTCTTTGAGGGTGCTGCTAAGCTGTTCACCTCCATCCCGCTGATGAGCTGGAAGCTGTGGGCTGTGTGGACTGTTCTGCGTTCGCGTGCGCCGTTCATGTACGACGAGCTGGTTCAGGAAAGCTTCAACTTCTACGGCAAGACCCTTTCCGGTACTCAGCAGATTCGTGAGCGCTGGAAGCGCGGCGTGGGCGCTGTCGAGAAGGCTCTGGGTGAGGAAATTGGCCAGGAGTACGTGGCTGTGCACTTCCCGCCTTCGCACAAGGAGAAGATGCTGGTTCTGGTCGGCAACCTCCTGGAGGCGTACCGCGAGTCCATTGAGTCGCTGGGCTGGATGACTGAGGCAACCCGTCAGAAGGCGCTGGAGAAGCTGTCGAAGTTCGTCACCAAGATCGGTTACCCCGATAAGTGGCGTGACTTCTCCGCCCTGGAGCTGGTGCCCGGTGACCTGTTCGAGAACCTGCGCCGTACCGGTGCGTTTGATGCTGACTGGCTGATTGCCCGTAAGGGTCAGCCGGTGGACAAGTCGGAGTGGCTGATGACTCCGCAGACCGTGAACGCGTACTACATGCCTCCGGCGAATGAGATTGTGTTCCCGGCAGCTATTCTGCAGCCCCCGTACTTCAACCCGGATGCTGACGATGCGGCGAACTACGGCAATATCGGCATGATTATTGGCCACGAAATTGGTCACGGTTTTGACGATCAGGGTTCCCGCTATGACGGCGACGGCAAGCTGGAGAGCTGGTGGACTGAGGAGGATTACGCGAAGTTCAAGGAGCGTACCGCAGCCCTGGTGGAGCAGTACAACGCGTACGTTCCGGTGGGTCTGGACGAGAAGTTCCACGTGAACGGTGAGCTGACTCTGGGCGAGAACATTGGTGACCTGTCCGGCATGTCGATTGCGTTGAAGGCGTACCGCTTGGCTCTGAAGAAGCAGGGCATTGAGTCGCTGGCTGATGCGCCGGTGATTGACGGTATGACCGGTATTCAGCGTTTCTTCTTCTCGAATGCTCGCGGCTGGTGCACGAAGTCCCGCCCGCAGCATGCTGAGGTGATGATTTCGGTGGATCCGCATTCGCCGGATGAGTTCCGCGTGAACGGTGTAATGCGCAATATTGATGAGTTCTATGAGGCATTTGGTGTCTCTGAGGGCGATGCACTGTACCTGGCTCCGGAGGAGCGCGTGCGCATCTGGTAGCATCCCGATAAGGGTATATGCTTTATTGCGTATATGAGAGAGGCGCCCGCCTCGTGGCTTGAACCCACGAGGCGGGCGCCTCTTTTCTAGAGAGCTGTGGACGCTACACGAAGGTAGGCGTCTACTGCTACTGTGCCGAGCGTTGCGTTAGATAATTTCTAGCGCAATATCCATGTGCAGCGGCTCGGTTGCATCGATGTGGTACTGGCTGTGTACCGGCGAGCCCCACGAGTCATCTCCACCAACGCCGAGCTGACCTGCCAGGATACGCAGGTAGGTGCGATTGTTCTCGGGCAGCTCCCACTGGTAGGAAGCTTCCTCAATCTGGTAGGAGGAGTAGGGCAGGAGCGATACGTGCAGGCCCTCACCGGCAGTCTGCAGCTGGCGGACACGGAAGCCGTGGTTGCTGTCGTTCGTCACTTCAGCCCAACGGACACCCATGTGGTTGCCGCTTTCCTGAGGTACCAGGTACGGTGCGTAGTCCTGCTCGGGGGTGCTTTCCCACACGCCCAGGCGGACGCCGCTGCAACGGTCGGGGTAGGAGTCGCCGGGGCCAAGGCCGTAGTAACGCAGGTGCGAGAACTCGCCGGGCAGTGCCCATTCCAGACCGAAAGCGGGCAGGGACGGTGCGTCCTTCTCGCCGGGGTAGTCGATGGTTACTCGCACGTTGCCGGTGCTCTGTGCTTCGTAGCGGACCGTAACAGCGGTGTGAGCGGGGGTTGCCAACTCGTAGGTGTAGGTCACTGCCACGCTGTCATCGCTGGGCTGCTCGACGGCAACGTTAGCGCAACGGGCGTAGCGGCCTGCAACGGTCCACTGGGCGCGTTCGAAACCGTGTCCGGCGCCGCGGTCGTTGTCGGTCAGGGGCCTGAAGGTGGTGAGCTTCGGGGGGCGAATAACGTGCTCGGTGCCGTTGTGTACCCAGGAGACGATGCCGCCCTGAGTGCGGGACAGAATAACTTCAGCCTGGTTGTTGCGCAGACCGACGTTCCAGCGGCCGACGGTCGCCGTCGCATCTGCTGCGTCTTCAGCGGTGTTTGCTTCAGCCTGCGATGCGGGGATGACGTACTGACCGAAGGCAATTTCGTGTCCTGCAGGAGCCCATGCGGCGTCTTCAGTGAGCACGAGGCTGACGTCCAGGGTTACTTCTGCGTTGTCGGCAGCGTATTCTTCCAGGGGCCAGGGAATTGCCAGCTCGTGGGTAGATTCCGGGGCTACGTCGAAGAAGTAGTCTTCCTGCCACTGAGGAACACCGTTGACCAGCAGGCTAGCCTTGAAGGTGTAGTCTGCGGTGGAAGTGAAGAGGTTGTCGTTGACGACCGTCACGCCCTTCTGGTCGGGGGTGATGCGCAGGTTGGAGTATACTGCCTTCACTTCAGCGGCCTTGGGGCTTACCTTGCGGTCGGCGAAGAGGATACCGTCACCGGAGAATTCATAGTCGCAGGGGCGTTCGCCGAATGCGCCACCGTAGGCGAGGTATTCGGGGGCGCCTTCGCTCTCACCGGGGTGCCAGAGTGCCTGGTCGATCATGTCCCAGATGAAACCGCCCTGGTAGTGGGGGTAGCGTTCCAGTGCGACGTATTCGTCGATAGCACCGACCGAGTTGCCCATTGCGTGCATGTATTCGCACATGATGAAGGGCTTCTGGGGGTCGTTCGACAGGTACTTTTCGACGACGTCAGTGTGGGTGTACATACCGGATTCGATGTCGGTGACGTCATCAAATTCGCGGTGCCAGGTGATGCCTTCGTAGTGTACGGGGCGGTTGGGGTCCAGTTCGTGGACTCGGCGGTACATGGAGCGGAATACTTCGCCGCCGTATGCTTCGTTACCGAGCGACCAGATTACTACGGAGGGGTGGTTGTAGTCGCGGCGCATCATGGATTCTACGCGGTCAACGCAGGCGCCTTCCCATTCCATGCGGGAGCCGGGAATCGTGGTCTCGGGGGTGGGGATGTCACCGGGGGTGCACCAGGAGCCGTGAGTTTCCAGGTTTGCTTCGTCAACCAGGTAGATACCGTATTCGTCGGCCAGGGCGTAGAAGCGTGAATCGTTGGGGTAGTGGCTGGTGCGGATAGCGTTGATGTTGTGCTGCTTGCAGAAGAGAATCTCTGAAGTCATGTCTTCAACGGTCAGGACGCGGCCGGTACGCGGGTGGAACTCGTGGCGGTTGACACCCTTGAAGAGGACTCGGTGACCGTTGAGGGTCATGATTCCGTTCTCGATGCGGAAGCGACGGAATCCGACGCGCTGGCTGGTGGATTCTACGGTCTTGCCGTCGTGGAGCAGGTCCACCGTCAGAGTGTAGAGAGAAGGCGATTCAGCCGACCAGGGGGAAATGCCCTCGAGAGCATCGGAGGAGATGCGCACGGATGCGTCTTCGGCGGCGACGGTACCAGACCAGATGACCTGGGTGCCGTCAAGGACGCTGGCCTGTAGGGTGTACGCCTTGATTTCTTCACCGTTGAGGGTGACGAGAGCATCCAGGTGTGCTTCGCCGGTGGGTGCGTCGTAGTCTGCTTCAACGGTGAGGGAGGCGATGCTGACTGCGGGGCGAGCTACCAGGTTCACGGCGCGGAAGAGGCCGTGGAAACGCCACGAGTCCTGGTCTTCCAGCCATGAAGCGCTCGAGTATTCGTAGCATGCGACGGTCAGGGTGTGGTTGCCTTCTGCATCCTTGCTGACGATATCGGTGATGTCGAAGGAGGTGGTGGTGTAACCGTCTTCTGCGTAACCGACGAAGGTGCCGTCAACCCACACGTAAATTGCGGTTGCGAAGCCTTCGAAGGCGAGCGCGATGCGGCCCGATTCGCTCAGCATCTTCTTGAGGTCGCCCTCCAGGGTGAAGTGCTTGCGGTAGAGAGCTACGTGGTTCTTCTCGGGGATGTGAGGAGCTTCGGGGTTTTCGTGGCCGTCCCAGGGCATCTGGATGTTGACGTAGGCGGGGCGCCAGAGTCCCTCAGTTTCCAGGGTGGCGGGGACGGGGATACTCTGGTAGTCGCTTTCGTCGAGGGCGGGGGCGGCGAATTCTGCGGTGGTGACATCAATTTCTGAGGCCCATGCAGTGCGGACAGCCCACGTGCCGTTGAGGCTCTGCTGGGGGTTCGAGGAGTGATGGTCGGAGTGCACTGCCTCCCTGTTGACAGCGTACACGGTGGGGTCATCAAGCCACGCTGCTGAGGGTGACTGGGAGGAGACTACGGGAGTCGTTTGTTCGGTGGAAGACATGTCTTCCTTCCTCTCGTATACATCTTTGTTGGGTCCCTTTAAGGATGCCGGAAGGCGATGATGAAAACAAGGTTATAGGGTGTTCAAAATAAAATTACGCGTAATGCGCTGACCTGCAAAAAATGCATTTTGACATTTATTGCTCGGGGTTTATGAAGGGCTTATCTATCAATAAAAAAATATTCGTGAAAACCCTTCTCGGTTTTTCCGCAATCGCTATACTTAGAATAATCAATAATCACGCGGATAAGGTATAAAACACATTTATCCGCGTGTGAGCTACGATTGCTTTCCACATAATCCATATCGACCTCGAAGGAGAAGGTGATGGCGGGCCAGAATCACTCCGGAGCTTCCGCAACTGCAGAACACTCCGCCCCAAAACGCAAGCCAAAGAGCTTGCTGACTCAGCGAATCTCATACGCACTCGGTAACCTGGGCCAGGCAGCATACTACAACGCCTTGAGTACTTACTTTGTGACGTACTATGCTGCACAGACTCTGTTCTCAAGCTACGAAAAAGATGAAGCAGCCGCCATGATTGGCATTATTACGCTTCTTGTCTTCATCATTCGTATTGCAGAAATTTTCATTGACCCGCTGCTGGGTAACCTCGTCGATAACACGAAAACTCGCTGGGGCCGTTTCCACCCCTGGCAGGTTGTCGGTGGTGTCACTTCGTCAATTCTCCTTTTTGCGATTTTCACCGGTCTTTTTGGTCTGGTGAACACCGACAAAACTCTGTTCATCATCGTCTTCATCATCGTCTTCATCCTCCTGGATGTTCTCTACTCCCTGCGTGATATCTCCTACTGGGGTATGATTCCGGCGCTTTCGTCGTCCTCGCGCGAGCGCAGTATCTTCACTTCCTTGGCAACCTTCACCGGTTCGATTGGCTACAACGGCGTGACCACCACCGTGGTCCCCATCCTGGGCTTCTTCAGCGGTATGGCTGGTGCAGAGTCCAACTCGCAGGCTGGTTGGACTGCCTTCGGCGCTATCATCTGCATCCTGGGTATTGTGACCGCACTGGCTGTGGCTTTCGGTACCACCGAGCAGGAGAGCGACCTGCGTACCCACTCTGAAGAGGGCGGTAACCTGCTGCAGGCATTCAAGGCCATCGGCCAGAATGATCAGCTCCTGTGGATTTCTCTGAGCTACCTGCTCTTCTCCATTGCAAACGTGGCAACCACCGGCTTCCTGCTGTACCACTTCATCTTCATCATCCGTGACAAGGAACAGTATTCGGTCGTTGGTCTTATCGCGTTCATTACCGGTCTTGTGCTGGCTCCGCTGTACCCGGCCATCAACCGTTTCATTCAGCGTCGCTACCTGTACCTGAGCGGTCTGGCCATGATGATTGTCGCCTACATTCTGTTCATTCTTTTCCCGCAGAACTTGGCTCTGGTCTACGTGGCACTGGTCCTGTTCTACACCCCGAACACCTTCATTCAGATGACCGCTATCTTGGCGCTGACCGACTCCATTGAGTACGGCCAGCTGAAGACCGGTCAGCGCAACGAGGCAGTTACCCTGTCCGTCCGCCCGATGCTCGATAAGATCGCTGGTGCTCTCTCTAACAGCATCGTGGGTGCGGTTGCTGTTGCTGCCGCTATGACTAACGGTGCAGATCCTAATAGCCTCACCGCACAGAACATTCAGACGTTCAACACGGCTGCTTTCTATGTGCCGCTGGCCATTATTGTGTGCTCGTTCCTCGCCTTCTTCTTCAAGGTTTCTATCTCTGAGAAGGAACACGCGAAGATTGTGAAGGAGCTTGAGGAGAAGCTTGCTTCTGCATAGGTAAAAGCAGGGTAGGTCCTTCACCGCATGAGAGATGCGCCCGCCTCGTGGCTTGAAAACCACGGGGCGGGCGCCTTTTAGATGTAGAAGCTATGCGCTTCTAGGCTGAAGCTTTTAGGAAGCAGAAGCCGAGGACGAAGAGGAAGTGCGCATGCCGGTCAGCTTCCACGCACCGTTCTCGTACACACCGTGCAGGGTGCGCTCCACATCGTTCTTACGGTCCGAATCGGAGGAGGCTTCTTCCACACGGTCCTTGCTTGCAATGAACTCGCCGCTGTCCATGGTCAGGCGGATATCCCAGTCGTAGGCGTCGCCATCACGCTCGGGCTGTGCGGTAAGCATGGTGATGGTGGCGGACGGGTCCTGCATCCAAATCTTGCCCTGCTGCAAACCAGCACCCAGGGTGCCTTCTTCGGGTTCGAGCATGTTCTTCAGCTCGGAGTTGTCAACCGCACATTCACGCAGGGGCTCGGTCTTACCGGTACGCATGTAGTACTCAATGGCGGCACCAAAGAACGCGATGGACTGGTACAGACCTTCCACGCTGTTCTCGTTGGCAACGGCGGGCTTCACGGGCACGGGCGCGTTCTTAGAGGGCTCGGTGCGAGTTCCAGGCTGGTAGTCGGAAGGCTTGGAGGTGTAGCCGTCGAGGGTTGCAACACCGGAGTAGTCGCTACGAACACTCTTGGATGCCGACGCGGAAGCAGATGCACTACCGGATGCGCTACCGGCTACGGAGCTAGAGCCGCTGGGTGCCTGGGGCTGAGCGCCGCAGGCTGCCAGGAGGGTTGCGCCGCCGGCGGCCGCGATGAGACCGAGCGCGGAGCGGCGGGTGAGGGGCTTGATCGTATTCATGGGTTCTCTCTATCCGTGGTGATGGGCGGACCGCGCGGCGGGTACGGCACGATACGCCGAAGGCGGCGCCACGAGTGTGTGGCACCGCCTCCTAGTATATGTTCCGAACACGAAGATAACCCGGTCGGGCGTTTGGTTTAGTTACCGCCGTTATCAACGATGATGACGCGCTCACGACGGCCGTAACGGTTGTAACGGTAGGTGTAGCGGAAGGCCGGGCGGTAACGGACGGTGGGTCGGTTGTAGTAGGCCTGCGCGGGGGTGAGCAGCGCACCGAGGGCGGTTGCTGCGCCAGCACCGGCGGCGGCCAGGGCTGCGCGGCGGGTAAGCCGTGCGGACTTCTTGGAGGTCATGATTGTACCTTTCAAGGTTGGTGTTTCTGCAGAGTGAGCGGTGTTGGTACGGCGTGCGGCCGCGCCTTGAACCTTTTCTTATTCTAGAGGTTAAACGTTAAAGTTTTTGCGTACAGAGTGCACCTTCTAGTTGAGGCTTAGGGCATGTGGGCTAGTCCGCGTTTTTCCGGCGGGATTTTTGCTGAAATATTAGTTTGTCAACACGCCGCGTACAGCCCGGATTCTAGCGTTTTGCGGGTGAATTCCGCACACCGATGGGGGTCGGTTCGCCGCTGAGCCGGCGCTTCTGACGAATGGTCGCCCGGTTTTCACCCCAAGCATTGCCCCGAGTTAACCCTCCGGTGGATAGGGTGCGATAGGCTAAGGATGTACCCGCCGCCTCACCCGGCGCGATTCACCAACCACCACACAAGGACGTACACACCATGAGCGCTGTTGAAGACGGACTCCTCGGAGGACTTATTGTCGCCCTGATACCGGGATACCGCATTAAGCTCGGCAAACCTACCCTGAATAAGAGGCAGAAAAGGCCCCTTTTTGGATTTCTCTTCTCTTGGAGCGCCACAATCCTTGGGTTCGTCATCTGGCCTATTATTTGGCTGAGCCTGGGATATCCGCATCCTTCCGGCAACCGAGAGATTGTTAATCAATGGGTTCTGCTGTTTATAGGTGCCTTTGGGCTTGGTCTGCTGGGTGCTATCCCGCTGAACCACTGCTACGCCTTCTACCTCGAACTACGCGAGGACCACGTGCGGTGGCGTAATTGGCGGTGGAAAGAACGCACTTTCACCTACCCATCCATCACATTTGCCCACGTGGAGAACAACGGCAAGAACGGCTTCTTGCGCATTGGCAGTACTGAGATGGGTAAGCGCACTTGTAGTTTTGACCTGTATCAGTTTGATGCGACGATCCTGATGGCGCAGGTGCTTTACCGTGACGATCATGGGCGTTGGGCTGAGGAGGACGGCATGGATGTGATGAGCGTGGTGGGGATGTATGGTTCTTCGCGCGATATTTATGCCCAGTTTTATGATTTGTGTGAGACGAAGTATGTGGTGGGTGTGACGAAGAGTGAGCGTCAGCGTCGCCGCCGTAGGGTTGCTCGTAGTGAGGCGCGTGAGGAGGCGCGCCGCAAAAACTCATGATTTGAAGAAGCCGAAGAACTCAGGCGAGAAGAGGCGAATAGCGATGAAAAATAATGGGGCCAATTTCAAAGAGTATTTTCGTAGAACAGCAGAAAATATATGGGATGACCGCGGCGTCATTATATTTTTCGTAGGATTTATTGCCGTATTGGGGTCTATATATTTCATGACCCATTCCAACCCGAATAACGACTCTGAAATATGCACTATCGAGTCGGTTGAAATCATTGAGCACGAGGATCCCTACGCAATCTCCGGCGCCTTCGAGACGAAAGAGTGCGGAACCATTAAAATGTGGCACGCGCCCAATGGAGAGCGCATCTACCCCTACCTTAACAGCATTGAGGCGGGCAAGAAATACAGGGCGTACAAGTCCTTCACTACCCGAAACGATAAAACAGGGTTCTCCGTCATCCGCTTTGAAGAAATCAAAGAATAAGCCGTAGATCAATAAAACAAAGACGACCGCTTGTGAGTAAATATTGACCCTAATGCCCACAAGAGAAAGCAAGTAATAAATATGTTCCTGGCAGAATTTGCACAAGGTGTTCGTGAAGGCCTCAAAGAGACATTAGGCACCATGAATCGGAGCCGCATGATAATGCTGGCAATTATTGTAGCGATTGCTCTCTTCGTTACCGTGTATCTTCCCTACTCTTTGCGTGATGACAGCGATAACGTTACCGCTACCTGCACCGTCACTAAGGCTTACACGAAGGACCGAGGGGGATCAGATGTTAGCGGCATGACCAATATCGCCCCCGTGGGTATTTTTGAGACGAAGGAGTGCGGCACGCTCCGCCTGTCTGTGGCTCCATCCGGGTGGAAGGTTCCCGACTATGTTCAGACGGCTCAGGTGGGGAAGAAGTATCTGTTTCATGTGGCGAATGACTCTGCTCAAAAGGAACGGGATTTTGATACAACCCGCTTCGAAGAAATCAAAGAATAACCATTCTATAAACTAGAGCCCCGGGCAGTGCGAGTCTTCATCTCGTACCGCTCGGGGCTTTCCAGGCAATACGCGCAACCTATTTCGCCTCAACCAGCACCACCAAGACACGAAAGGCGCACCCCCCCTATGAGCAGTCGAGAAAATCGGGCGGATACAGGGCCACCATCCCATCCGCCGGCGAATGGTCGCCCACTCTTCACCCGAGCCTTGCACCGAGTTAACTTTCTGGTCAGATACGGTGCGATAGGCTAAGGATGTACCCGCCGCCTCACCTGGGCGCGATTCACCAACCACCACACAAGGACGTACATACCATGAGCACAGCTGAAGTAAGCAGAGAAGCGTACTCTGCTACCATCGCCGACTCCAACCCGTCTGAAGGAGCGAATAGCTAAATGATGTCTCAAGAATTTGCTATTACCTTTTGGGGCGTATGCTCCAGCATCACGATTATTTTCACGATTTTTACCCTTGCCGCCTACATCATTAATCGACGCCGTGACGCGAAGAAAAAGCGTGAAGGCGTCTACATTAGTCGCGTGCAAGCGCTGCTGGCGTACATTATTGTCTTTATCCCGGGCTTCCCGATTATCCGCTATTTTTTGTCGCTCAACGGCCTCGAGACTAACTCTTTTATAGACATTGCATCCATACTCATGACTGCTTTCCTCTTGTATTACCTGTGGAGCGTTAACACCACGTACTTGAAGATTTCTTCTGAAGGTATTGAGCAGCGCACCCCCATTCGCGGATCGAGGATCTGCCCCATTGGCGCGATTGATAGCGTCGTGTATAGCGAGTCCACGGATGAAGATACCCGAAGCCGCACCTGGTTCCTCACCAAGTCGGGGGCGCGTATTAACCCGTTGAACCCGAATTATGACGAGTACTATCTCTTGCTTATGACTCGATTTAGGATTGAGTACGAGCGTTGGCCTTACCTGGATATTCCGGCTGACGTGGATAAGGTGAACCAGCTGGATAACCGTGCTGAAGTCATTCCGTACTTCAAGTTCCGTAAGAAAATCTCGGGTCTGGCTGAGATTGACATGTAGCCCCGACATACAAGGCTAAAGGCTCCCGGGGATGCGCGTACGGAGCGCGCTCTTCCTATTCACCAACCACACGAAACGAGAACCCGTCATGCGTACTTTCCTGATTATTATCTGGGGCATTATGGCCTTCATCTCGGTAACCGGGACGCTCTACATCATTATCAACTATGAGATTCAACGCTGGAAGGATATGGAGCGCCGCCGCCAAGGCGCGTACATCCGACGAGTCAATCAGGCCGAGGCTCTTCTAACAATATTTACCCCTGGGTTCCCGTGTCTTGGTTTCTTTCTCCATCTTGTTGAGGAGGGGTCTCCAGGTGCCTTTTATGAATTCCTTGGGATATTTCTGTCAATCGGGTTCATGATGTATGCCTGGTATGTGCACGTTGCCTACGTGAAGATTTCCCCTGAAGGTATTGAGCAGCGCATGTGGTCAGCACGCACGACCGTCTATCCCTTCAACGCTATTGACGGCATTGAATACTACGAGGCAACCTCTACAGACGACCAGGACCTTGTGTCTTTCTACAGTAAATCCGGAAAACTCATTGCCGCTTTCTGCCCGATTATTCATAAGAATTACCGCCTCATGGCGATTGTGCGGTTCAGGATTGATAATGACCGCTGGCCTGATATGAATAATCCGAGTGATATTGCTCGGGTGGATGCTCTAGATAGTGGCCCTGATACAGTCCCGTACTTCAGGGGAAAAGAGAAAGTCACCGGCCTCGCCGACGTCGATATGTAGCACCCCGCGACAACCGATACGATAGCCCCAAACACCGAACTCTATTCACCAACCACACGAAACGAGAACCCACCATGCGCACTTTCCTGATTATCTTCTGGGGTATCTTCGCTGCGTTCACAACAGCTGCGACGTTTTATGTCCTCATCAATTACGAAGTGCAGCGCTGGAAAGATAAAAAGCGGCAACGTGAGGGTATCTATATTCGACGAGTTAATCAGGGCGAAGCTCTCATTATGATATTTACCCCCGCCTTCCCCTGTCTTTCGTTTATAGCCCACATATACGGTCCTGATTCATTAGATATAGGGACTGAAATATTGGTCTTATCACTTTCGGTTATGTTCCTTTCTTTCTTGCGTTATGTGCATGTCGCTTATGTGAAGCTTTCTCCTGAAGGTATCGAGCAGCGTGTCTGGTCAGCTAACCCAACGGTCTACCCGATAGGTGCGATTGATAGCGTTACCTATTACGAGACCGTGGATGTTGAAGACCAGGATATGGTGGGTTTTTACACGAAGTCGGGTAAGCAGATCGCTGCTTTTGATCCGATAACCCACAACAATTACCGGCTCTTGGCGATTGTGCGTTTCAGGATTGAGAACGAGCATTGGCCTGATATGGATAACCCGGACGATGTGGCGCAGGTGGACGCGCTTGATAAGAGGGGTATGACAATTTCTTATTTCAGGGATCTGGAGAAGGTCACCGGCCTTGCCGACGTTGACATGTAGCACCGTATAGAGAAAGCCCCTGGGCTGAGAGATTGCCTCTCAGCCCAGGGGCTTTCTGCATACCACGGTCAGCCAAGAAACTCGGGCGAATATGGGCCCAATCCCACCCGCCGGTGAATGGTCGCCCAGTCTTCACCCGAGCCTTGCACCGAGTTAACTTTTTAGCCATCTAACCCATAGACCATCAAAGTGCTCGACATTTCTACTTGTCAGAGCTTTCATGCACATAGAGTATCCTTGGGAAAGGTACGCCACCTGCAGGTGGTGCGCTTCCGGATATTCACCAACCACATACGAAATGAGGACTTTCATGTCTGAAAACACCCCGCAGCCGGCTGCACCGCAGCAGCCGCAATTCACCCAGCAGGCACCCGCCGCACAGCCCACACACGGCGCACCCGTCGAGGCACCGAAAAAGAAGAAGTGGGCGGCAGTAACCGCACTAGTCCTGGGCATTATCTCCGCACTGACCGGCATCTTTGTCATTGGTTCGTTCCTGACCATCCCGACCATTATTTTCGCTGTGATCGCTCTGGTCATGGTTAAGAACGGCACCGGCAAGGGTAAGGGCATGGCGATTGCCGCTCTCGTGCTGGTTCTGGTGGCGTATATTGCGACCTTTGCTTTCTTCCAGATTCGTGCGGCGAACCTTGAGAAGTCTAACCGAGAGGCCCGTGAGGTTATCCAGAAGTGTGAGAACCACGAGCCCGGCTACTACATCATTGAGAAGGATGGTAAGCGTTACTGCAATGCTGGCGGCTGGGTCTACGAGATGGATAAGTAAACCGGTTTATTTGGTTCCATGATTAGCCGTCGCTGATGGAGGGGGCGTTCGTTCACGCGGTAGCCGCCGTGCCTGCGAGCGCCCCTCAACCATATCTTCTGGAGGCGCCATGTACCTGGCCACAAGTATGCCCCAGAGCACCTGCAGCGCATCCTTGATGCGCACTCCACTACCATTACCAACTCCTACCTGATTGAAGGAGCGAATAGCTAAAATGATGTCTCAAGAATCTGCTATTACCTTTTGGGGCGTATGCTCCATCATCACAACTATTTTCACGATTTTTACCCTTGCCGCTTACATCGTTAATCGACGCCATGACGAGAAGAAGAAGCGTGAAGGCATCTACATTAGTCGTCTGCGAGCGCTACTGGTGTACGTTATTGTCTTTATCCCGGGTTTCCCGATTATCCGCTATTTTTTGTCGCTCAATGGCCCCGAGACTAACCCCTATGCGGAGGGTATTTACATCTTCATGACTGCTTTCCTCTTGTTCTACCTGTGGCACGTCAACGCCACGTACATGAAGATTTCTTCTGAGGGTATTAATATGCACACCCCCGTTCGCGGGTCGAGGGTCTGCCCCATCGGCGCGATTGATAGCGTTGTTTATAGCGAGTCCAAGGATGAAGATACCCCAAGCCGGATGTGGTTCCTCACTAAGTCGCGTGCACGTATTAACCCGTTGAACCCGAATTATGATGAGTACTATCTCTTGGTCATTACTCGGTTCAGGATTGAGTATGGTCGCTGGCCTGACCTGGATAATCCGGCTGATGTGGATAAGGTGAACCAGCTGGATAACCGTTATGAAGTCATTCCGTATTTCATGAATAATCAAGAGATTTCGGGTCTTGCTGACGTCGATATGTAGCCTACCGGTTTGTGGGCTGAAGGCTCCCGGGGATGCGTAGCTCACCCCCGCGCTACCCCGGGGCTTTCGGGGCCTCATACACCCCTCAGTGCCCTAAGAACTCGGTATCCTCAGCATGTAGGCACCGCCGCCTAATTTGGGTGGGGTGCATACCCTTCCTATTCACCAACCACACGAAACGAGAACCCGCCATGCGCACTTTCCTGATTATCTTCTGGGGTATCTTTGCTACGTTCACAACAGTTGCGACGTTTTACGTCATCATCAATTACGAGGTGCAGCGCTGGAAAGATAAGCAACGGCTACGTGAGGGTATTTATATCCGACGGGTTACGCGGCTCGAAGCTCTCATGACGATATTTACCCCCGTTTTTCCGTGCCTTATGTTTGCAGGTCATATATTTTTTGACCCTGAATCAGCAAGGATAACGATTGACATAACGGCCTTGTTAGTATCAGTACCATTTGCCGCATACTTGCGCTATGTGCATGTCGCCTACGTGAAGACCTCCGCCGAGGGCATCGAGCAGCGCATCTGGTTCTCCAACCCGACCCGCTACCCCTTCACCGCGATCAACCGCGTCGTATTCTACAAAGCAGCAAAATATGAAGACGATGACATGGTGGGGTTCTACGCCAAGTCAGGCACCCAGATTGCCCTGTTTAGCCCGTTGCCTCATAAAAATTACCGACTTCTGGCGATTGTACGGTTCAGGATTGAGAACGAACGTTGGCCTGACATGGACAACCCGGACGACGTAGCTCAGGTGAACCGTTTGGATTGTGCTGGGAAGACGATGCGCTACTTTGAGAATTTGGGGAAGGTTACCGGCCTTGCCGACGTCTACATGTAACCAACCACCACACTAGGACAGCGAATGTTCAGACAACTTCTTGCCGAAACCGTCACCAACGGCTCCATAGGACTCAACCGCCCCAAAGGCTATATTCCTCTGGGGCAGCGGCAGAAAAAGCCGCTGCTGGCTGTTGTTTGTCTGGACCTGATGACCATATTTACGTGTGTTCTGTTCCCTCTTACTTTTCCTGCAGAAACACTTATTGATTACATTCCGGCGTTTCTATTTATGAATATATTGGGATGCTGGCTATGGCTTATGGCTATCCACACCCATTCCTTCTACATCCAGCAGAATGAGACTTCCGTGAAATGGCGGAACTGGCGATTCAAAACCCGCGAGTTCGACTACAGCAGCATCACCAAAATACACACGCAGGTCAACGGCAAAGGCGGACACCTACTCATCAGCAGTAGCCAGATGGGACGCTACCGTCTGGGTTTCAGCCCCATCTTCTTTGACGCCACCTACATTTACCAGATGATTCTCTTCCGTGAGCGTTACGGCGTTTGGCCGCCTAAGTACATCCCCGAACTCTTTGTAGAGTTCGGTGATTACGAGGACATGGACGCCCTCATCAAGGGTCTCTGTTACGCCCGCACGTACGAGATTGGCTCCCCCGAGGCCGGAGAGTACCGACAAATCCCGGAACACCTGCAGCGCATCCTCGACCGCGCTGTGGCAGAGTCCAAATAGTTGAAAGGGAAATAGCATGAACGCTATCTCTGAAACCTTTAGAATCCTATGGCTAATCTTCCTGTGGTTCTGCTTTAGCTTCATAGCTCTTGCATCTCTAGTGATGGCCGTTATTGGGGTATGGCCTTGGGGTGCGCTGTTCTTCGTTTTAAGCCCTCTGAATCTTGCTTACATAGATATGATTAACGCTGAAAATATTGGCTATAAAGCGACCGGAGGCCTCTTCCACCGCTTCTTTATTTTCGTTTACTCCATCAACGCGGTGGGCTTGATTGTACTGACGGTTCTGACGGCTTTCGGTGTACTCCAGGGGGACCCGGCTCCGTGGACCCCAGAGACGAACTTCGCCCCCTGGTACATGGTTGGCGGGCTAATCATCGTCGCCTTCCTCATCTACCGCATCGAGCCTAATGATGAGATTCCTGACCTGCAGCGCATGGAGCAGATGAATAGGTACTCAACCCGCGTGGGCGTTATATCAGCGGCTATTTTCACGGTTCTGTGCCTCGTGGTTCCTCTGACCAGTTTCATGACTGCAGGCTATGATCCGGCGGCTCTGGCGGTTGCGCTTTTCCTGACCCCGGGGTTCCTGCGTGTTGTGCGTGAGGGCCTCTTCTACCTGCAGGGCACCCGCTTTGAGGAGGGGTCTGAGGGGTACCGCACCTTGCGTGCCGTGTGTATTGGCGTGGCTGGCCTGGCTGGGTGTATTGCGCTTGGGTACTTGGGATATTCGCTGGTTCGTCTGGAGTTGCTGCCTGCGCTGTTCTTCGCGGCGTCGGTGGCGATGAATGGGTGGTCGGTGAAGAAGTACGTCACCGTGGGTATTTCTATTCCCGAAGAGGAAGAAGCGGATTCCTCTTCTCATGCTAGCGTTCAGGAGGTGGAGTAAAGCATGCTAGATACCTTTTTTAGTATCTTCTGGGGAATTATCTTAGTGCTCTCCATCATCTCTGTTCCCTACATTATTATTAGGTATGAGATTAATCGACGCCAAGATAAGAAAAAAGAAGCGCAGGGAATTTACATTAGGCGAGTAAATCGCTTTGAAGTATGGATTTGCATATTTAATCCGATGTTTCCTTTTCTGGGCTATATGGCAATAGTCAGACTGGAAATACGGGCATTTGGCTAAACGTATTAGGTATTGTTCTTGTGCTTTTCTTCTACGCCTTCTCTCGATATACCCTCGTCGCTTATGTCAAAATCTCACCTGAAGGTATCGAGCAGCGTATTTGGTTCTCCAGCCCGACCCGCTACCCCTTCAATGCAATCAACCGTATTGTGTATTACGAGGCATTGAATATTGAAGATCAGGATATGGTGGGGTTCTACGCCAAGTCAGGCACCCAGATTGCCCTGTTCTGCCCGACCATCCATAACAATTATCGTCTGATGGCGATTGTGCGGTTCAGGATTGAGAACGAACGCTGGCCTGACATGAATAATCCGGATGATGTGGCGAAGGTGAATGAGTTGGACGATAGGGGCATGACCATTCTTTATTTCAGGAGTCGTGAGAAGGTTACTGGCCTCGCCGACGTCGACATGTAGCCCGCTCGATAAGCGCCGACTACCCCCTACATCCAAAGAGCCACAACCGGCACGAACACCACCAACACCGCGAAAGAGGAGCACGCATCATGCACACCTTTTTCCTTCTACTCTGGGGCACCTACACCCTCGCATCAATCATCGGCGCCATCACTATCATTGTTCTGCATGATAGGCACCTGCGCCAGGACATGAAGCTGCGCGACGAAGGCATCTACATTACGCGCGTGCCCCGCCGTGAAGCACTCATAGGCCTTCTCACACCCATATTCCCGGCAGGTTTCTTCGCTCTCTACCTCTACACGCAGGTTGAGCTCGGTATCCTCTTCAACCTGCTGGCGTTCATCATGCTGCTCTTCTTCCCCTACCACTTTCTGCACGTTCACCTGGTGTACACGAAAATCACGCCAGACGATGTGGAGCAGAAGCTCTCTCCATTTGCTGCAGTGACCTCCTACCCGATTAGGGCTATCGATCAGGTTTTCTACTTCCAGGGTGATGCGGAGGAAGAATTGGAATGGACTGGGGTAGGGTCTGACAAGGCCACCTTCTACACCAAGAAAGGCAAGGAAATCGCTAAGCTTGACCCCGTTGGCAAGAACCACCGGCTGCTGGCCATCGTACGGTTTAGGCTCGAGTTCGACCGCTGGCCCGATATGCGGGACCCGCAGGATCTGGCGTGGGTTGATACGTGGGATAACCTCGAGTGGACGCAGCCCCTGTTCAGGAAGCTGTACAGAAGGCGCAACAAAATCACCGGTCTAGCGGATATCAAGATGTAGTGCCGCGCGGCAGCCGATACGATAGACCCAAACACCGAACCCTATTCACCAACCACACGAAACGAGAACCCACCATGCGTATTTTCCTGATTATTTTCTCCGGAATTATTTTCGTGCTGTCCTTTATCTCTGTTGTCTACATCATTATTAGGTATGAGATTAATCGACGCCAAGATAAGAAAAAAGAAGCACAGGGAATTTACATTAAGCGAGTAACTCGCGCTGAGACGTTACTCTGCCTGTTCATTCCGATGTTCCCTTGTCTTGCTTTTATAGCGAATATTCAAAGTGAAAATGTGAATATCTGGTTGAATACATTAAATATTATTTTTGTATTTTTCTGCTATCTTTATGCCCGCTATGTTTTTGTCGCTTACGTGAAGCTCTCTCCCGAGGGTATTGAGCAGCGCGTCTGGTCAGCCAATCCGACCCGCTACCCCATTAATGCGATAGACAGCATCGTGTATTACGAAACATTGAATGTTGAAGACCAGGATATGGTGGGTTTTTATACTAAGTCGGGTAAGCAGATTGCTGCTTTTGGTCCCATGACTCACAAGAGTTACCGGCTTTTGGCGATTGTGCGGTTCAGGATTGAGAACGAACGTTGGCCTGACATGAATAATCCCGCTGATGTAGCTCAGGTAGATAAGCTGGACAATGGCTATATGACCATTCCTTATTTCAGGAGTCGCGAGAAGGTTACTGGCCTTGCTGACGTCGATATGTAGCATCGCATCAACCCCGAGAACCGGGCACAGGAAAGCCCCCGCGGCCGAGAGTCATCCTCTCAGCCACGGGGGCTTTATCGCATCAGCGTGTCCTCACGCAGCGAGCGCTAGGAGGCGCGGCGGCGGGAACGCAACACCATCACAGTGCCGGCGCCAAGCACCAGTGCGCCGCCCACAGCCACAGACACCGCACCAAAACCAGTACGCGCCAGGCCGCCCTGCTGGGAGCTCACGCCACCCGACGCGGCAGACACACCGGACTGACCCAAAGAGCCGCCACCGGTACCGCCGCCGGAGATACCGCCCGGGTACACGCCGCCAGCAGAACCATCAGCCGAACCGTCAGCCGAGCCCTGCGCGTTCACGCCACCGGCGGCGCCAGCCTGACCGGACTGACCACCCTGCGCGGCACCAGACTGCGCGGAGCCGGGCTGGTTGGCACCAGCGGTACCGCCCGGAGTTGCCGAATCCACACGGCGCACACCGCTAAAGTCGTCCTTAGCCGCATTCGGGTCCTTCGGCACGGCAGTCTCAAACGAGCACGCATCCGACGCCTTCTTACCCACAGCAACCGCAAGCTGCTGCACCGGGCTGTTCACCTCAGTACCATCAGCCAGGGTCGCAGAATAGTGCACGTCAAACATGTACTGGCCGGGCTCAGAGAACACCCAGTTCGCGTGCGCGTGCGTCGCGTAATCAATGTCGATCGTGGTCTTGCCGGTCGTCGAATCCAGCAGCACATCCGCACCGTTCAGCGACTCAGTGAACATGCCGAAGCGCGCACCCTCAGGCATGACCTTCGGCACTACGTGCAGGCGCACCGGACCGCGCAGCTGCGAGTAGTCGATGTCCTGCGTGTTGTAGCCGGGCCAGGGCAGGCCGCTCTGCTGGGTCTGCGGCAGGCCGTAGAAGGCGGTGCCGACCGGGCCCATGAAGTTCAGCTTCTCATCAGCCATACGTTCGGTGCGCACACGGCGGGCGTTCTCGCTGACCGTCCACACGACCGAATCGAGCGGGCGCACGGTCGAATCAGCGTCAATGATGCCGCTGTCGTCGCGCAGACCCACGGACAGCTGGCGGTCCTTCAGGGTTGCCTGAATGTCCAGGTGGCCCTTCGAAATCTTGGCGCGGCCGTCAATCTGGCCGGGCACGCACTGGTGACCCGGGGTTCCGGGAGTGGACGGCTGAGCAGAGGGCGCGGGGCTGGACGGCTCCGGGTTTGCGGGCGCGGGGCTACTCGGTGCCGGAGTGGAGGGCGCCGGAGCAGGCACGCTCGGTTCTGCGGAGGCGGTCGGCACCGCAGGCACGGTCGGAACCTCACTCGGCGAGGTCGTGGGAGCCGTGCTCGGCTCAGCGGTCGGCGCCTCGCTGGGAGCCTCGCTCGGCTCAGCAGAAGGCTCGGCAGAGGGCGCAACGGTAGGCTCAGCGCTCGGCGACGGATCCACCGGAGCAGGCTTCGGCGCATCACTAATGGGTGCGCTATCCGGTGCCAGCGCACCGTGCGCAGTGTACTTGGTGCCCGGCTCGTAGTTCGCCGCAACCTCAGTGGTGGAGGCGGAAGCGTTCATATCCGGGTGGGTCAGCATCTTCACGCGCAGAGCCGTGCCCTTGTAGAACGACTCGTCACGGAAGGTAAAGCGTGCCACACCATCCTCGACGGAGCCTTCCAGGTCGAGGTACGGGTAGACCGGGTCATCCTGGGCGTAGAAGCCACCGCGCATGAAGCCGCGCACCTTCGGGTCCTTGAAGCGGACCTCAACGGTGCTGAAGCCGTTGCCGTTCGGGGTGACGGTCACGTCGTAGTCCATGCTGGTCGGCGTGTACTGCTGGGTGCTGAGTACGGTGTTCGCCTGATCCGGGATTTCTTCGGGCCAGGAGCCGTTACCGTCGTCGCTGTACACGCTCTCAGCCTTGCCGGGCTCGTAGGTGAGCTTGTGCGAGATCCAGCGGGACGCCTCCGCGCTGTTCGCGTCGGAGGTGTCGGGGGTGAAGACAGCCTGCAGCTGGGAGCCCTCGCTACCGAGCATTTCAGACCAGGTGGCGGTACCGTTCACAACCGGCAAGTCGGTCAGGAAGTAGCCGTTGTTGTACAGGGTCAGGGTGCCCTTGAGGTTCTTGTTCGCGGCAGTGAAGGTGATGTCGCTGAGCTTGTCGTCGGCATCCTTGTTCTTAGCCGGGTCGGCGTCCAGGCGGTGCGGTGCCACGGACAGCACGTACTTTGCGGCGTCCAGGTCACCGACGGGTGCCGCATTGTAGCGGTCGACGGTGGGCACGGCGGTGGGGGTGCCGTCACCGAGCACGGGCTGCATGCCGCCAACCTGCCAGACCAGCTTCGACGGCTTGGAGCTAATGATGCGGCCGTCGGTGGAGCGCGCCACGGTGCGGTAGGTGACCACGTAGCGGCCGGGGCGGGTGAAGGTCGTGGTGTTGTGGGTGTGGCTACCCTTGTCGAGCAGCCAGG
>OKVI01000444.1_pt1 | contig 30843 bp, 17 predicted proteins | sample 1607001 | NCBI WGS metagenome assembly OKVI01 (sample SAMN03281018, study PRJEB24777) | human gut metagenome | isolation source: fecal sample PR128 from 1 month old male Malay infant, vaginal delivered...
CTCAATGTCGGAGGTCACCATGCCGACCCACCCGTCCACGTCGATCTGACCCAACAACCGCGGCGCAGGGGCGGCATCGGGAAGGAAGGACAGCACAGTGGCTTCGCGACGGTTGAGGCCGGGAATGTCCTCATTGATGGCGCAGTGACCAACCTTGACGAACGCGTGGGAACCGTCAGCGGTGACGACGCGCGATGCCACCCCAGGGGTGGTGCCGTGGGTTTGGAGGGTATCGACGGAGACTGGGGATCCGAGGATTTCAGCGACTCTGTGGTGAACTGAGCCGGGTAATTGATCCCAGCGGACTCGTGACGGTTTCATGGACGCCTCCTCATGACCCTGCCCCCTACGGTAGTTCACGGCGCGGTCGTTGTGGAGGTGACGGTACAGCTGCGTCGAGCGGTGGCAGCCAGCCGACAAAAACGACGACTGAGAAGGCACGGACATCAACCGAGGCCAGCGCGCGAGACGAATGAATCGCCACTGCGGCCCCGGTTGCCTCAGCTCAGTGTGCCCAGCCTTGCGCCGGTGGTCGGACGAGGGTGTTGAGCTGGGCCAACGCGTCAGGGTGCGTGGCGTAGTAGCTGGTGTGGTTGTCGTAGATGGCGGTCGCGAAGATGTTGCGCCAGTGTTGGGCCCAGTCGGGCCAGTCGGGGTGGTCGGGTGAGCCTTCGGGAAGGTCGATGGATCGGGTGTGGAGAGTGACCAGAAGGTGGAGGACTGCCCGGTCGATGTCGTGAGCTCGATGGTTCACACGTACCCGGTGCCCCGACTCGTCGGTGATGACGTAGCAGTTGGGTGTGATGGCCAGCTTCGTGATGCGATGGGCGTCGATGGTGCGGCGGAGAGGGCCGATGCGGACGCCGATGGTGTCGTTGTCGATGTGGGTTCGATATAGCAGGCGGTAGAAGATCATGATGTAGCCGGGCAGGGTGACGGATAGTTGGCAGCAGATTGTGAGGATGGGATGGCTGATGGGTTTGGCAATAAAGTGCCATAAGAAGGGGGTGGTGATGATGGCGATGATGAGTCCCCATTTCAGCCATTTTCGTGAGGGGCGCAGGTGTTGGGGGCTGGCCGGGTCCTGGGCCGACGTGTCATCAGGGGTGGGAGTGCCAGGCTGGCCCCAGGATTGCGAGGCCCATGGGTGGGAGAAGGTGAGGGGTTCGGCGGTCATAGTGATCTTTTCTATGCAAGGCGGAGAGCCTGCTGTGTGACGAATCTGTTAATTATCGTAGTGGTCGGGTGGGCTGATGAGGGTGTTGAGGTGTGCGAGGTGTTGGGGGTGGGTGTCGTAGAAGTCGTAGTGGTCGAGCCATAGGTCGCCGGAGAGCATGTTGCGCCAGGTTTGGGCGTGGTTTTCCCAGTTGGGGTCGGTGATGTCGGCGTCGGGGAGTCGGAGTTTGCGGTGGTGGAGTTCTTCGAGGAGGCGTAGGTGGAATAGGGCGTAGTCGAATCGGTCGTATCCGATGTTGATTTTGGTTTTTCCGGCCCAGATTTTGTAGTGTTCTATGCCGATGTCGAGTCGGGTGATGTCGGTGAATCGGATTTTGCGGTGGAAGGGTCCGAATCGGGTCCAGACCTTGTCGTGGTCGACTCCGGGGTGGAGCCAGAGTCCTTGGGATATGGGTATGTATGCTGCGGTGAGGGCTCCGATTGCGACGGCCCATCCGGAGAAGCTGTCTCGGATGCCGTCGCTGTTGTCGATCAGCATCGAAATGAATCCGCATGTGAGGCCGGCTGTCAGGGGTAGGAATACGGGGAGCATGAGGTAGGCGAGGGAGAAGACTCGGGGGTGGTGTGGGTTGTGGCTCATGCGGCGTTCCATGCGAGCGATGCCATAGATGCCTTTTTCCTCGTATTGGAGGGGCGGGTTGTCCATGTCTGCTGCGAGGTAGCGGGGTTCAACGTTCATATTCATCGGCCTGTGTGACAGATCTGTTAGTCGTCGTAGTGGTCGGGTGGGCCGATGAGGGCGTTGAGGTGTGCGAGGTGTTGGGGGTGGGTGTCGTAGAAGTCGTGGTGGTCGAGCCATAGGTCGCCGGAGAGGATGTTGCGCCAGATTTGGGCTTGTTGTTCCCAGTTGGGGTCGGTGGTGTCGACTCCGTTGAGGCGGAATTTGTGGTGGTGGAGTTCTTCGAGGAGGCGTATGTAGAGTGGGGCGTAATCGTATTTGTGGTAGTAGATTTTGATTTTGGTTTTTCCGGCCCAGATATCGTATCGATCCATGTTGAAGTTGAGTCGGGTGATGTCGGCGAATCGGATTTCGCGGTAGAAGGGGCCGAATCGGGCCCAGACTTTGTCGTGGTCGACGCCGTATCGGCGGAATGAAACATCGATCACAAGCCAGATAGTTAGCCCCATAGCGAAAAGGAAAATGCTATTCCCGATGAGGTTGCCCCAAAGAGATCCATCCTCGCTGTCCAGCGGCATTGACAGCCCTGACCAGGTGCTCCCCGCTGCGAGAGGTAGCCATATTGGTATCATGCCTCTGGCTTGGGATAGTACGCGTGGCTCGTAGGGGTTTGATCCCATGACGCGTAGGGCTTCTTGGACTCGTTCTGAGCCTTCAAGCAGTTTTATGGGCGGCTTGTCCATGTCTGCGGATAGGTAGCGTGGTTCGATACTCATGTCATCGACTCCGGGGGTGTCGGTGGGTGGTCCAGTTCTCGACGTGTGCGTCGGGGAAACCGGTATGAATGGACTTTCCGATCCCCTTGGCCACGTGCTTAATCCCATTTTCTTTGATTGGGTTGGAGTCGTATGAGCCTGAACCGTAGTCGAACAGTGCTTTTGTGCCATCGGAGATAATGTCAGTTGAGATTGACCATGCAGCTTCTTTCCCTGCCTCAGCTAAGCCTTGCTTGAAGCCGTCAGGGGTATGGTAGCCAGGAATGGTGGAGGGTGCGATAGTGTGAGTTGGAAGCTTCAGCATTGTTTCTGTCAGAGTTTGCACTCCAGTTTGACCATTAGCAATCATAAGGCCTTTGGCAGAAAAATGTTTGTCGTCGTATAAAGAAGTGCTGAGAATATAGTTAGTGTTCGTGGTTGTGAATTGTGACGCTGTGCTACTTACGAGTTTCTTGCGAATGAACAACTCAGACACGTCTTCTCCCTTCTTGGCTGCCTGCTTCAGGGCGTTGTCGGCAGCGGTCTTGCCTTGAAGCTTGGCGAGGATGCCCGAGCCTGCACGAGCGACTGTGGGATCGGTCGCGTATGTCTTCAGCAGCGCTGTCGCGGTGTCGGAGTGTTGCAGGATGTGGGAGCCGACGAGGTTGGTGGTGCCTGCTCCGACTCCGCCGACGACTCCGCCGATGAGGGTGTCTTTGATGAAGGTCCCTTGATTGACACGACCGGTTGTGTATTTCTGGGAGCTGGCGGAAAACCCTCCGGAGATGAGGGCTCCGGAGATCATTGCGGCTCCGATGGGGCCGCCGACGCCGGTTGCTGCCACGCCGATGCCGATACCGATCAAGATAGCGCCGCCGATAAATCCTGGGGAGAGGATGCGGTGTTTGTGGGTGGTCCACCAGTGTTGGACGGGGTGGGCTAGGCCTGCTAGTTGGTCGTCTGTGACGGGGTGGGTGCCAAGAGGGTCGGTGAGGGTAAGAGGGTTGTTGTTGGCGTAGTCGTAGGGATTGTTGGCCCATAGCGCTCCGGCGGGCGGAGTTTCTGGGTCGGGGGTCAGGAAGGGGGTGGTGGCGGGGTCGTAGAGGCGTGCTCCCCACCAGGGATGGCCATCAACGACCAGAGTGTTCCCGGCGAGTCTGATGGTGTCAGGGACTCCCTCGATTGCGGCGCTGACCGGTTGGTATGGGTCTTGAAGCTTGACGGGTGCGGTGGCTCGCCAGTGGTCGACCTCATCAACGGGTGTGGTGCCGAGGGTGCGGCCTGCTGGTAGGGTCAAGACGGGGTGGCCATCAATGGAGGTGGGAGCTCCGGTGACGAGGTCCCAGTCAACATGCACGTGCTGGCCCTGGGTAGCGACCCGGCTGGGATGTCCGAGTGCGTCGACGTGGGTTGAGACGGTGGTGGTGTCGGTGGAGACACAGGACAGCCAGCCCCTCGTGTCCCAGGAGTATCGTCGATCACCGCTATCGCCTGTGGCGCTGGTGCGTCGTCCTGCCGCGTCGTAACCGTAGTGCGTGGTAGCGGTGTCGCCATGCGCACAGGTGCGGGTGTCGATGAGGCGGCCGTGAGCGTCCCAGCTGAATACCGTTTCGCACCGGGCAGCGCCTTCAGAAGTGGTGTGGCTCGTGAGCCGGCCGTAGACGTCATGGGCCCAGGCGTGATGGGTGCGAGGCCCGATTGCTGTCATCAGTGACCCCGCCTGGTTGTAGCTGTAGGACCACACGCCGTCGGGCGTATCCAGCCCGATGACGCGTCCCTGGTCGTCGCGTGTGACGCGGGTCGTGCGCCCATCATGGGTGTATCTGCACAGCAGACCGCTGTCGTGGTCCCAGTGGTCATGGTGGCCGGGTGTGGTGATGTCGGTCAGGCGCCCTGCATCATCCCATGTCAACGTCGCGGTACCCAGTGTGGAATGAGTGATACGGGCTGGCAGTCCATCATCGTGGTAAGCATAGGAGACGCTGGTGTGGGTGTCGTCGGCCCGGACCAAACGACCTTCACGGTCCCAGTCCCAGTGGTGGTGGCTGATGACCTGGCCCTCGGCATCGGTGGTGGTGTGGTCGCAGATCAGCCCGCGTACATCGACGCCAATCAGGTGATGAAGCGGGGCTGCAGGGTCGGTGTGATCGGCAATGTGAAGTTGGCGGGCATCACAGTCCCACCACTTGCGAATGGAGACGCGCCCGTTGATCGTAACCGTTTCTGCCCCGTCGGTCATGGCATAGGTGGTGACGCCACCGTCTGGGTCGGTATGAGAGGCAAGGCGACCGGCCGAGTCCCAGGTGTAGCGATGGATTCCGCCAGCGGGATCGGTGGATTCGATGATCTGGTCGAGTTGGTTGTACCGGTAGGTAGAGATAGCGTCAGTGCCGGTGGTTGCTGTCACGAGGCGACCACGCTTGTCCCAGGTGTAGCGGTGAACCTGGCCAGCAGCATCAACAGCGCTGATGAGCCGTCCGGCCTGGTCGTAACGGAACGATCGTTTTCCGGCAACCGGATCCCACGTACGTATTGGCCGTCCACAGGTGTCATAGTCGGCGCTGAAGGTGACGCGGCCGCCGACTCGGGTCTCGGCGAGACGGCCGACAGGATCCCAAGTGTAAGTGGTAGCCACCCCGGTTGGATCGACCACCTCAACGAGGCGAGAATCTGCGTCGTAGCGGTAGCAGGTGAGCGCGCCGGTCGGATCAGTGGTGCTCGCCAGACGCCCAGCCTCGTCATAAGAGTACTGCTCTTCCAACCCGGTGGGACTCGTGACAGCTGTTAGGTGCCCGGCTCGGTCGTAGCCGAACCGGATGTCCGCACCGAGAGAGTCAGTGAGCACGGCAGGCAGGCCTGCAGTGTTGTAGTCGATGCGGCTGGTGGCGCCGAACACATCAGTGGTTGAGACGACACGCCCGTAGTCGTCGACTTGAGTGGAGGCGATCACCCGACCGGCCGCGTTGGTGACGTGGGTGTGGTGGTCGGTGGTGGCGGCGTGCAAACTTGCCCCCGTCGGGTCGGTCAGCGAGGCAAGCTCACCGGTGACGGTGTAGGAAGCGCGCCACGTGCCCCCGGCAGGATCTGTTACCCCACACAACCGCGCCATCGCGTCGCGCAGGAATGCCCACCCTGCCCCATCCGGCAGTCCGATCCCTGTCAGGTCTCCGACCTCGTCATACGACAGGGTGGTCGTGGCGCCGGTGGGGTCGGTGATTGTGGTGATCTGGCCATCAGGACCCCACGTGTAGCAGGTGCGCCCACCATCGGGGGCTGTGGCCGTCTCGAGGTGCCCGGCGTCATCGTAGCTGTAAGACCAGCATGCCCCATCGGGGGCGATACGCTCGGTCAGGTGTCCAGCCTGGTCGTGGGCTGTCTGAGTGCGATATCCCAGTGGGGTAAGTATCTGGGTGACGTATCCGGCCAGGTCATGGCTGATGTGCCAGGTGGCGCCGACCCCGTTCGTTATGGCCGTGACCTGGCCATACTTGTCATAGTCGATACCGAGGCTGGTGCCCGTAGCATCGACGACTCTTCTCAATAGACCATGGCGCCACGTCATCGTCATTACGGTGCCGTGGGCATCAGCGAGACGTACCGGTGTGGGGTGGCTACCCTCGTAGCCGAGGCGCACCCGCAACTGACCGCCGCTTGAGACGGAGGTCAGCCGATCAGCTTCATCCCAGGTGTAATCGATGACCCCGCCTGTGGGCAGTGTGGTGTGGGTGCGATGGCCCCGTTCATCGTAGGCGTGACGGATCACTTTGCCTGCCCGATCCGTCGCCCCCACAAGATTGCCGTATCGGTCATACAGCATGGAGGTGCGCTGCCCGTCGGCATCAATGATTCCGACGGTACGGCCCCGCCCATCACTGATCCAGGTATTGCAATGATGACCCTGCCCGTCATCGGCAACCGTCACCCCACCCGGTAGGTATGTGAACCGTGTCAGATGTCCAGTCGCATCCAGCTGGGTGCGAATCCGCCCGAGGTCATCAAACGTGTTGACGCATTGAGCCGCCCCAGATGTATCGATGACCTGGGTCAGCAGCCAGCCATCCCATCGGTAACTGCAGACCCCGTCAGGGCGAGTCGCCTCTACCAATCGGCCATGGTTGTCATAGACATAGTCCACGCTGCGACCATCATTGGCCACAGCCTTGACCAGACGTCCCTGCTCGTAGAGCAAATCTATTGATCGGTCCCACTCGGAATGCAAAGCGGCAGCCACACCCTCATGGCGTTCAACCCAAACACCATCACTGGTGTCGGAGCCCGAACCTACCCAGGCGCCAGCAGCGGTGAAGACCCATTTCTCGCCGGCGTTGTTACCGACAATCCACACCGGCCCACTCACGCCTGCAGGTTGAGCCACAGCCACATCGGCGGCGTCGCTGCGCCACAGCCACACATTGTCCTGAACTGCCCGCCACGGCCCATTCTCGTCGCCGTGGCAGACATTGGCTCCGGCGACCTCGCCAGCGCTACCAGGAGTCAGAGAAAACACAATCTCGCGACCATCATCACGCACCCAGCGTGCCTGGTCATCGTCGACGAGCAGGCGCTGATCCAGGATTGTCGACCAGCCAGGCCCCAGCACCCCGCACTGGGCAGAGCCATCGTAGGTGGCTGCCAGCGTCGAGTTGTACATCCGGGACATCACGAGTCGCTGGCTCAGTCCCCCATACGCCAGATCTGTCTCAGGGAGGACGAAATTGCCGGTCGTCGAGTTCACTGGGTCTTCGATGTACCCGGTGGCAGGGTCGATTCCACCCAGGGTTGGCGAGGAGACCTGAACATCCGCTCGAGTCACACTTACCCCGGCCGCCTTCAAACCGGCCTCCAAAGCCACATCGGCTAGCTTCACGGCTCCCGAGCCTCCAGCAGCGGCGAACGCTCGCCCCACGGTCTCCAGCCACGCGACATCGGCATCGTTGAGGCTTATCCATTGCTGGTACTGGCTGAACAGGCCATCCACCGTCAACGATCCATACTGGCAACTGGCGCAAAACTGTTCATACAGAGTTTCTAGGGCTGACGCGGGCAGCAACCCCCGATTTGCTCCATGAATGAGGCGGGCCCCACTGGTCAAGTGCGTCGGAACCGCACTCGAGACACCCCCCGAGGGTCCACGCAGCCCCTGATCGGTGTGGCGCTGGCCTGTCTGAGGCGGGTTCACCCACCGAGGAGCGGGTGGATTTGGCTTCGGCAAAGGCGCAGTACCACCAGTCCCAAACATGAGGTGCTCTACTTTGCGTCCGGCTTCGGCAGCCGCGTCTTCGAGTGCATGCAGTCCATGCTTGAACCAGTTCTCATCGGCGTGGGCGGTCACGTAGTCACGCACTTGCTGCCGTCGCGCGTTCTCCTTGCGAGCCTCTTCAGCCAGGTACTCCACCTCCATGGCGGTCTGGTTGAATGCCTGTGTGAACTCGGCTGCGTCCGTCGAGCACACCTGCATGTTCCGTCGAAACAGGTGCGAGAAGAACCCGCGGAATTCGGTTGACGCCACAGACTCGGCGTGGCCACGTTCACTGTCGAAGACGGTCACCTTGCCTGCAGCGGCGCGGAGCTTGGTCGCGAACTCGGCCGCTACCCCAAAGTCGAAAGTGACAGGATTCTGGTAGTCACCCAGATCACTCGTATCAGACACGGAAACCTCACACTACCGACGCACTACGTTTGGGAAATAATCCCGCGCCTCAAACCCTGGACGGCGCGGATGTAACAATCGTCACTCAAAAGTTTGAAAAGTTTACCGTGACGCCATGTGACGGTTGCATAGCGTGGCATCACTGTGCACAGAAACGAGACAATAGTACGGAGAATGGTGGCGAGATGACGTATCATCTCGCCACCGGGTGAAAGTATCCTTACTGGCCGCCACCAGCAGTGAAAATGTCCGTTGCGATTTTCTGCAGGTTTGCCCGCAGCTGCTCCAGTTCAGCCTTCGCCTTCTCCAAAGCGCTCCGGGTCTCAGGCCACACCTGGCCGCGGAACTGGGCCGCCAAGGGGCCATCCCACACATCAGGGGCAGACAGGCGCTGACCTTGGTTGTCCAGTGCCTGGATTTGATCTGTCAACCCACCGTTAACAATCGACTGAATCTGACGAATAGCCTCTTTGGCCTCATCAGTAGACAACACTCGAGACATCAAACACACTCCTACGAGAACGAGGCATGAAACCCGACCCAGCTGACGCCAATCACCAACCGGAATCTAAGGTGTACTGTATCGCCGAGAGGGCCAAGCTCACCAGCATGCGCCTCCAAAAGTAGATGGGCGGGTTCCAAGGAGGGCAACAGTGCGACGATCTCACCATTGGCACCAAGGCATGGCCGTCATCGCTGCTTGTAGCTGCACCGCGTTGTCATTCGCAGCGCCCAGACCGGTTATGGCCAGCCCCGGTTCCGCGCATGGATCGGCTGGTGTCACGATGACCATAGATCAGCGCGGAGCAGTCACCAGTATGGGCTCGTCATCGGGGGCCCATCTTGCGCCGACATCGGACGCCACTCACATGCCATTTCGAGTCATGGTGACATATTCCCATGGTGGAAGGGTCGCGTCAGATCCCTCCCTCGTGAGCGGGGTCGACGGGACGGTTGGCATGGACGTAACCATCTATAACACCACGGGGCGCTTGGAGACTGTGAGTGCCGATGTTGATGGGCATGCCGTTTCCCGTAAAGCCCTCATCACCACCCCCATGACCGTGGCTGGGAGTGCCGAGCTTGATGGCGTGGATCCGTCCAAAGTCGTCACTGCTGCGAATCGCAGCAAGCGCACTGATCCCGCCGGAAATGGAGTGGTAGGTGTTAACAAGCACGGCAAGACCGTGGTGCAGTGGGCTGCGCTGACCGGCGTTGACCCGCTTGGCTCAGTCGCTCGGTTCTCCTTGGTCGTCAATGCCCATGATTTCCATGTTCCGACCATGGACCTCGCGGTGACGCCCGGGTTCGGCGTTCAAGACGTTAGGACGAAGGACGAGGACGCCCTCGTCATGTCTACCATTAAGACGCTGACTGACACTAACCAGGTGCTCGATGAGTCCGGCAAGGCGGTCCAATTGGCCAGCCAGCGTCTCAACGAGGCCGGATCTAATATTGGTGACAAGACGATCAATGACCTGAAGGCATCAAGCGCCCGTATTGATACGAATGCCCAAGCCACAGCCCAGACTGTCTCTCAGCTTGTCAGCCAGACCAGTGCTGCCTACCAGGAGACGGGATCGCTTGTCTCCGCACAGCTTGCTCAGACCACGGCAACGATGAAAAGCCTGCTCGGGGACCCCCATTCGAGTGCACCTCAGGTATCGATCGATGCCCCCACGTGTAAGATCAAGGCCAAGGCTGAGCCATCTGGGAAGACTTCTGGCGGCCCTGCTGCGCGCGATGTTCTCGGCGTCATCCACGACCTGTCTGCCCGGTTGAATGCATTGTCCAGGACCAGCGGGGAATGCCAGAAGCTCGTAACTGCCGGCCTGATCTCGTTTCTTGGCCCCACCAATCCCGATGCGAAGAAGTGTGCTGTGGAGGCAAGCGGGTTGTCCTGTGCCCTGTACGCCCAGAAGAAGCATCTGAACCAGAGCATCCAGAACCTCACCAGTCAGAATGCCCAGCTAGCCACACAATTGCGTAACGGATCGCAGGGCAAGATGCTGGCATCAGTAGACCAGCTGCGGTCGAATTTCGAGGATTTGCAGCGTGCCGCTGACAGTCTTTCGAAGGATTCCCCGCAAGCCTATGGTGAGAGTTTGAGGAAGATGAATGCCGCTCTCGCAGTGATGACCAATGACGTCGCCGTGAGTCGTACTGAAATCGACGAGATCCACACGAAACTGCAAGACGAACTCTCTGTCCTTGATGAGCAGGACCATCAGATCACGGCTGTGAAACGCGAAGTTTGTCTGGCCTCCGGGCAGACCGCTCCGGCTCCCAAGGCTCACCCGACTCCAGCTCCACCACCGAGTGCGGATCGTTCTGTGGAGCCGTCGAAACCAGCCGGACGCACCATTGACCGTCAAGAAGGGATCCGATTGGTTCGGATGCTGTCGGCAACGTCATGCCCGATCGTGGATCCCGGCCCTGACGCACCATTCGAAGGGCATCGTCACCTTCGCAGCGTGGCGAATCTGGCGGATACCAACTCTCAAATTCGTTCAGGCATCGAGCAAACCCTCGAGCAGACCGATATGCATCAGCCAGGGGTGGTCATGGGTTCTCGACTGGCTCAGAAACTGGATGATCTAGATGTGACGTTGAATGCCTTGAAGATCACCCTTAGCAAGGCTGAGGATCAGAGGAACACTGGAATTGCGACCCTCGCAGCTCATATTCATTCTGTCAACAACCATATGGATGCCACCTCCAGCCAATTGGAAGACGTGGAGAAGTATTCCGCGGCCGTGGGAGGTGAACTCTCCACGCTGGGGACTGATCTGGACAGCGCTGTAGTCAGCACACGGAAGGATGCTGACGATGAGCTTACGCACGATCTGGCAACCTCGCTCAAGGGGGTAGAGGTGATTCGCGGGCAGGGTCAGCAGGCCGTCGGACAGATGTTCGGAGAGTTCACAAACCACCTCACTGAGCAGTCGGACCACGTTGCGGCCGAGGGTGAACGCACGGTTCGACGAGCCAACGAAGGGATGGCATCAACCAACATTCAACTGGCCAGGCAGATGAACGATGTCATGCAGGCTCGCTCCGCGGAAACGAGGAAGACTGCTGACGGGGCTGTGGCCGACGCTGGGCAGGTGTCCAAGCTGCTTTCCGGTGACATCGCTCGTGTGCTCGACGATATCGGCCAGCACACTGACAGCGGCGGTGGATTGCTCGGTGCCATCAGTACTTCGGCTAGCTATCTCACCGTGGCTGACGACAAGGTGGCGGACGCCAACACCCAGACTCACCTCGCCCAATCCACGCAGCGTACGGTGTACGGAAACGCTCAAGTGGACGGCGCTGCCAAACGAGCGAGTTTGGCCCGCCTCGAGACACCTCTGACGATCAAGTCGCCTGGTGGTGCAGTTCCCGCTACGTGGATGAGCGCACGAATCGAGGGCCGTACCTCATGAGCGATGGTAATGGTGAACAACCTCGAGAGGAGCAAGTCGGGCCCCTTTCGACAGCGACCAAGAAAAAGGGTTCGACGTGGAGGCGAGTGGTTGTCGCTGCTGCCGTGGTTCTCATCTGTGCGGTGGTTGCCTGGTTCGTCGCGTGGAGGGGGCAGGACACCGACACCACGCGACCTCCTGAGCCTTACAAAGGCCCGAGGGTTGAGCTGAGTCTGGGCAAGGTGCCATCCCATGTGCGGATCGGTCTGGTTGTGTCCTATACGGAGAATCCGCGAGAGGGCCGTGGCTGGATGGGGAATGCTCACGGAGCGCAGGTGGCCGTCTGGCGTCTAGCTCAAGGTGGCGACAGCGTTGAGATTCAGGTTGTGTCTGACAAGGGCAGTGGGCGAGGAGCCAAGGATGCCATTGCCCAGCTCAAAGAGGCTGGCGTGACAGGGATTGTTGCCGCCACGAGTGGCCCCCACGCCAAAGTGTTGGCCAAGGAGGCCAGTCGTTCCGGTATTCCCATTATCCTTCCTTACGCGACGAAGCCGGACAGTGTTCCTGACGGTGCATGGTTTGGAATTCCTGCCGCCAGCCACCAGGACAAACTTGTCGAAGCACAGGCCGCGATACTCGGATGCAGGAGTTTTGCGACGCGAGGCGGTGGGTTTCGAACAGCCGATACGACCGACATCCCTGTCGACAACAAGGGGCAGGTCACCAAGCAGTTCGTCGAGAAGCTAGCTAAGGATCCCAAGACCTGCGTGTATCTCGAGGATCTCGGCCCCTTGGTGGCATCAGACACTCCGACCATGGTTTCTGAGTTGCGGGCGGGGGGAGTGACCGCACCGATTTTCCTTGGACCCGATGCGACTTCTGCGGCAAGCACGGCGGCATTGGTGCGTGATGGCGCTACCCCTGATGCGGTCTACAGCGTAGGAGTGCCGTCTGATGGGGTAGAGGCCATCAGCCTCGCTGGCAACGAGGAGTCCCGGGCCTTCTCCGAGGCCGTCACTCACCTGGCAGCATCGAAGGAGAAGTCGGTCATTGATCCGTCCCGGTCATTCGAGACATACTCTGGCGAGGCTGATGGGCGTTCCCATGATGCGGTGGTTGCGGTTATCGCAGGTAGCGTGAAGGCCAGTTCCAGTCACGCGGACGATGTACGTTCTGCGCTGTCCAGCCTTGACCTCTCGACGCTGCCGCTGGTGAACCGGTCCAGTTCCGCTGGTAAGACGGCAATGGGAAGCGGTGTCCAGATCGTGCAACTCGCTAGCGTGCAGGGTGTCCCGGCTTGGGTGCCGGCCATGAGGTGAGGCGTGGTGGATGGGCCCAACAAGGCGCTGCGACGGTGAAGCCCGGTCGTATCAGGTCGTCGGGCTGCGGCACCTCACGCCGCGCGACAGGTGGTGTAGCCGATGCGAATTGTGATCTCGCACCAAGGTCAGGAACAAGTTTTCTTCGTGACCAATGCGGAGCCCACGACGACCCTTCAGGAGGTGTTGGAAGGCGCCCACGTCGATCTGCGTCATTATGAGCAGGTCTGGGTGGATGGGCGGAAGGTCGACCGAAGACTCGGACTTCGTGAAGTGGGCCTGTGTGAGGGCGCGGTGGTGTCCGACGCCCCGAGGGCAACTTCCGATGCTGGCCGTCGAGCGAGTGAACGTTGGCAACTAGTCATGGTCGGTGGAGCTACTTGTGCGCGGGTGTTTGAGCTTCCTGCCAGCGGTGTAGCACGTATCGGGCGTTCCGATGAGGCTGACATCTCGCTGGATTCGGCGTCGGTGTCGTGGTCGCACGCGGTGGTTGACGTCACAGACGGTGGAGTTCATGTTGTTGATCATGACTCGGCCAACGGCACCTACCTCAACGGCAAGAAGATTGGTGGGGATCCGGCTCATCCAGCGCTGATGCAACAGGGTGATGTCCTTTCAGTTGGAGGCATATGCCTCATGCTCGCCGATCCCCGCGAACGGGCGGAACAACGAGCGCACGGGATTGTCGCAAAGACGCAGACAGCTGGAGCAGGCGGGCGTATCGCGTTCAATCGCCCGCCACGGGCAGCCCTTCCTCCCCACGGAGGGAACGTGAGTGTGCCAGTCCGTAAAGATCCCGATAGTCCGGCACGATTCTCCTGGATTGCGGTCATCGCACCACTGTTGATGGCGGGACTGTTGGTGTTCGTGCTCGGGTCGGCGCGTTATGCCCTCATTGCGTTGTTGTCACCAGTGATGGCTGTCGGGTCGTGGGTGGAACAAAAACGTCGGAACAAGAGTTCCGACAAACGCAACGAACAGAAGTATCGGGCAGACCTGGAAGCTGCACGCGCCGAGATCGAGCAAGCGGCGGCTCGTGAGCGATCCCGTGCGCGTGCCCAAGTTCCGTACCCACATGAACTCATTGATGCAGCCACAGGCTCGACGTCAACCTTGTGGCAGGTCCGCCGGTCAGATCATGACTTCTATACTGCCACCGCGGGAACCGCAAATATCGTATACGTACCGACTCCGCGTTCAAATGGTGGCGCCATGCAGCCACGCACGAAGGCCCTTTTCGAACGCGCCGTGCAGCGTGCAACACCACTTGTCGTAGATCTACACGCCGGCCCGGTTGGGATTTGGGGTTCGCGAGAGGAATGCCTGGCTATTGGCCGATCGCTGGTGTGCCAATTGGCTACTTTGAGTGGCCCAGCTGATTTTCGGCTTGCGGTCGCCACCAACGAGAGTCGAGCTGAGGATTGGCGGTTCACCGCTTGGTTGCCGCATACACAGACGGGAAGTACCAATCCCCACGAGAGGTTCGTTGCCTTTGACACCTCATCGGCGACATCGATGATGCGTGGCTTGCGGGATTCCCTCAACAATGCCAAACCCGCGTCGATGGTCATTGTGGTAGACGACATTGCGCTGACGCAGGGCAGGGACTGCCCCTTGCGTGACATCTTGGAGTATCACCCCGAGCGTGGCGAGCAGGCTGCCCAACGCTTTGTCAGTGCAATCATTATCGCGCCAAGCGTTGACCAATTGCCCTCGTCGTGCCACACCGTGATCCATGCCGCGGCTGACAATGAGGCTACCGTGGTGATCCCGTCGCAAGCGGAGCGCACCCCTCATGTGACGGTGGCGGGCATTGATGCGGACACGGCTCAGGACTGGGCACGTCGGCTCGCTCGGTATGATGACCCGAGCGCAGCGACGAGCGGTGGCGGATTACCTGGTCTGGTACATCTGTTCGACGTTCTAGGGTTTGATCGGGAGACGATGGACGCGTCCACCATTGTCGAATCGTGGCAGCGATCTACCGGGCCGGATGTGCCACTCGGCGTATGTGACGATGGCACGTTTGTCTTCGATCTCGTTGCGGATGGCCCACACGGTCTGGTGGGCGGGACCACCGGTTCGGGCAAGTCTGAATTGCTGCGGTCATTGGTCGCGGGATTGGCAGCCCGAGTTGATCCCCAACATCTCACTTTCATCCTCATCGACTTCAAGGGCGGTGCCGCATTCGCGACTCTTGACCAACTGCCACATACGATCGGTACTTTGTCAAACCTTGAACCTTCCCTCGCCTTTCGGGCATTGCAGGCTCTGAACGCTGAGCTCAAGCGTCGTCAGCAGTGTTTTGCCGACGCAGGAGAAGGCATCGACAATATCGATTCCTATCTGGCCACGAAACCGGCCGAGCCAATGCCACGTCTGCTTCTGGTTGTTGACGAGTTTGCCCAGTTGGCGAAGGAATACCCGGACGTGCTGTCCGGGCTAGTGTCGCTAGGGGCCGTCGGCCGTACTCTGGGTGTTCACATGATCTTGGCCACCCAGCGTCCTGATGGTGTTGTCAATGACGACATTCTCGCCAACACGAACATGCGTACGGCATTGCGCGTCCAGAGTCGGGAACAGTCATCCAACGTGATCGGAGTTCCCCTGGCAGCCAGTATCGGGCGAGAACAGAAGGGACGCGCCTACATCAAGCTGGGTGAAGAGGACATCACCCCAATCCAGACGGCCCTGGTAACTGGTGTGAGTGGGGCTAGTGGTTCTCAAGATCTCCATGTGGATCCAATGGTTTTGGGAAACACTCCTGAGGAGCACGCCATCCGGTCCAATGGCGGCGAGGCTAGTGACATGGATGTCCTCATCCGATGGATCGGCGAGGCCAATGACAAACTCGGATTCGGTTCGGCACGTAGGGTGTGGCCTGAGCCGCTTTCCGACCATGTCGAACTCGCCCTGGAACATTATCGTCCCGCGAGCCATCGGGGACAGCGAGTGGTCCCTGGTCCAGAGTCGACGGTCCTTGACGTTGCCCTATTTGATGACCCTGAACACCAGCGTCAGTACATCTCCGGGTGGAGGTTTGCCACCGAGAATCTTGTTCTAGCGGGTATGCCAGGGTCCGGCACGTCCAGTACGTTGACCTCATTGGCATTGAGGATTGCTGACACCTGTGCCCCCGGCGATGCCGACATCGTCATACTGGATGTCTTCACAGCATCGCTGGACAATTTGGAGAAGCTTGCCCACGTTCGTGGCTATGCCGGACCGGGCAGCACCAGTGAGAGCCGTCAGCTTCAGAAACGAGTGTTGCGCTACATCGCGACAGAATTGGAGCGGCGCAGTTCCCGTCCTCATGACACTTTCCCGCAACTATTCGTCCTCGTCGACGGATTTGCCACATTACGTGAAAGCTACAGCGATGTGGCCGACATGTCGTTACTTGAGAGTTTTTATCAGGTCTGGGCCAAAGGTCCGGCAGTGGGCATTCACTGCGTTGCGACGACGACGCGTCTTAAGGCGCTACCGCCAGCCATCAGTGACCTGACCGGCCAGAAATGGCTGTACCAACTAGCCGATAGTTCTGAGTATCACCCGACTGTGGACAAGGACAACCATCCAGCCAACCTGCCTGGACGGTTCGTCTCGACAACCCGGGCGCATCACGGTCATGTCGGGCTTCCTGACGACATCGACGCTGTCATAGCGGCGATCAACGAGTTTTGGGGAGCCGACGGGCTACCTCCCTTGGTGCAGGAGTTCCCGAAGCGCGTGGAGCCCGAACAGGTGGTCAGCCACCTCGCCCTGGGTGACGAAAAATGGCAGATACCCGTCGGAATAAACGAGAGTGACCTCAATCCGTATGTTCTGGAAGCCTTCGCAGGAGAGCACGTGCTCATTAGCGGACCGGCTCGCAGCGGCAAGTCCACGATGCTTGCCGCAATCCACCAAATGTTGGCGAAGCAGTTCCCAGACACCAAAATTCTCGTAGGGGCCCCGCGTCGCTCGCCATTGCACCAGATGCTGCCTGGCGTCATGCTCCCCGAGCAACTCGTGGATCTGGTGGCAACACAGAGCGCTAAACCCGAGCCGTGCATCGTCATTGTCGATGATGCTCACCTGGTCGCTGACGAGAGCCAGACCTTGGCGCGAGTATTGGCCGTTCCAGACTCGTCTTTGCTGTTTATCGTGGCAGGTCGCAACAACGATCTGCGCACCCTGTACAGCCACTGGACCGGGCAGATTCGCAAGTCTCGGCTGGGAGTCCTCCTTGTGCCGGATCTTGATTATGACGGGGACCTGCTGGGTGTGCGCCTGCCGAGACATCCAGCAGCGACGATGAGTGAGGCACGTGGGTACGGATGCCAAAATGGTGCTGCCACTCTCATCCAGGGCGTCACGGTGAATACAGGGGGCCGCCGGTGAGAATTCTTCTACCCTTCGATTTCGGGTCACGATATCAGGCTATTCGCAAAATCGGCCAGGGTGCTTCTGGGTACGTATTTGAGGGAATCGATCGAGCCAAAGAGGACCGCGTTGCGATTAAGATTTTGCGTTCCGGCCTTGACGATGATGCGCAATTGGTCCAGCGGTTCGTCAACGAGTGTCATACCCTCACCGAACTCGAGCATCCGCGCATTGTTGCCGTGCGTGACCTCATCGTTGACCAGGGCATGCTCGGAATCGTCATGGAGCTGGCGAGCGGGCCCACTCTTGGTGAGCAGTTAGTGACGACCGGATCAATGGCACCCGGCGCTGCATTGGCGGTGACCCGTCAGGTGGTTGAGGCCTTGTCTTACGCCCATGGGCGTGGGGTCGTCCATCGTGACATCAAGCCGGACAACATCATTCTCACCAATCCTGACGGCATCCAGAACCCTGGGGTGAAGGTTGCAGATTTCGGAATCGCGAAGATCCTTGACGAGTCATCGACGGCTACGCACCTGGTCGGAACAGCGCACTACCTGGCGCCTGAACTCATCAGTGACAATGTGGTGAGCCCGAGTGCCGATGTGTATGCCTTGGGCGTGACGCTTTACCAGATGGTGTCAGGTCAGTTGCCATTCGGCACGGGCGATGACAATCCGTACTCCGTTGCTGAGCGCCATGTGCACTCCACCCCGGCGGTGATTCCGGGGCTAGACGGCCAGGTGTGGGGCCTTGTCAGAGGGATGCTCGCCAAGAATCCGGTCGATCGCCTGTCAGACAATGACGTCGTCAACCTGGTGGATGACATCATTGTCGACGTTGAGGGGCAGCCGCCGCTAGCTGTGCCCGAGGGGACATTGGCTCCCCATACCATGACCATGCTTCGGCAAGCGACGTCACTGACGACTCCAGGGAGTGACGAGAAGTCGCTCGCCAAGCTCGACGATGGACAAGCCCCCATCGATCTGGAGCATCTGCGCACCCTTGGTATTTCTGCCTCGGCCACTGTGCTCAAGGCCGGTCCGGGGATAGATGGGGAGACGCTTAATGACCTGCCGGTAGAAGAGGCGACCGAGAAGTCGTGGTGGTCGAGCCGCACACACCGAATCATCATCTATGCCGCAGTAATTCTCGTCATCGCGGCAGTGGTCATCGTATGGATGATGGCTGGCAGCGGCTCGGGAAACGCCGACAAGCAGGGGACGAAAGTGGTTGACGGACTGAGCGCCTCGTTGCCGATGCAAACGTACCCGTCTGGGCTGAATGTTTCGCGAGCAGCGACAGTCAGCAAGGGGACTGTGAAGTACACTCTCACCTATCGCACGATCAAGAAGCCCGTGAGGGGAGATGTGCTCGAGGTGGTCAGCTCAGCCCATTCATGCCCCGATGCAACATGGGACGACACTGTCAAGGTTGCGTCACACAGCCCGGCCCTGACTTCCATCGACGCCAAATGTGGGTGGACAATCACGCTGGAGGCTCTTTCACAGGAAGAGCCGGTGACGGTCACAGCGAAATTTTCGGCAAAGGAAGCCGCGATCAGTAATCAGGAAAACCTGCAGACGTGGCTCCAAGATCAGCAGCAAGCTACCGACAAGGCGTTAAATGATGACGCTGACACCTCGACCTCGTACTCTTTGCAACGGCTGCAGACCATGAGGATCAAAATACCTTCGCGAGTCAAAGAAGGATCGGCGATACCAGTGACGATTCTAGGAACGTGGCCGGCGGGTGAAAATAAGATGACGCCGATCTACACCACGCCTTTCAACTCAAATCCGACGAGCATCCTCACCGACATCACAGGAGGCAAGTTGGAGAACGTTCGGCTCACGGATCGTTGTTCGGGCGCAGTGTCCATCACTCCGGACGGCCACGACGTGAGTGCTCTGCATCCGGCTTCGTGCAGCATCGGTGCAGAGATCGGGAATTATCAGGTGCAGGAGAGCCCGATCACCATTGTTGCTGGTGGATCGTAACGAGGCCGGCCGAAACATGAAGTTTGTGGTTTTTGGGAAGGGTTCCCACGGGCATCGTTGTTGGTATTGATCTGAGAAGCCGTGGCGATTGTGGGAAGCTGGCCGAACCTGATTCCGTAGCGGCTGGGGGGGATTGCGGCCAAAATGTGACGCAAGTCCGTGCGAGGCTCTGTGCGGTATCTTGAATTGTGCTATATCGAGGAATTCTCCTTGACTGCCGGTTGGTATATCCCCGTGCAGTCGAGGAACTGAGTCATCGCTACTTCGCACGTCATGAGACTGCCATCACTGATGCCCGCTGCTCGCCAGATTGAGCCGTGAGCGCCACGCTCAAACCTGAAGGCACAGGTCTCCCGTTCATGATATAATATGGGCTATGTTCAATCTGCCGCGCCCGGTGAGGTGCTGCTTGGTGGTTCTGCTTGCTCCTGTCGTCATGGGTGCCGCGAAATTCAACTATGGCATGGAGATTGGAGACGAGGATCACGTCCGCTCCACGTTCGTCTACGGTATCTCTAGAGTAGACGTAGAGAAGGCAGGGAAGAAGCCCTCAGATTTCTCCGATTGCGACAAGATGCTCGATGTGTCTGCCTCAGACAAGCAACGCGGCGCAAAAATTGAGTTCGTCGAGGACGAGGAATACATTGGCTGCAAATACACGGTGACCACCACTGCAGATGACGCGCGGGGCGTTGGATTGGGATTGACTTTTGATGCGGACAAGGTGTCACTGTCCATTGGTAAGAAATTTTTCGACGGTGTTGAGCTTGATAAAAGCACGATAGGTGACTTTAAAGTCTCGGTAACGTTCCCTGGTAAGGTGATTAGCCACTCGGGTTCAAGCAGTGTTGACGGCAATACTGTCACGTGGACTGATTTCAAGGACTCTACATCGGGGTTGAAGGCAGTGAGCGAGCGACCTGCCGGTGCGGCGGCGGGTTCGTCTTTTTGGAGGGGCTACGGGAGACATGGCATCAGAGGGGGCCTCATTGGCCTCATCGTGGGTATTGCCTCCTACTTTGGTAACAAGAGACGTGCGAAGAGGATGCGAGCGAAGTCTGGCGGAGCTCCCGCGACCACTCAGTACCCGGGATATGGGCAACCGCAGCCCCAAGAATGGCAGGCTCCGGGCCAGGACGGTCACCAGTATGGGGAATCGATGAGCTCCGGGGGTAACCAACCTTATATGCAGGATGGTCGTTACATCGGAGACCCGTGGAGTGCAAATTCGACGAACACTTCAGGGTTTAACGAGAAACCCAATCCAAGATAGATGCGCACCGGGGCGTTGCTCGCCCCAGCGTGGTCTGTGGTAATTCCCTGTGGTGAATCGTTGAGTCGTGTCAGCTTCTATGCCGCAGGTGAGTAGGGTTCGGGTTCGTCCACCAGTGATAGCGGATCTAGCAGGGTATTCTCTGCGTAGTTGACGTGCCCTGTTGCGATTTTTTGGTGGATCTTGCTTTTCTCGCGGCTTGCGAAGCTTCCTTTCGCTGTTTGATGTTTGGTTTACTGTTAACGTAGCCATGTTTTGGGGACGATGTGGTGCCACCACTTGGGTACGACGGGTTCGTGGCTGAAGGCCCACGACCAATCATTGAGGATAGTGCGATTCGTGCAGTCGAATATGTCAACATAGTTTGATCCAGTTATCCTGCTTGTGTCATCCACATGATTTATGCGGGTGTAGGATATGGTCTCAGTGCTGTATATGCGCACAAATTTTACTGACTGTATTGCGTAAATCGGTTTTTGGATATTTAAGAGGAATGGCTCGACCATCTGAATTTCCAGGTGTGTATTCGGAATGTAGTCGTATTTGGATGGCCTAAATGACAGATCTCCTGGCCTTCCGATGCATTCAGAATCGACGTAAATTTCGGACAAATTTCCTATAACGAGCGGTCCGATTTCTGAAAGGCTAATGATTCTGTACGGTGCTTCTATTTCTTCGTTTCCCATTGATTTTTCACCTGTTCGTCGATGATGAGTATCTGATTTCCGCCTCCGGGTAATTGGCCTAAAGTGTCTGAGTCTTCGATGGCTTTGACGGGTTGCACTCCGGCTGCACCTTCGTAGAATGGCGCGAATTGTGGTATCTCGTATTCGGAGATGTGGTTAGCCTTGTTTCCCCATTGCGGGGCCAGTGCTAGTTGTACTGACCGGGTACGTTGGTCAAGCGTGAGAAGGGCGGCTGGTTCCCGCAAGCGGTGTGGGGCCGGTGGTGGTTGTAGTAGTGCAGCCAGCCGTCGAGTTCTCCGCGGCGTTCGGTCTCGCTGGTGTAGCAGCGGGCGTAGGCCCAGCCGTCGGCCAGGGTGCGGTGGAAGCGTTCGATCTTCCCGTTGGTCTGCGGCCGATAGGGCCTGGTGCGCTTGTGCCGGATGCCGAGCTCGTGGCAGGTGTCTCGCCACAGGTGTGAGCGGTACGCGCCGCCGTTGTCGGACAGGACCCGCTCAACGGTCACCCCGCGTGCGTTGAACCACTTGACGGCCCGAACGAGGACCGCGGTGGCGGTGAGGGCAGTTTCGTCGTCGTGGATCTCGGCGTAGGCGACGCGGGAATGGTCGTCGATGACGGTGTGGACGTAGGCCTTGCCCATCAACGGGTCGCTGTACTTGTTCTTGGGCTTGCCCGGGGTGGCGGCGCGGTTCTTCTCGCCCTGCTGGCGGCCGACGTAGCGCCAGCCGCCGCCGTCGGGGATGTTGCCGAGCTTCTTCACGTCGACGTGCAGCATCGCCCCGGGGTGGTCGTGCTCGTAGCGGCGGACCGGCTCCCCGGTTGCCCGGTCGACATGCGAAAGCCGGTTCAGGTGCGCGTCGACGAGGATCCGGTGAACCGTCGACGGAGCGATCCCCAGCCGGCAAGCGAGCTGCACGGGTCCTTCTCGAAGACGGAGACGGAGCTGGATGCAGCGCTTCGTCGTCTTCGCGTTGGTCTTGTTCGGCGAGTGATGCGGCCGTGACGAGCGGTCCTGCATCGACTGGCCGGCGCGATAGCGGTCGGCCCAGCGCTTCACAGTGGGCCAGGAAACCTGGAACCGGGCGGCGACCTCGCTGATCGGCCAGCCCTGGTCGACCACGAGCTGGCCGACGATCAAGCGGTGGCGCGGGGTCAGTGCTGCGTTGGCGTGGAGCAAGAGCGTCCCCTTGGAATAGACGGAGGGGGCCGATAGCTCGACCCCCTCACGGTTGTTAGCGTGGATTCCTCTGTGGACCGCTGGCCCTAGGCCAGACCCTTTGCCAGCTCGATGGCGGTGAAGTGATGTACGGCGCTGGGCTGCTCGAGCTCGTCGAGCACCGCTAGGGCCAGGTCCGCAGGGGTGATCCGCGACGTGCCATCGTGGTTGATGAGGAGCGTGTCACCGCTACGGCGATAGGCGCCGGTTCCCTGTCCGGGCTCGAAGACTGCCGACGGACTCAGGTAGATCCAGTTCTGGTTCGGATGTTCGGTACACGCGTTGAACTGGTCGAGGCTGGCCGACGCGACGTCACGCCACTGGGTCGGCACGAAGGCGGGGTCGTCCAGGACGAGCAACTCTCGATCGTGAGGTGAGCGCAAGGGCGCTGCTCCTCCCACGACCAAGACCCGGACCCCCGCGACGGCGGCGTGGTCGAGGACACGGCTGGTCAGCGGAGCCACACGGCTTTCGTCGCCGGGGGCCATGCGCACGGCGAGCACGACGGCGTCTGCGTCGTTCAGGACGGGCTGCAGGGGTGCCTCGAGGTCTGTCAGATCGAGACGAGTGACGGTGATATGCGGGTCGTTGGTCTCCTGTGGGTTCCGCGATACGGCAGTGACGTGGTGGCCGCGGCGTGTGGCCTCCTGCGCGATCGCTGCGCCGGCCATGCCGGTGGCTCCGAGAACCGTGATGTTCATGAATTGTCCTTTCGACGATGGGTGGGTGCGGGGAGCTGGCCACAGACCATGGCGGCCAGGGCGATCGCGAAGCCGAGGTACTGCTCGGCTCCGAGGTGTTCGTGCGCGATCAGGGCGCCGAGCAGGGCGGCGACCAACGGCGAGAGAAGTCCCAGGAGGGCTGTGGGCGTGACGGGCAGGCGTCGGATGCCGGTGAACCAGAGGCTGTAAGAGACCAGTGCCCCGACCAGGCCGAGCCAGGCGTACCCAAGCCAGCCACGACCGGAAATCACTGCCGGTGGCCCCTCCACCAGCAGCGCCGGGATCGCCAGCAGAAGGCCGGCGGCCGTCAGCTGCCAACCGGCCAATGCGATGGGCGAGACACCTTGGGGGAGCTTCCACTTCTTGGTCAGGACCACGCCCGTGGCCATGGCCCCTGCGCCACCGAGTCCTGCAGCCACACCCACCGGGTCCAGGGCGGCGCTCGGCCCAAGGACCACGAGAGCCACCCCCACGACACCCACGACACCCCATCCCAGGCGCCAGCCGGAGAGTTGCTCGTGGAGGACAGCCACGGCCAGCAGGGCAACGATGATGGGCTGCACCGCACCCAGCGTGGCCGCGACCCCGCCCGGAAGACGCTGCGCCGACAAGAACAGCAGGGGGAAGAACGCGGCCATGTTCAGACCGCCCAACACGAAGCTCTTCCACCACCACGAGCCGCGCGGCAGCTGCCTCGACAGGCCCACCGCGATGATCCCTACCGGCAGCGTCCTCATGAACGCGGCGAACAAGGGGTGTCCGGCTGGGAGGAGGTGGGTGGTCACGATGTACGTTGTCCCCCACGTAGCGGGGGCCAGCGCCGTCAGACAGGTCCACAGCAACGAACTGCGGGCCCCATGGGAAGAAGTGTTCACCGATCCATCGTCAGTCGCCCACCAGCGGTGAGTCCAACACATTGTTCTCACCCAAACAATGACCTGCAATCATGGTTTAGTGGAACTCCAACAGCTCAGGTACGTCGTGGCGATCGCCGAGGAGCGCAACTTCACGCGAGCAGCAGAACGCTGCTTCGTCGTGCAATCAGCACTGAGCCACCAGATCAAGGCCCTCGAACAGGAACTCGGCACGGCACTGTTCGTGCGCTCATCCCGTCGGGTGGAGCTGACCGCCGCCGGCGAAGCCTTCCTCACGGAAGCACGCGCCAGCCTCGCAGCCGCCGACCGTGCCGTGGCGGTCGCTGCCGAGGCCGTGGGCCAGGTCCGCGGAAGCCTATCGGTAGGTGTCATCCCGACGGTCACAGCCGTCAGCGTGCCCGACATCATCGCGGCCTTCCACGCCAGCCATCCCCACGTGGACCTCACCGTGCGGGGCGGGGGAAGCAATGAGTTCATGCGCGACCTCGGCAGCGGGAGACTCGACGTGGCCTTTCTCGGCGTGGACGCCGACGTCGCCCCAGCGTCCGGACTCACCGCGCACGAGATCGCCCGAGGGCGTCTCGTCGCCGTCATGGCGTCACAACACCGGCTAGCGCACACGGGCACCCTGGCCCTGGCTGACTTGGTCGACGAGACGTTCATCGACTTCCCGGCCGGGTCACCAGGCAGACTCCAAGGCGATCGGGCATTCGCTGCCGCAGGCCTTCAGCGCCGCGTGGGCTTCGAGGCGATGTCGACCGAGTTCATGCTCGCCCTCGTCGAACGTGGGTTGGGCGTCTGCCTGCTGCCCGTCGAATGTGTGCCGGCTAACCCAGCGCTGCGAGCAGTTCCCGTGGCCGATGGCCCCTGCCGGGCCGAGTACGTCGCGTGGGGCTCTTTCAATCCGAGCCCCGCGTCTCGGGCGTTCATCGAACAGGTCAAGGAATCAATCGCCCTGCACATGGTCGGCTGATGCCGGTCCCATCGATCAACGTCTCCGGTCCGTACAACTAGGTCGAGTTGGGTTTGGAGGGGTCCCGCTGGTCGTGTCCGGGATACGTAGCCGCCGACCTCGTAGTTTGGATTACTCCAGCTACGGTAGGTTGTGATGGGTTTTATGGCGATCTTGCTTTTGAATGTGGCTCCACGGAATGATGTTGCCTCGTTCAGGTTTAACTGGCCATTTCTGTGGTATCGTGCGAGGAAGGTTGTTGGCTCTTTCCTAACTCCAAGGGTTGTGTTATGGGGTCCGAAGTGTCCGGTGGGTATTGAGTCTGGGAGTGTGTCGTATGTTTTTCCTCCTATCGTGGCGGTGATGCCTCCGAAGGCGGCGCCGCTGAGTGTTTCTCCGCCTACTTGCTCTAGGTAGGTTTCGGCGTTGTGGGGCCCGGGTGATGTTATCCAGTGGTAGTTGCCCATCACGTAGCCTTGGGTTGCCGGCTTCTATCCCGCGGGAGAGGAGAGTTTGAGTTCCGGGACCTGCGATTTTGCCGGATATGGGGCCTGCGATGGGTTCCAGGACTCCCGATAAGACAGCCTCTCCGTAGTCGACGTGGCCGTGTGTAATCTGCTGGAAAACCATTTCACTTTCGGCGTTACCAATCCAGTGAGAGAGCAGCACTGTTTCATTGAGTGTGTCGACTATATGCTAATAAAGCCATTTATCAGGAATGAGGTGGTGCCACCAACTAGGCTCTATAGGCTCATGACTGAACGCCCACGACCAGCCATTAAAGAGGCTCCGCTTTGTATAATCCCCTATGTCCACGTAGTGGATTCCTGTTATTTCGCTTCTCTTGTGTCCTTCATGCATGGCGTAGTGGGATATAGGACCAGCGGCGTAGACCCGCACGAACCAAACGGCTTGTATTGCGTATTGCGGCTTTTTTATATCTAGAATAAATGGCTCCGACATCGTTATCGTAAGTCGAGTGTTTGGAATATAGTCATACTTGATTGGAGAGAAAAACAGGTCTCCTGGCTTTCCTATGCATCCGGTGTCCAGATTTATCTGTGTCAAGCTGTTTATAATAATGGGTCCTACTTGGGATATATCGATTTCTCGAAAGGGACGTTCTACTTCTTGGATTTCCATCGGTCTAGTACCTGCTTGTCGGTGATGAGTATTTGGTTTCCGCCTCCGGGTAATTGGCCTAAGGTGTCTGAGTCTTCGATGGCTTTGACGGGTTGCACTCCGGCTGCACCTTCGTAGAATGGCGCGAATTGTGGTATCTCGTATTCGGAGATGTGATTTGCCTTGTTGCCCCATTGTGGGGCCAGTGCTAGGTCGAGTTGGGTTTGGAGGGGTCCCGCTGGTCGTGTCCGGGACACGTAGCCGCCGACCTCGTAGTCTGGGTCACTCCAGCTACGGTAGGTTGTGATGGGTTTTATGGCGATTTTGCTTTTGAATGTGGCTCCACGGAATGAGGTTGCCTGTCCGAAGTCCAGTTTGCCGTTTCTTTGGTATTTTCGAATGAACGTCTCGGGCTGTTTACCAACGCGGAGTATCGTGTTATGGGGTCCAAAATGTCCGGTGGGTATTGAGTCTGGGAGGGCGTCGTATGCTTTTCCTCCCATCTTGGCGGTGATGCCTCCGAAGGCGGCGCCGCTGAGTGTTTCTCCGCCTACTTGCTCTAGGTAGGTTTCGGCGTTGTGGGGCCCGGGTGATGTTACCCAGTGGTAGTTGCCCATCACGTAGCCTTGGGTCGTGCCGGCTTCTATCCCGCGGGTGAGGAGAGTTCGAGTTCCGAGACCTGCGATTTCGCTGAGTCCCGAGCCTCCCGTAGGTGCCAACGCTCCGGACAAGGCAACCTCCCCATAGTCGACGTGGCCGCGTACGACTTGCTGGAAAACCATGTCGCCTCCGGCGCCGATCAGCATCGCCCCGGGCACCTCAGCCCCAAAACACATCAGGACTCCTCCGAGGGCAGCCAGACTAACACCCCCGAGAGTCTCCCACGAGAACACGTTGCGGATGTGGCGGTCCCACAGGTTTCGGGTGTCAATTAGTGCCAGCGAATTGGCGCATCTGGGCATCAGTGACGGGTCTGAGGCCTAATGGATCGGCTAGCGCAAGGGGATTGGTGGCGGCGTAACCGTAGCTGGCGGCCTCCCACAAGGATCCTGGTGGCGCCGCAAGCGGGTCAATGGTCAGGAAACTCGCCGTGGTGGAGTCATAAACGCGCGCTCCCATCCATGCCAAACCAGCTACACCAAGATGACCTCCCGTCATACTGATGTCCGCCGTCAGGTGTTCTTGGATCAACGTATACGGGTCGAGGGGATCGGTGGCTGGGCGACGCCACGGCTCATCCTGATCGCTGTCTGCGCTCACTGGTGTCAGAACACTGCCGTCGGGAAGTGGCAGTGCTGGTATGCCGCCAACCTGGACTAGCTGAGGTTCACCGGTCGCAAGATCCCACGCAATCGGGGTTCGTCCGGCAGGACCGGACACGTCGGTCAGGCATCCGAAAGCGTCGACATGTGTGGCAAATTCCTGTGAGCGACCTGCTCGGAAAGTCATCACTCCCGCCAGCCAGCTCCGTGAATCCCACCTGAACTCCTCGCGCATCCCAGCCGAGGATGCAGCCTCGATTCGTCGGCCGCATGGGTCGTATCGGTAGTGCGTCTCTACTGTGCTGTCACCAGGCCCCAATTGCGTCACCGTGCTGACGAGTTCGCCGGCGAGGTCGTAGTTGTAGTGACAGGTTTGACTGGTGCCGGCGTCCTGACACGTCGTGGTGACGAGCCGTCCCGCCGTGTCATAAACCCATCGGCGGCTCGATCCATCAAGGCCGTCGGCGGACGTGAGCGAGCCGGAATCGTCATACCCGTACCGGAAATCCCCGTATGGTGCGCTCACCCGGAGTACTCGGCCCATCTCGTCGCGACTGATGGTCGTGGACCCGCGGGAGGAGGTGTGGCTAGTGACGAAACCACCAGTATACCCCCACTGCTGTTGATCCAGAGGAGTGCCTAGCTTCGCGAGACGACCGACCGCGTCCCATTCCAAGCTCACCTCACCCAATCGAGAGTGGCGAATCGACCCCAATACACCGGTGTTGGTGTATGCGTAATCGATAGAATCACCAGTCAACGTGAGATGACGTACCCGACGCCCCTCGGCGTCGTACCACCACTGTTCGGACGAGGTGAGTGGCCCCTCGTCCACAATCGATTCGTCTCCCGGCACGGGGACGACGCTGTGGGTCAACAGCAGCCCACGAGGGTCGTACCCCAACAGGTGGCGCGACGGGAAAGCAGGATCGGTGTAGTCATCAATAGTGACCGTGCGGGTGGTCGGCGTGATGAGGATACGACTGACCAGCTGGTCATCAATGTATTCCTCGACGCCCTTAGGGCCGAGACGACGGCTGACAACCGTGCCATCCGGGCGGGTGATGGCGGCCAGGGCTCCGGACTTGTCCCAGGTATATTCGGTAATTCGCCCCAGTGGGTCGGTGGCGGCGATTATCTGCCCACACTCGTCATACCGATACGTGGTGAGGCCACCAGCCGGATCGGTGCGGGTGACGAGTCGGCCACACCGGTCGTAGCCGTACTGCGAGACGCCACCAGCCGAGTTAGTCGCTGCCACCAGTTGGCCAGCAAGGTCGTAACTGAAATGACGCTGTCCATACACTAGATCGCAACTGAACACGAGTCTGCCGCATGGGTCATATCGGTACTGGCTCACTCCAGCGCCAGGAACATGACTGAGCACAACACGTCCCATGGCGTCATACTCGTAGCGCGCGGTCTCGCCAGTTGGATCAGTTACTGTCGCCACCTGGAAATCTGAGGTGTAGGAATAGCGCGTCACGCGGCCTGCGGGATCGGTGACATCAACCATCCTCCTACACGCGTCATAGCTGTAACTCGTGCGCAGCCCGGTGGGGCTGACGAGGGCCACAATGCGGCCCGCTAGATCGCGCTCCACATGGGTCACCGCGCCAGACTCGTCCTGAAACTCAACCGGTCGGCCACACAAATCACGAGCGACGATCTGCTGGGCGCCAGTGACATCGGTGACGGCAGTAGTAAGACCGTAGGGATCGGCATCGACGCGGTGGAGTTGGTGCCCGTGACTATCCGAGGCGGTGCTGGCAGTGAGACCGTCAATAAAGACCCTGGCGAAACCGGCTGGATCAGTGACGCCGGAAAGATTGCCATCAACGTCATAGGCATACGTCCACCTGGCCTCGTCCGGTGCCACCACCTGCGTCAACCGCGATAGCGCGTCATGGATGAAGCTCCAAGCGCTGCCGTCGGGGAGCTGCATGCCCGCCAGGTTCCCCAAGTGGTCGTAGGAGTGTTCAATGACGCGCCCGAGAGGATCAATGACCCTGGAGATCTGACCGTCTGGGTGATACTCCCACTTTGTGACCCCACTATCGGGGGCAACCAACTCGATCAGATGACCGGCCACATCATAACGATGCTCCCATGTCGCGCCATCCGGTGTGACCACGGCAGCCAGGCGGCCAGCATCGTCGTAGCTGAACCGCGTCGTGGCACCACCCGGCGAGATCGTTTCGACGATCCGTCCCGCCTCGTCACGGATGAGGCGGGAAGCCTCCCCATGGGCATCCTCGACGCGCACCAATTCTGCATGATGGTCATAGGAAAACCTCAGGCTCACCCCGACAGGATTCGTGGCGCGCAGAAGCAATCCATCCTTCCACTCCGCAGCGGTCACGCCACCGCACGGATCCGTGACGCGCACTGGATCACGCTCGGTGCCGTCATACTCGAAGGTGGTCTGGGCACCATTGGCCAGGGTTGTGCTCACAAGCCGGTCCAGATCATCCCACGAACAGTCGATCATGCCCCCAGTAGGAAGGTCCGTGTGCGTCAGTCGCCCCCGCTGGTCATAGCGGTGTGAGGTGACGTTTCCAGCCCGATCGACACAACGCACCATATTGCCGAAGGAATCGTAGGCCATCGAAACCTGGCCACCATGGGCGTCGACCACACCCGTGGTGCGACCGTGAGCATCACATATCCAGGTATTGGCATTGGTGCCATCCGCATCGCTGGCGGCGGTGACGCCCCCAGGCAGATACCTGAAACGGATAGTACGACCGTTAGCGGCTTGTTGGGACGTGATCCGGCCCCGGTCGTCGTAGCTGTTGATGCACTCCGCGTTGCCACATGCATCCACCACGGTCGTGATGAGCGTGTCATCCCACTCGTAACGCCGTGAACCGTCGGGCCTGACCACCTGTACGAGTCGCTCTTGGTCGTCGTAGGAGTACCGGCAGCGACGGCCATCACTGGAAACAGCCGACATCACTTTGGTGCCGTCATACGACACCGAGATCCTGTAGCCCCACGACGTTTCCATCGCGGTCACGCGATCGCCTTCCCGCACGGTATGCACGACGTCTCTTTGCGAAGATCCGCTGCACACCCATGCGCCACCTTCAGTGAAAACCCATCGACCTCCCCGGTTGTCCGAGATCACCCACACCCATTGTGATGTGGCCGGATCGCGAAGGAACTCCGGAAGTTGGGAAGCAGAGACCCGACTGAGCCACAGATTCTCACCCTGAGCTCGCCACTGTTCGACAGGCTTTTCGTCTTCCTCTGCCGGATTGGGTAGCTGATTGGTCGTCGGTAGGACTGCTGTCGGTGCAGCCTCCACCGCGAAGACGATATGCCTGCCATCCTCACGCACCCACTCGACGCACCCCGGCTTGACGAGCAGGCACTGGTCAAGGA
>OKVI01000457.1_pt1 | contig 29741 bp, 42 predicted proteins | sample 1607001 | NCBI WGS metagenome assembly OKVI01 (sample SAMN03281018, study PRJEB24777) | human gut metagenome | isolation source: fecal sample PR128 from 1 month old male Malay infant, vaginal delivered...
GGAAGGCCTAAAGGCAAGACCTCTACCTGTCCACAATGGGTCCGGCCTGGATAGAGCCATTGGCCTACCTTAGAGGCGCCAAAGGTAATGGTACCCGTATAAATAGGCGTCGCTTCATCCACTTGGCCACTTAAGGCGTTGAGACCAGCTGGTAGGTCAATAGCCCATAGAGCACAGGCATGGGCCCGGGCGAAGGCGTTCATGGTATAGAGGATATCCCGCATAGGTTCTCGCAGCTCACCCTTTAGACCGGTTCCAATGAGGCCTTCTACCACATGAGAATACTGAGTCCAATCAAGACCGTCTAGAGATTCAACCTGGTCTATCCCCAGGGTCTCAACTATGGCCCACTGCTTTTTGAATAGGTCAGACGCCTTATCCCTGTCGCCGTATATATAGAGGACAGGATGAATACCCCTTTCTAATAAATGGCGGGCCGCCACGAGACCATCTGCCCCATTGTTACCTACACCCAGAACGAAAAGGACCACTTCAGCCTGGTCTTCTACCAGGACATCGGCAATACCCCGCCCAGCATTTTCCATGAGTAGGTCTAACGGGATAAAAAAAGACTGTGAACAATGCCCATCAATGAATTGGGCTTGGTCCGGATAGAGTACAGGAACGGGTTTACTTGAATACATAGGAACCTCTAATCTAAAATAACTTGGCACAGGGCTAAGGAATCAGTATGAGTAATGGAAATAGACATCTGCCTTAAACCCTTATCCTCCATATAGGATTTGAAAGGACCAGAAATGGATAAGACAGGGGCGCCTAAATCATCATGGCCCACTTCTATATCCTGCCAAGATCCATAGCGAAAGCCCGTGCCTAAGGCCTTGACAAATGCCTCCTTGGCAGCATACATACCCGCATAGGACTGGAATTTATTTTTCTTTCTAGACTCGCAATATTCAATCTCCGCCGGCCTATAGACGCGGTCCCGAAAACCTGGCCCCGCTAGAGCCTTTTCTATGCGAGCGATTTCAACCATGTCGATACCAAGATGCATAGGTCCTCCTTATCTACTTACCATTTTATTATACTGCCTTAGGGCCTAAAACTAAATGGACCTTTTATTAGTCTCTTGTTACAATGACGGCACATACTATGTAATAAAAGCTTTCATAAACCAAATACGTATATATAAAAAAGCCCAGTTCATAAGAACTGGGCTTTTTATTTGGTGCCGGAGGTGGAATAAAATGGAAATAGCCCAGCCATTATCAGCTAAAATGATACAGTAACTATGTGAATAGGGCAATTATAGGGCATATGCTATCATCTCGCAAGTATCAGTTTATAAAAAAATACCCCTAATCTACTACAAAAAGTTAGTAAATTAGGGGTTTTCTAATTTAAGCTATCATATATCGCTTGTACGGCGTTTTTAGTGTCTCCGCATAAAATCATAAGCGGAGATTTTTTATTTTGCGTAGAACGCAAGCATTTTAGCGGTATTCTTCAAAGATTTGGTCATTTTCGTCAGTTAAGCCGATGAGGTTGTAATATTCGGATTTTTGGTCAGTCAAAACCCAATCGACAAAATCAGTAGCATAATATTCCATATGATCGATAGCTGGCAATTTATCACCGCCCTCGTATTCTAACCAGGCTTTTTCAAAAACAGGGATGTCCATTACATTATGAACATCAAAGCAATCTGTTAAATCACGGAACATATCTTCTGTGATTGCATATGAAACATTTCGCACTGCCACATTCCAAACCTTTTCTGCTTTAGGTGCGAATACTGCGTTTCTAATTAATTCTGCTTTGCTCATATCCTTGCCACTCGCCTTTCTACCAATTTCGCTCCATTCCTTATCGCTGAATGGGATTGCACGATTTTTTCTTTTATCGGCGTCCGCCAATCTAACAGGAGCGCCTGCCCCTTTTCTTGCTCCGCCCCAAGTGCTTTTGTTTTCCATGATAAACTCCTTTCAGAACCTCTTGCCTTTGAGGTATTTCCTTATCTTGATTATATTATATATCTCAATCAAGAATAATGCAAGAGCTTTTTTTTAAATTTTTTAATGTTGTTTAAAATTTGTATTTTTTGAACAGCAAATAATGATTAGTACCAAAATAGCCATATTTTGAACACAAAAAAATAAAGCCTACCGATTTTACTCGATAGGCTCTACTTGTATCTATTCTATTTTAGTAATCCTGCTACCAGAATTCCACCTGCAACTACTGCCCAGGTGTTACGTTGCCTTTCAAGGCGTCGCTCCGTGGCTCTGTTGCGTTTTAAATCCGCTTTCAACTGAGTCAAATATTCGTTGGTTTCGTTCAAGTAATTCTTCTGCGTCTGTAAGTCGCTTTTGGCTTTCGTCAACTCGCTGAATTGTTGCTCGTTGATAGTTTTCAATTCGCTCAATTCTTTCACCTGATTGGCGGTTAAGGTCGATACTTCTGTCAACGGAATTTTGGACGCCCTGATTAAGGTCAAGGCTTTTTCGTTGTTGCTCTTCAATTCGTTCCACTGTGTTAATGGAATGCTGATAGTCTCGGTCGGCTCTTCCGCTCGGACTGACCAGGAAAGCAATAGCGACGCCAATAAGCACAACAATAACGCCCATACAGAGGTATGGTTTCGTCTGTACCAGTTCTTTAATATTCTCATACATGATTACCCCCTAATATCGGACATTACAGTCAACTTGAGTTCCAGCTACTAGACCGCTATCCGTATACTGCCACATAGCAACATTAGGATAGTCGCATTGGTTGTCATATTGTGCGCACCATACAGGGACACTAGGACATTGGCTATAGAGGTATGTTTCATCGTAAAGAAGAGAGTAACCACCATATACCCCTACTGAAGAGCGACCAGCACGCCATAGTGCATTAACGAATGTACTAATGCAGTTAGTCATGCCTTGCGGAGTCAATGCTCCACTGTTGACCATATTCCGTAATTGTCTATGATCTTCGTAATCGTACCAAACGCCAGCTTTTAAGTGCCAATCGGTATATCCGTAAGAGTTGAGTGTATCAACTACCCACTGTGCCTCTTGTGCTGCAGTAGCTTCATCATATGCATGGCTAAAATAATAAACGCCTACCTCTAGCCCTGCACTTAGAGCCGCATCAACATGAGCTTGAAAAAAATCATCTACTTGGTAACTTTCACCAAGTTTCACAATTACAAAGTCTTGCCCCTCTCCTTTAGCTAGTGCCATTCTGTCTGCGTTGAAGATTGGTTGCCCACTTTCATCAGCTTGCCAAGAAGAAATATCAAAGCCTTTTGTCATTTCTTATCACTCCTCTCTGTTGGTATATTAATTGGTAGCTTTGGTGGCTCTTCCAGTTTGTCAGGAATGCCGTCGCCGTCCTTATCTATCCATAGCGCCAAGAATCCAACTAATGCAGTCAGAACACTTGGGATAAATATATGGTCGATTAAGTTAATGCCTACACTGATTAGCTTAGCAATGTCATCGGATACATACCCAACGGCAAAAGCCATGATATAAGCCACAACTACCAAAAGAATAGGCACTAGCATGATTAATACTAGCGCCCTGGTTGCCCACATTCCAGTGGGGTGGATATTAGCCACCCTCATGGAATTATATGAATTTTTCAATGAGTTAATGATTTTTTGAGATATGTTCATGGAAATTATCCCTCATCTCATCAACTCTATCTTCTAGTCCATCGACTCTTGCCTGCAGTTGTAGATGAACCGAATACTGCTTTGACCTCTGCTCACGGCTCAATTTAATCTCCTCTTTTAACTCTTTTAGAGTGTCTACAAGCGAATTCATTCGTTCGTTGAATAAGAGATTATCTTGAAGCCGTTCATCGCTGATACGATTCAGCACAGGAGCAACTAAAAGCCGATACCCTGCACCACCAATAACGCCAATAATTGTTACAGTGGTCAGAATATCATCTAGTTGGAATTGCCATGTCCACATTCAATCACCCCTATACTTTTTCTAACCAATATTCTTGACCGGTCGGCAACGGAACGCCTGAAACATTACAATACTCTACTTTTACCTTGGTCTTATCGGTTGGCAGGGTATAAGTAATATTGCCATACCTGTCAGTAGGGTATAAAGTGCCGTCAATGCGGAGCTTAGACCCTATGAATAGATTACGGAATGTTACCGTTGTAGCGCCAGCTTCCCATGTTGGCAACTGCAGTGGGTTAGACTCTACAATGTCGCTGTCAGAGTAGAAAGTGAATATACCTTTAGCAATAGTCAGCAATATCCCTGAAAGGCTAGTATCGTCCACCGCCACGTTGCCAGCTCGTAAAGTATTGATTACGCTAGTCAGGTCCAGTGGAGCAAACTTTGCGTCCACCTCCGCCTTGGTATAATAGTTCGATAAATCAACACTGCTACCACCGCTAGCCTTTAACGCCGTCATATCCTTATCGTATTGCTCTTTAGCAACATATGTTGTGGTTGCGTCGGACTTCTTGAGATATACAGGGTCGCCCAGCATCTTGATATAGTTGTTCAAATCTACTTTCTTAATGTATAGATTATCCGCATCCTTGATTGTCCGATAATTCCCCAGGTCTGCATTCTTAGCAAAGTTTTGAGCCTGAATGTTGTTAACATAACGGCTAGCCGCATCGCCAGGCGTTATGGCGTATTGACCGATTTCAGTCTTTCTAATAAAAGCACCCAAATCACCTTTATAGGCAAAAGTATTTGCGGACCACCCCTTTTGGGCGTAGTTGTTATTGGCATCATTTCTGGTCAAATAGGCGTTAAGGTCTGATTTCTTTGCGTATTGAGACAAGTCGACACTGCCACCACCTGAACCGCCAACCCCTGCAGGTCCTTGGTCGCCTTTGTCTCCCTTTGGACCAGGGTCGCCTTTTGGCCCTTTTAATTGTGCTATTTGGTCAGGAGTGAGGTCGCTAAATCTAAGCGGTTCGCCCTTTGGACCTTGTGGACCAATAGGACCTTGAATACCTTGAATGCCTTGTAGACCTTGCTCCCCTTTTTCGCCTCTATCACCTTTAGGACCTGGTTGCCCTTGTAGACCTTGTTCCCCTTTTTCACCTCTATCACCTTTTGGACCAACTGGACCTTGTGGACCAGCAACGCCTGGTGTGCCTGGGGCTCCATTGTCGCCTTTATCCCCTTTTGGTCCTTTGAGCGCTGATAACTGGTCAGGGGTGAAATCGGAATAAGTGAATGGGTCACCCTTATCGCCTTTTGGTCCTTGGTCGCCCTTTTGACCGGTAACAGTGCTTACCTTTTCCTCTACTTCTGATTTAGTAGCATAAGAGGAAAGGTCAGGCGTTACCGCCTGAACCTTAGCATCTACCTCGCCCTTATTGTAGTAGTTAGATAAATCCATGCTGCCACCGTGACCAATGGCATTAGGGATAATTACATCAATAATCTTAGGAATGCGTGCCTCGACATTAATAATCTCATAGTCTTTTCTTTCTTCCATGTAACGCACCTCCTAATGCATGGATACATCGGGGATAAACGCTATATCCCCCATGACTACTTTTGTACATACGCCTCCATGCTGAATGAACACGTCATACTTACCCTTTGTATACTTATTGACATCAATCGCCTGTGTGGCAGTTGCAGGAATCACGCAGAATACTGTATGATCCTGAATCGTACAGACAGCCTCAGCCAAGAGCTTACCCTGGATGCTTCGCACCTTCATCGTAGCAGTACAGCCAGTCAGGTCAAAGCCTTCCGCCACTCGATAGCCACGGTTAAAGTCCGCTCCGATATGGAGCGTCTCTGGTTCGTTTCTGATAATGTTCATAAGCACCTCGTTAGATCTCACCAGCATCAATAGAAACAGGGAAATCTTGATGCCCATTTAATTCAGACACAATATACATCATCGTGGCATCAGGCACAGGCTTGAACATGTTTCTTTTAACATATAAATTATTAATATAGGTTGTGACCGTATTCCCATTGATAGCAATGCATTGCGCACCTGACGCACTAATTATGCGAGTTAAGCCAATTTTTTTGACCTTCGGGAAGCTATATTGGCTGTAATAATCTTGAGGATTTTTGTTTTCCAAAGTATACGACTTATTAACTACATCGCACACTCGCATATAATGCAGTGCGCTGCTAAAGATAACGTCTGATTTTTCATTAAAGATCTCTAAGCCGAAGTTGCTTTTTTTATTCGTTTTACTAGAGTAAACATAGACCTCTAAATCTTCTAGTGCTGTTGCGACATCAATGCTGTTCGGAACATACAGCGACAATGCAAACAATGGCACTCCGCCTTTATCTTTACGGCCCATAATTTCACTCGTCGCAAAATAAGGTGTCTCATGCGGTAAGTGAATCGAATATAAGTAAAACTCATCATTATCACGTTTCGTGATTGGCACCTGCAATCTGATACATTTGACCGTTCCTTCTCCGGTAGATGGGTTAGTTGTATCGTAATAACCTTTTATAAAATTAGGTGGCAACATACTAACTTGGTAAGGAACGATCATAGATAGGTTGTGTCTTGAGTATTTCAGCACGTATTTCAGATGTAAACAGGTTTGCGTGTCATCCAGCATCACATGGTTGTTATCATTTTGAACTTCAAACGTATGCATATTAGATCACCCCAATCATTAATTTTATGTGGCATTTTTTACCCACAGCATTATTATTCGTTAATGTAAAAGTAACCGTATTATCAGTGACTTTTGCAATATAATCACCAGCCACGACTTGGCTAGATGACGGATTGAATTCACGCGCTGTAAATAACTTTTGATTTGGATAAATAGGTATAGTAACGCTGATAGATGGCTCAAAAGTGTCTAGCACTTTGAACCATACAATTTTAGTTAATGTCGTGGTAACATCAGCGACCACATTGCCATTATTGTCGAATACCTCTAAACCGGCTGGCATATTATCACCCTTTCTATTACATAGTGAATTAAAGATTCGTTTTATAAAGTTAATCAATCGTCTTGCCATAAACCCAACCTCACTCGTAACGTATTATTGTCGTCAAACACTTGAATTAGATTATCGCTAATCTCAACCCTTGCCCCAGTCGTCTTAGTGCGCAAGGTACCAATCGTAGCAGTGATAGAGGATAGACTATCCACCTTTAGCTTATCGGCTGTAACAGCACCGGCCTGAATCATACCAGGAGCGATGACATTATTATCGAACTTAGTATCACCAGTGATATGAACAAACTTACCGTCAAGAGTAATCGTTTCAGGGCTTAGATTAATCGCTGAAATGATATTATCCTTCTTAACAGTAAGGCCTAGACCGTCATTCAGTTGGGTAATGGCAGAGAATTTAGAATGTGCAGGGTCAGCGTTCAAGTCAGTTACTAACTGGGTATATTCCTGTTTAATTTCTGCCGTACCGTTGTCCACTGCCTCCTTGACCTTACCGGCTAGGTTGGCATTGGCTAAGCTTTCCTCCGTGATCATATCGGCCGGAATCGTAGCTTTTACCGTTACTAGTTGGTCATCAGTCCGAGGCCCTTCATCGAACATATCGACATAGGCCACCTTCACACGATAGACACCAGGTGTCAGAGGTATATTCATCGCATTAGATGTGGTGTAATAGGCTGCATCATCAACGTACACATTAGCCCCTTTGCAATTAGGCGGAATGCTTTCAAATACGATCCCTACACCGCCGATATTAGCTGTCGCTGTAAACTTGGTAGGCTTCTTAGGAACAGGCACGTTATAGGTCAATTCTGCAGGCGCTCCATAGCCTTTACTTGGGTTATGGGCCACCAGGTAGACCTTTGCACTCCGTTCTGTGAGAGCCACTCGGCAAGTCGTATTATTGCTCTTAGCAATCAATCCAGCAGTATTGCCAGCGCTCATGTCAGTCCGTAATTCGTAGAAATCTACGTCCGCATTACGAACCTCTAGCCAGTTGAACTCGGCCATGTCGCTAAAGGATACAGAGAACCCTTGCGGTGCGTTCGGCACTTCGCTCTTCATCTCTACCAGTATCGACTTCGTCATACCTTGCGATGTATTACCATGAGTATCCTTTACATGAACCTTGACCTCGTAGGTCTTGCCAAGCTCACAGCCACTCACGGAAATCTGACCTTCACCAGCACCGCCATACTTCCACTCTTGGCCAGGCTCACGATACCAAAGCTCTACTGTATCCAAGCTAGTGATCGTTGGTGTATCGAATTGAGCCACCACGTCAAAGGAAAGGACACCATTCCCAATCTCATAATACTTTGTATAAAGGGTTAGGTTGGAGACTTCTGGAATGTAGTAAGGGACAATTGTATACGGATAAGCCTGGACTTCATCAAGACCCTGTTCGTTCGAGCCGAATAGGTTCATAGAGGTAAACTTTAGGTATATCTTCTTACTGATATCCTCCTTACGGTATGGATAGCGGAAGAGTGCCTCATCCACACGAATAAAGCGGGAACCATTGGTGTGACTAGATGCTACCGTAGCATATTGGCCACGCACTAGGTGAGACAACTGATAGGAGCCGTCCGTCTGTAATTGTGCAGTCTCATACGATAACGCCTCGCCATCTATCCAGGACAACGTGTTAGCTCTTTCAGCATCAACATGAGTGCCACCCTTTAGACTGCCAGCATTGAGCTTTACCGTGAGATTATTACCAGAATCACTTAACGGCATCAGTAGGCGTCCCATGCGAGCTTGCTGACTGATAGTCCCTATCTGGCGATAGCTTTCATCATTGTCTGACAGCCACACAGAACAGCCACCCCAACCACTAGGAGCATTGACACCTACGAATACCTGGTTACCACCTACATCACCTACTGTTTGGAAGATTGCCACATCATTAACACTTGGGGCTGGTTGATTGTAGTCAATAAAAGGCCGTTCATTCTCGTGAACATCATACCGAGCTGGAGCATATGTTCCGGCAGGTTTGCCCTCCGCTGTGAATTCCAGTTGACCATCAGCCGCTTCATTAACCGCCGTGATGACTACTATCTGCTTATTGAGTTGGCAGGTTTCATCGGTTAATGTAACCAAGTCCCCTACTTCCAAGGTGCAGAATGCCCAGTCCAATCGGAATGTGTACTGCGTCTTTTGATACAGGCGCTTCATGGCCAATTGCTCCGCATAGTATTGAGCCCTTGCCTTCGTATAGAAGTAGTGGGCCGTCTTTTTGCTAGCAGGCTTTAAGCCGTTCTTTTGAACATCAGCGACCACCTCAAAGGATACTGTCTCCTTCTCGTACCCATTGGCACGATTGATAAATTCAACGGTGGCCTCATTGTATGCTTCACTTGTGTCCTTGCGCTTATACAAAATCAGTTGTCCGTCGGATCCTGGGATAAAGTCATCAGCGGTCAGATCATACTGAATTTGGTTAGCTGGCGACCAATCACCAATAGGCTTATCGGCTAGTGGCACGATTTTAAGCCGGTCAGTGGACCAGAATACAAGGCAGTTAGTGATTTCAGCGATATCGTTAATCACTTGCTGTGCCTTGGTGCTCTTTTGGTCAGGAGGCGAACTAATAAGAATATCGGCCGCCTTACAATAGGCTCTGAAATTATCAATGCCGTCAATCGCCACATCAGCGCCCACTGCTTGCAATACATGTTCGATATAATCCGCTGGGTTTACGTCGATACCATCACCAGTATCCAAGAGTTTACCTTTGACTTCAAAGTTGTACTGTGGCAAGCTACCACGGTCTCCCAGGTCAACAACACCAGCCATATAGGCAAGACCGCTATATGGCAATGCCTTGTCAGGGTGCTTTGAGGTCATATAAGGCCATGGAGCCTGACCGTTATCACCTTTGAATAAAGTCAGCTCAATCTTTTCATTCGGATAGGTATAGATTTCCTTATCCCGCCATACTTGGCCAACACCTTGAATCGGCCCTTCACATAGAGCGATAGCAGCCGCTACCGTATAGGTGTAGGTGATTTCAGTATGCTTTGACTTACCACCTTTACCAGTACGAGTGGTGCTTTTATGTTCGTGCGCTGTAAAGTCCTCATAATCGATGATGTTCCCACTCACACGAGTAGTCCCTAGAATTTCAGGCACCACCTCGCCATATGATGCGGTATTGATTTGGAAATCAGCAATCATGTCAGCCCGGTTGGTTGAATTATGGCCCTTGTTAAATAAGAACCCCATTACTTATCATCCTCCCTCAATCGATACACGGCCCGCAATCGACTACGGCCTTTAGCATCGTAGAAAAGCGTATCGTCCAACTTAGATAGGATCACACCCAGGTCTACGAAAGCATGAATGACAATGCCGTCTCCCATATAGATAGCACCATGACTGATACAACGCCCATACTGATAGAGCAAGATGTCCCCTACCTGTAACGGCTTGTCAGCAGGCACCTCATCGGCAATTTGCTGGATATATTTCAGATATTTCTCTTCAGAGTGATGTAAGTGCCACTCATTGGAGTAATCCTCAATCACTAAGCGATCAGGAGCCATGACACCACTATCAACAAATGCACCTACTAATAGATAGGAGCAGTCGACACCTTGGCCTTTAACCATGGAATTATTTACATAAGGCGTGCCTAGCCATTCTCTAGCCGCATCGGCAATCTTTTGTCCGGTTACTTGATTAATCATCGTATGCTCTCCTTCAACGGTACATAAGGCGTAGCTCTATTGCGTGACCAGTTATTGAATTTCTTCTTACATTCCTCCGGAGTCTTATTACACCCAGCATAAATGTAGAATTGGTCACCCACCCTAGGTTTGACCTCTAAGGCGCTCATATACAGAATCGTGCCATCATTGCTACTGATAATCTGCGTAGATTGACCAGCCAACGGCCCTGTTAGCCAATCAATACCACCGGCCGCATAGTAGCCATTCTCGAATGGTATATCAATACGTACAGCATTAGGCCCAGAGCCTATGCCAGTTACCTTCCCCTGTTTCCGGAAGTTATGGATGTCAACACCGCACTCCCTAGAGTAGATACTGAATGGGCACTGTGGATAATAACGCCGATTAGGGTATTCGATATTTAGCTTTTGGACAATCGATTTAACATTTAGCTTTAATGTAAGGCCTCCCCCTTGGGAGACCTCACACAAGCCGGTGAATAGACCAATCACGCCGATAATCTTATAGTCGTCATCAAAGAACGCTCGTCTAAGCGTCATTTGAGCGCCGTCAAAGCCACCATTGTGAGCAACAGCCATAATCGGCACACCGCCAATCTGGTCTTGCTCATTAGTGGAGATTGTAACGCTCATCTTATCGACGCTCACCGTGCTGTTGGTCGCAATCTTGTCCCTAACAATAATCGGTCCATCGGACTTATAGACATGTCCGTTATAAGATACGTCCGCATCAGCATCGGCCCAGTAGTAGGATGTGCCACTCCGTAGGTGCAACTCATACAGGTCGCAGGACAAGAAATATTTATCATTATTTAGGTGCTGTCTAAGCGCCTCACTTGCGTCTTTCATACCTGCTCCTTCCTATCTGGTAGAGATTAACTTAAATGACTTGGATTTATAGAAGTCGGTAAACACATATTCTGCCGTCATATCGCCACTAAATCGCACGAGCCAATAGTAAGTATAGTCGGCTGTAATAACGGCCGTAGGGGCGACATTTGCCCCATTAGCCGGCTTGATTACACCCTTATCACTCACACATTGAACCTCATGGCCGTCTGCGTAGAGCTTTACATTTTCAACATGGTAAACAGGTTCAAGGAAGTCGCCAAATTTCCGCACTGCTTGCCAGGAACCATCAGACCCAACACCAAGGCGTATGCCTTTCTCTTGGTTATCTTCAGGATCTAACCAAAGGAATGGAATGGTGCCACCTCTGGTCTTAGCATAGAAGCCCATGAGCTCCTTATATTCCTCTGGCGTCAATACAGCGAATTCAGTGGTAATCGTATACTGCGGATATTTCCACGTTGTCATCGTGCGGACCTTACCACTACCGGCCGTCTTACTTTTTGTATCCCACTTCTGGGCTTTTGTAGACTTCCAAGCAAGCGATATAATCCTTGGGAATTTAACTAAATCTGCCATACTACCACGTCCCCGCTGTATTAATGAATTCACGATCCTGGTTGACTAAGAATTGACGCAGTGCTCGACCACCACGAGAGTCCAGGAAGTCGCCAAAGCTTTGTGCATCAATGGCATTCACATTAAGCGTAAGGCCACCGCCTACACCGTTGCCACCAGCTCGGTTGATACCTTCGCCCAGGCGACTAAATACGGTGTCAGAGAGCGGAATAACCGCCTCTTCATAGCGACCCTCGCCAATCTGTGCATAGGTAGGTCCATAGGCAAGGCCCCCTTCAGCCATGCGTAGCATGCCCTTATCAAAGCCTTTCAGGCTATCCCATGACATTGTGCCAGAGCTAGCCATGCCGCCCATCTTTCCGCCTACAGCGAATAACGATGTTGATTGTGCTATACCAGCTGCAGTGCTACTGCTCCACGCAGTCATACCAGACTCTGCACTAGCACCGAACGTTGCCATAGATACCTGTTGAGCTAAAGCGCTCCATGCTGGCAGTTGAGCTTGTGCGGCTGCAATACTAGCGGCCGTGTCTTGAGACCGTAGCATCTTGCCAAGAATAGCTTGCTTTAATTGGCCAGCTATCCATTGAGCGATAGAATCGGAGATTGTCTTAAGAATCGCTTTGCCCATATTTTGGAACGCTTGCGTTACCGACATAGTCCCTTGCAAAAGGCCAGAAATACCTTCTTGCAACTTATCCACGCCAGCACTTGCTGCGTCCCACATAACTTGTAAACCGTTCCAATGGCTGTCCATAACAGCTTGTTTGTAATCATTCATGAGCTCTTTCATCGTGTCGTAATGTTGCTGTTGAGCAACATACTCATCATCAAGAGCCGTTTGTAAGGCCTCGAAGTTTTGCGTCCGCATAGCATCGTCAATTTTCCACTTTTGTTCTTGGAGCTCTATGTGGGCCTGTATAGATTTCTCGTTGAATTCCTTCTGCTTTGCCAGAAGCTCTTCATTCTTCCTCTCTTCAAAGGATATTTCGCCGTCTGCACTCAATTCAAAGGCCACGCCTTTATCTTTTAGTGCTTTGAGATAGGCTTCTTGCTCCATCTTGTCCATCTTGATGAAGCTATTCTGCATATCCGCATATTTGTCTACGATTTCGTTGATACCGTCCTCATAGTCCTTCTTGAGCTGGGTCATAGGCGACACACTACCGGTGGAATCCTTGTCCGCTGTATTGAAGTTGAAATCCTTCACATAATCCCGGACAGTATTCTCAATGTCCAAGATTTTCTTGACTTCTTCCTGTTTGGCTTTAATGCGTTTATCAGCATACACGGCGTTCAGGTTAGCCAAGTCTTCTTGGTAGTTCTCATTAGCATCCTTGGATTTATTGAGCTCGTCCAATTCGTTCTTGTAGTCAATTTCTACAAGCTCCCTCTTCTTGCCCATCATTTCCAGGAATGACTGCAGGATCTTCTCGTGGGTCTGTTTGGCTTCTTTAGCGAGGTCCTCACCAGAAGCGCCTCCACCACCACCGCCACCAGAACCGCCGTGACCGCCTCCTCCTGATGCTCCACCGCCGGCATCGCCACCGCCAGCAGCCAACGCCATATCACCGCCTCCGCCACCGGAGACGCCGTCGAACACTTGACTCACTGTATTGGCAGTACTGTCAGCGAATTCTTGAGCACTATCAGCACTGATTTGGTTGATTTGGTCAATGGCTGTAAATGTAGTTCCGAACACACTCGCCACTTTGTTGCCTACAGCGTTCAAGGCGCTAATCAGCATATTGATAAGGCTGATAGCCTGGTTAACGCCCCAAGTAACGGTGTGCACGATTGTATTCCAGACACTTCGCATGGTTTCGCCGAAGCCATTAGCGGCTGCACTGGCGGTTACATATACGCCAATCAAGGCACCAATGATCGTAATGACTATACCTATAGGATTTGCTTTCATTACTGCATTCAATACTGCTTGTGCTGCAGATACACCAAGAGTGGAGGCTCTAAGTGCTGTATATAGTGATTTGAGCACTGTAGTGCCCATGGTAAGCGCACCCATGACAATGAGTGTGCCCGCAAGTGCCACACGAGCTAAACCTGTTGCCACAGCCAAGGCTTTAGTGGCTACCGTACTAGCGATTTCAGCTGTCCTGAGTGCCATGGTGCGGACCGTTAAGGCTGCGACCTGTGCCGAGCATAATGTTAAGGTAGCCTTGTATAAAGTAAAAGCTACAACAGCTCCAGTCACTGCCCCTGTGATCTTAGGCATAATAGTAGTCAAAAGCGTGCCAAAACTTCTAACAACATTTACATTAGTAGATATCGCCACAGATAGATAACTAAATCCGCCACTAATGACAGATATAGACACCTGCGCGGCTGCTGCCATAGCTCTAAAGGCTACGGTAATACCACCTACGAAGTCTTGTAAAACACTGCCCCCTGTAATAGAGGACAACTGCTCCAGCACAGGCTGAAACGCCATAAGAGCCTCATTCTGAATGGATTGGCCTACTTCTGCGAAGGTCATAGGCATCTCTGCGAACTTGGCGTTAGTTTCTTCAGCACTGTTGAACAGGGCGTTCTTGATGACGTCCGCTGTGATCATGCCTTCCGAGCTGACGTTTTTCAATTCGCCTACAGTCATACCCATTTCCTTAGCAATAGATTGGGCTAGCATTGGCGCATTTTCCATAATGGAGTGGAATTCATCACCTTGAAGCTTACCGGCCGCCATTGCCTGCGTTAATTGGTACATAGCCGCACTAGACTCTTGAATAGAAGCACCGGAGATTTTGAACTGCTTGTTCATCTGCTCAACGAATTCAATCGCTTCATCGTTTGAACTAAATGCGTCCTTGGCCAACATGTTCAGCTTAGCCACGCTATCAGCCATATCATCATAGCCACCACGTGTCCGTTGCGCCGCATCGTAGATTTTATTCATCAGGTCCGCAGTGGTCTGCGTTCCGTCATTAACCAAGTTGAGTCGGGATCTAATACTAGTCAATCGGTCAGCCGTTTGTGCCGCCGTCGTAGCCACTTCTTTCAAGGCCATACCCATCATGCTGATACCAGCTACAGCAGCTGCTGCCTCTATGCCTTTAGATACCTGGCTAGACATGGACTGAATCTTAGATTTGATTTTGTCGATTTCCGCACTAGCCTGGCTACCATTGGCGCTAATCTGTATCCCAATTTTGGTTTGTGCCATTGTCTAAATTTCACCCCCTGCCTCTCTAAATTCACGAATAAAGTCCGCCTCTGCCTTCTTTCGTTCAGCAGCAGTTGGCGGATAGATTAATTTAATGAAGTCCATAGGGGTAATCGGTTCCTTTAGCTGGGTATTGACCAATTGGGTTACCCAAAAGGCGTTTCGTGTATCGATAGCCCTCTGGCGCTTCTCATAGCCACGTACCAGCTTCTTGAACTCCATAGGTTGCAACTTCATGAGCTCCCAAGGTTTTAGTTCCAGTAAACTGTAAGCTATGTCCTCGGCATTTCGTACCCATAAAGCAAAAGAGGGAGCCAAAAGGCTCCCATCTAGTTTTTTATCGCATTACCCTCTTCTTCAACAGCCAACTTATCCTCTTCCGTCATTTCTTCAGGGAACATGTTGTAATACATTTTAGTGCCGAATACACCGCTCGCTACCAACGCCTTCATAAGTGGGGCTTGGAGTGCTAGCAAGCTCATGTCTTGGCTTTCATCGCTTAGCAACTTATCGCACAATTCATAATACTTTTGAGCGTTCCGCTTGTACTGCTTCATGCCAATAAAGTAGCCTGTGATAATCGTATTGATAGGCCAGCTAGTGGTTTGCAAGAGCTCCCCAATGGTTGTACCAATGGCAGCTTCAAACTCCATAAGACGGGACATATTGAACATGATGTATTCGTTATCCCCAAAATAATTACATTTGACTGTTTTCATAGTAATGAACTCCTATTTATATAGCGCTAAATTTAGGATAAAAGGGGGCTATTAGCCACCAACAACTGGAGTTGCACCAGCTGGAGCTGGTTGCAATTCAGACAATGGACCTACGCCATTCAAAGAGCCTTTATAGGTAGCCACACCGTCGTGTGGAGTTTGCATGGAAAGCTCTGTAATGGACGCAATGCCAGTATAGAAAGACTTGTCTGGACGTTCGAATTTGATATGAACGTTCTTACCGTCCAAGAATGCTTTTTCCAAGAGTTTCAAAGAATCTTCTTGAGGCAACAACAATGTTTCCAAAGAGAAAGACCATTCTTTAAGGCCTGCAATAGTGGATTTCCAACCGCCGGAGCTCTTGTTAGAAGCATCGATGGAGTCGGACTTCCGGGACAAGTCGCCAGAGCGTTGGCCACCAAGCAAAAGCCATTTTGCGCCGGTAGTTTCATCAGTGCCGACGTTCAAATATAGCAAATAATCTTTACCAGCTGTAGGCATAGCCTTTTCAGCAGGAACATACAATTTAGGTTCTGCCATTAGTAGATACCTCCTTTAGTATCTTGATTGAGATCATACATGCGAGCCTCGAATCTATACTGCGTTCCAATGAACGGCCGCATAGTATCTCGGTCATCGACTTTACTAGTACAGCGGATATCCACAATCTGGAATCCACTGTTAGGTAGAATACAAGCATCAGGGTTTAATTCGCCACAGTCAGTGCGGAAGTTAGTCATGACTCGTTCAATAAGGCTTTCTAGCTTGGCGATTGACTCATAAGCCTTCTCGAAATCAGCCTCATCACACCGAGTCCAGGTTTCCAAATAGAACTCCTGGCTAAGCATATTGTGAACCTGATCATCGATAGGAGAGCATTCGCCTCTGCCAAGAAACACCATACCGAACTCATCAATGCCAGCATTCTTAGGATTTAAAAACCCTAATTTGACTTGGCCGTCAAACCCAGAGTGTTCAATTACATCCTGAATTTTTTGCAACAATTCTAACCACATACTACCCACCTCGATAGAGCGGAACCGTTCTGAATCCGCTATATTTAGCTGGTTGGCCAGTCAGTTGCTCGGCAGTTATCTGCTTCTCCAGTACTGCCAGCCGATCGTTGATGAACTTGAGCTTCTTAGAGTAGAAGTCATCGTCCTCACCAGTACGGCTATATTGCCCTGTAAGCGAAGATGCCTTGTTCATGCATACTTCCCTATAGGTATAGAGGGTTACGAGCTCGTCCACGATAAATGACCGAACTACGTCCTCATGAGCCACCCCTAGCTGTTTTGCCAAGACAAACATCCACTGCTCGCCTTTAGCTAGGTTTGACGCGGTGACGTTCTGACCTAACAGCTCGTCATCGAAAGTCATATCCTCGTAAACATACAGCATAGGGACTCCTTATAAGTTAATGCGCAGGGTCGTCTTGCGATTACCTGCTTCCATATCTGCCACGACCTCATCGAGGGAATTCCCAACCTGCCGTGAGAATATCGCATGAATAGCTTCACGTTTGCGATCCAGAGCATCGAACAAGAACTGGTCCTCTTTGGTGCCAGGGTGATGAACACGTTTGGCAAATATAAAGGAGCTACCACCTTTACCTACCCAACGGAGTGCTTTACGCCCTCTAGGGAAGATGTCGTGAGGTTTAGTTCCTTCATGCACAAAAGGCCCATAGGGCGCCGTTCCTGTATTCAGAAAGGCATACCCTATCAGTCCTTCACTGCCATATGACGTGTCAATCGCTCGCTCCAAGTTACCAGTCTTTGATGTATACCTGTGATGCTCACGTGCTTCTTCCGCTACCTCTTCCGTGGCTTCTTTAACTGCCAGGCTTAGGCGTTTTTGGAAGATGGCTCGACTATTCATCGTCAGCTACAGCTTTAGGTTGGCGACCTCTGCGGGCAGGTTTAGGTTCGTCAGCTTCTACAACTTCATGTGGCACAAATCCGTCCTCAATTAAGGACTGGATATGGGCCTCATTCTCTGTGTATTTGACTTCATTCAATCTAACCAATCGCATAAGGAAGTCTCCTATTTAGTATTTACGAATACACCGTCGAGTTTGTTAGCAGGTACCCAGATATCGTGGAATTTACGATAATCAAGCTTCCAAGCGTCTGCTTTTTGGTTCAATTCAGGTGTGAAGATGCGGACTTTATCAGTCTTAGATACAGCAATAGGAGCACGGCGTGCAGCAATGATCCAGTTGATATCTTTAGCTGTTGTATCAGCTTTGAAACCGCCAGCTTCTTGACCGGAAGTCTTACCGTCTTGGAACACATAAGCGGATTTCATACGAGCGGATGGGATACCCAAGATAGGGCATTCATTGTAAGACTGAACAGTTGTCTTTACAGCGCCAGCTTCGAAATCAGTCACAGCCAAATAACGGTCAATGCCTTTAGCGCCATTGAGCAATGTGCGAACAGGGGTAGACATCATGATAACGAGTTGTTCATCGCCACCAACTTTATCTTGAATTGCCAAGATATCAGCGTCGAGCTTGTCAAGAATGTTATCCTTAGTCAATGTATTACCAGCGGATGCATGACCTGCATTAGTAGCCAATGCTGCCAATTTGGAATAACGATAAGCATCTACTTCTGGGATTACTTGCAAACGTTGGAATTCACCCATAACGTTGCCTGCAGCAGCCACAAAGTTGGTTTCATCAACATCCATGGAATCAAGTTGGAATGTACGACCACGGTCTTGTGTCAATTTGTAGTCGGAGTAGGAAAGGGTCACAGAGCCTTGAGCGAAGCCGTTATCGCGGTCATAGTTACCCAAGCCAGATGTGGAGATTTTAGGCATGCGAACAGTGTCGCCACCGTTATAAGTTACTAGACTAGCATTTGCTTCCATCCAGCCGGAGGTTGCACCTGCCAACATTTGTTCATCGAGTTTTTGTTGGAAAATCTTTGCGTATTCCAAAGTATTGATAGCCATTTAAATACCTCTTTTCATTAAATACCAAGTGCGTCGCCGAATTCCTTAGCGATAGCATCTGCGCCTTGTGGTTGGTTTGGTCCTTTACCATCTCCGGAGCCATGGTTTTGCGTTGACTTCACCGCCCAAGGCTTGCCACTAAGCCATTCAGCAGTTGCGTCCGCAATCGTTCCGTTTGTTCCATCTTGCTTGATATAACCATAGGAACCATCTTCCCCTACTTTAATCTTAGGGGTAATTAATGCAGCGAATTCTTGCGGATCCATAGCATTAGATTTAGTTAAGGAATCAACTACCTGGGAAAGGATTTCCGCATCAATGCGTGCTTTATTCTCCGCTTCCGCTCTTGCTTTGGCCTCTTCGTTAGACTTCATGAGGGCTTGGACTTGCTTCTGTAATTCTGCCAATTCAGAATTCTTAGAACCGCTTTCCGCTTTGTACCCTTCGTTTTCCTTTTGTAGTTCTGCCAGTTGAGCCTGTAAGCTTTGGAGAGTCGTCTCCGCCTTTTCTTTGGCCTCTCTGTTCCCACGTGCATCATTATTAGCTTTGGCGAGCTCTGCCTTAATGCCAGTAATGAGTGCGTTCCCGTTTTCCACATTCTCCAACGCGGAATAAATCTCTGCTAATGTCATTTGAAACCTCCTGTTTCATAAAAAAATGCCAACCGTTCTCCTACGAATTGGCATGAAAATGCCCCAAGGTCAATTAGCACCAAGGGGCATGCTGTCTTTATTTATCGTTATGATCCTCTATATCTTCACTAAGCCTAGAGACCATATGCTGTTTATTATAATTTCTTAAATGATTAACTATGGGAGAACCAGACTCTACTAGCTTGCTCCCAAACTTTCCAAATAATTGCTCTCTGTGCGCTTTTGATGCGGTTGATATATATTCTCTAGCGCCTTGCTCAAAACGCTCATGTGGAAGCCTTTTTGTTGACTGTGAGACCACTACAGGTTTTAAGTGGCACATGCAATTAGGGTGAGCTGGCAACATTGGGACTTTATCCTTTGGAAATACCCCCTTACCTAAGCCGTATAGGTCAGCATTGGCATATAAGTCGCATATGTCATAACAAGGATGAGCACTGCTAAGCTTCCACTGCACGGCCTCTATATCGTCGTCTTCCATATACTTGGCCATGGCTCCGTCATTGTAAGCCCTAGCCATTTCTGTACGAGCGATGCGTTCAGCGAAGTACCGTGTCCGCTCCTGTGTGGCGCCATAGATAGCTTTATTGAGCTTTTGGTCATTGCGGGCTTCTATAGCACCTAGGAGAGCCGTATAGGCAGCCCTCATGCCTGGCGTATTGAGCTTTGCCACCTGCTTCTCCACCTTGGAGAAGTCTCTATCGAATGCTTTTTGATTATAGCCAGGTCCAACACTAGCATGAATCAGCCGACTCATGAATTTAGGTATATCCTGCTCTGGTATTAATCCTCCCTGCTTGTAGCCATTGAAAAGCTTCAATGCTAGCTTCTTATAATTGGTGCCCTTCCTAATCTCCTGCTCAATCGTCGACCTGACAAAGCCCTTTACAATCTTAGATCCTGCTGTGGTTCTATCAGATAGCGTTAGGCCATCACCTGTCCACGAAAGAGCCAGGGCATCAGCTATGGCCTCGTGGGGTAGGTCACCACCATACCCCCGAACCATTTCATTACCCAATTGCCCATAGATCTCATCATGCATGGTCCGCATGACTGGGAACTGTTTATAGGCGAAGTCCACTGCCTGCTTCGGCGTCAGGCCCTTCTTCACTAGAGCCTTCACCAGCTCCTCGAACTTGGTTATCACCTTGTCCGTCTTGTCCAGCTTCATCGGCATCTACATGTACTCCTTCGTCAATATTATCTCGTAGCATGGCGGTCGCTTTTTCAGCATCATCAAAGGCCTGCTCTAATTCATCGATAATGGCATCATACACATCTGGCTCAATATTAGGCAGATATGCTTCCAATACGTTCTTGGCCACCTCTTGTTTATAGGTCTTAGAGTTGAATCCAAGGTCAAGAGCGCTCTGTGCATTAGCAAGGCTTTCAGCCACATCACCAATACTGAAGTCACGTGGATATTCGCATACGTAATCAAAGGACTCGTTACTCCACGCTTGATACAGCTCAATAATGCGCTGTTCCGCTTGCTCACATTGGATAGCGAAGTCAGCCAGGCGCTGGTTAGTACGTTCAAAGTCCCACTGTTTAGCTACACCAGACTTAGAGGACTCTACCCCCACCACCGAATCGATACCACTCATGCGATACATTTCCTTGATGAGGCGGTCAATCTGGTCAGTCAGCATTTGAGCCGGTTCAGACTTCGGCGCAATGAATGCTGGTGGATGAGTAGCATCAGCTGGATATGTCAGCAAGTTATTAGTGCCAATAGTGACATCCTGTTGCCCGTAATCAGGCATGGTCAAGATGTTAAAGGCTTGGTCACGTAATATTTGAGTATGCCAGGAACACAACTGATAGAGGTGGTAGTTGGTTTGTGCCACAGATAAGAATTCACTCGGAGGCAATACATCAGTCGGTGCCAAGTTTCGGGAGTGCCACTGTACCACAGGGATACGTCCAAGATTATGGTCACCCTGGCGAATGAGCTCTTTATTCTCATCGTATACGGCCCATGTTGTCGTTGTCCATTCGTAATACTGCGTCTTGAGGTCGTCCTCATCATTGAGGATCACGTCCTTATAGGTGAACTCAATCATACGACCACGTTCATCGAATAGCCAGTGCTCTACGTCAACAGGTTTAATGGCAGAAACAAATGGTAGTGCTCTCTTATCCAGCTCATCTTGTAAGCTGTCACCAATGACTGCCTCATTATTGACTAATACATACATAACCCCATATAGCTTTGCCTGTATCGCCGTTCTTCGCATGAATTCTTGTAGCGATGTACCCAAACGGTCAACATCATCAAGGAAGATCTCGAACTTAGCCGTCCCTTTGTACTCCCTTTTGATTTCATCGGCGAATATAGGTGCTACAGAGGCATCTACAATAGGGCCTGTATAGTTTAGATAATAAGCCAGCTCTTGGCGACTGGCGAAATTATTAGCACTTTCCCTAGGGTGCTTTTTAAGACCAGCGCCCTTATAAAAAAGACCGACGCCGTAATACGCATCAGTCAATAGTTGGAACAGCTCGTTCTGCAGGCTGTCCGCTCTTTCGTGTAACATGTAGCCTCCTAATAAATGTCGACATTACCACCTTTAATTGTTGCGGTTGGCTCGAAAGCGTACCGCATGGCGTCCATTAAGTGGTTATTATCATCTTCCGGCTTACCGGTATACTTCCCAAATCTATCCTTCTCCCATTGGTACTGACTAATTTCCGTCAAGAAATTAACGCATCGTGGGTGGACTATAATCTCGTAATCCTGGATTCGTTGAACACCATTCAGGATACTGTCAGCGCCTTTCTTTGATGCCCGCACTCTAGGCAAGCCGAATTCTCTAAGCTCGGCGATACTTTTAGGTTCTGCGCAGTCCGCTATGATTGTCTCCTTAGCATAGCCAAGACGTTGCACCTTATCAGCGATAGCTCTATTAGTTAAGCCACGCTCATAAAGCTCATCAAACACATACAAACGGCGCTCATTCTTATCTACGATACCGCAGAAGAATGCTGTAGGATCAGTAGTGTAACCAAAGTCTAGTCCGAATATAGCCTTGGCACCAGGTAACCTCCGAACCTCATCAATGGCAAAGGTTTGCTCTTTCCAATTCTCATAGACAAGACCGTCCACAGCGCCCCATTCGCCTAAGCCGGCGACTTTATATCGCTTGGGGTTCTTTTTCATTTCCTCGAACAGAGCCAAGTCAGAAGCACCCAGGAATTCATTACACATGTAATTAGTGGTCATGGCCAACACGTTAGGGCTCGGAGTGTCGAAGAACCGCTTCTTAATCCAGTGTCTGTCTGACCATGGGTTCAGGGTTAGCGTCACCTGGTGATACAATCCGTCCGGTAAGATACCGCGAATAGATTCATCCAGGCGGTCGAAATCATCCTCACTCATGACCTCATAGGCTTCTTCAATCCACAGAAAGCACAATGCCCCAACGTCCACAGTCACTGATGTAACTTTAAGAGGATCGTCTACTTATTTGTTGCGTTATAGCCGCATCCGCTACAACTCTATATGTTTCCATATAGTTCAGACTATATCTTTATTGCTATTGCAATACCTGCCGTTTCGGACTCGCTTGAGTCCTACTCTACTCGGTTCACATCCCTGTGCTTTTCGATAGTCGTTGCACGTTATTGATTCACATATTCGAAATAGTATTTTTCATTGTGAATCCATGTATATGGTTTTTCTTTATTTAACACGTTACTAACTGTTGTTCTGCCTTTATTGTAAAACAGCGCGCACTCACTAACAGTGCTAAACTCTCGGCCATCGTTTAAGCATCGAACTTTTCTTCTACGAGGATTATAGGAGCCATTCCTATCTTCACCTGGTCGTTCATTTAGAACGGTATCAATATACCTGAAATAATATATTTCTTCCGCTTTCAACATATCCTCTTTATTCGTGCACTCTTTTACAAACTCTACACTTACATCATCATATAATTTAAGATTATGCTCACTCATATAACGATGAATACGAGCTTGTTTTTTAGTGCCTAATAACTGTTGGCGATGCTCTTTCAATCTCACTATTGGCCGAGCGCTACTCCCAACATAAATAACAGAGTTAGTAGTTTTTTCTCTAAATAAATAAACAATATACATAGACCGCAATACACCTTTCAAATATTTGATTCAATCTTCGCTCATGATCACCGTCGCCTTTACGTTACGGCTTCTCATGAATTAGACAGGTTTAACGTGAGCTAGAATAAGTTAACCCACGAAACAATATCTTCTGGCCAGTGGGCCTGTAGGTAATCTCCAGCGGAGACTCTGTACACTTGAACCACTGCTCAACGCCGAGCCTTCGCATGGCCCATTTCAGTTGGGCAAAACAGCTATCCTTGAGCGTTCTATAGGTCTTACGCACAACCAACAGATTGGCATCAGGATATTTAATCATACTCACAATGCACCAGAGTGCCATTGTGGCGGATTTCTTACTGGCACGAGAGCCTTTTACCACTCGATACCGGCCTTGCCAACGCCAAAAGGTACCATAGCCACCACCCACTATAGATGGTAGTGAAACATTAATCGGTGAGTTCATCTTCGCCTCCTATTACAATTGGCCGGATTGTTGCATCAACGTCGACCTTATCAGTGAAGAGGCTGTTGCGTTTGCCAATTAGCTCGGCCGCTTTCAGCCGGTCCTTGGCAGAGATTTGCTTTGTTACCGTCCTCGCTCGGCTCATACCGTCGCCAGTGCCTTCTGTCACGATGACTTCCTCATCAATGTCTCCCCGCATTGCCTTAGCTAGAAATGCCTCTGCTTCCTTGGCAGTGGCAATCGTATCTTCAAACTCACGTTCTCTGATTTCAGCGATGTAGCTTTTTATGTCAAGTTTAGACAAGAGCTGGCTAGCTATTCGATTAGCCGTTTTTTTACTATATCCCGCTCTAATCGCCGCTTGTGTTCCATTTAAATCAACCAGGTATTCCACACAAAAGCGCTTTTGTTTCGGTGTCACGCAAACACCTCCTTTCTGATAATATTTATGAAACTCAAAACCATACCCTAGCGTCTGTCTACAGTAGCGGTCTATTCATTGTAAATTGGAGGATTCCACGTTCACTAAGGTATGGTTTTCAATCACATAATTTGGGTATAAAAAAACACCAGCCAGAGAATCAACAAAAGGACTGGTGTTTTCTTATTCGGTTTTACAGTTTCAGAATTGCGGTAAGAGTGTGTGAAACTGAAAGGAGGCTTTCGTTGAGGTGTACCCATTTCTCAACTACTCACATATACATTATCTCACATTAGAAACGAATGTACCGTTACTTTCCGAACGGCTAAGCAATTCATCTAAATCTTCTAAAGCTCTCTTGTGCATCTTGAGCCTTGCAGTATCTGCATTCACGATGTTATGGCTGGTCGATAGGGCATCAGCGATATAGCCCCAGGTGCATCTGTGCTCATACCTAAGAATTAAAAGAGTCGCATGGCGTCCATCCCTAATCTGACTGACTGTCATCTCCACCGAATTCTTCAGTGCTCTCAAATGTTTCAGGCGTTCATAATAGCGGATAATATCATCCTGAATGCGTATGATCACGTCGCTCAAGTCTCCTTGAGCTCCACCGCTAACCCTTACTGCATCATAACGGGTGGCACCCAGCGTATCCTTTTCATGCTTCAAGGCTGACAGGGTAACCTCGACTTCCCTGATGCGGGCATTGATGCCAATTAGCTGACTAACATATTCCTTTGCTGTCATGCCTACCTCCAGGTTCGCTTCTTCTTAACGTCAATCAACACGATACGGTTGGCAATCTTGAATCCAGCTAACTTTGCGGCAGCCTTGCATATTAAGATAACCAGGTTTACTTTGTTATCGTCTGCCGATATGTTGTCCATAGCCTCATCCGCTGTGGGATCCCGATATCCTTCTTTATTCATATCCTTCTCCCTCTCTTGTATTCCATGCCTTCACAAGATGCTCTGCACCATCTTCAAACACATCTCTCATTGATACCCCACACCAACGACAAACGATATGAAGGCGAAGGTCTGGAGTTTTATCAACCAAGGCAACATCACGCCCACAAAACGGGCAAGGCTTTAGTCCATCTACTTTTATGTCTCTGTGTCCCATCTTTAATCTCCTTATTCCCGAGTATTCCATGCATCTATGAGTGCATCTATTCCTTCGCCCAGTCCATCTGTCATCACCGCCCAACAACTATCACACTCTATTGCCATTGGCCTACCATTTTCTGCATCAATTAACACAGCTTCTCCGCCACAGAACGGACATGGTTTTAATTTCATTTCCATACTATTCTCCTAATCTAACACGACTCTATATGGGCATTCGCCCTCTTCACAGTGCTCATTAAATACAGGGACTGACCAATTCAACATGGCTATACGATAAGGACATGCTTCAATATTATCGAGGTTGCATTGGTAACAACGCTCCTCTTGTACAACGGCCATGAGATCCAGGAATGTATCATTACTGTCATCCGCTTCTTCAGCGGTTAATGCAGATTGTGCCAGCACTTTGATGTCATGGTGATAAATAGCCCGTTGAAGCTGCTTTCTTTGCTCATATGCTACGTCATCAAGCACACCATGGATACAGCATTGAGGTGTTTATAGGCCGATTTCACACGGCCTCTCAATTTATTGTCCATCAGATTAGAGCTGAAATTATCGACAATATCTGGCAATCGACTAATTAACAATGCCAATATCATCATTCGCTCCCTGTCATATTTATTGAAGTACTTAGTCGTCATGCCGATATTCCTCCAACACCTCTGCCAACGTATCTGCGTATGTCTTAGCGGCCTTCTTGGTAACAACATCAACAAAGCATAGCTAGAAGCACACAAAGGCGGCTAATATGCTAGCCACAACAACAAAAACAGCTAAACCTATCATTACGGATTGGAGAATCAATCCAACAGTTATACCAGGTAGCAACGTAAACATAACTAATGCCCACATAGTTACTTGCCTCCATTCAATTCATTGGACTGCCAGATGGCTTTATTGATATCCTCTACAATCTTGTTAGGATCCTTTAGGCCAGCTCTAAATCTGTACTTCAATAAGTTACCTTTGCACCAGCCTCGGTACTCCTCTGGCGTTAGCAATAGCTTCACCACATCCTTAGCTTCCAGGCCGTCCCATATTTCATAATGCTTTGGACGATTTACATTATCGTATTCTGCTTTATTCATAATTACCTCCCTGTACTTCCGAATCCACCAGTGCCTCGTTCTGTATCAGATAATTCATCAACCTCTACAAAGGCATCAATTGTGCCATTAGCCAAATAGCATTGGCCAATACGATCTCCAGCTTTGATAATGGTCTTGCTAACGCCAATATTGTCTAGAATCAATCCAATCTCACCTCGGTAATCAGAGTCTATAATACCGATACCATTAGCTAGCCTAATATTCGTTTTTGCCCCTGTGCTGGACCTTAGAGCAATCATTAAGGCGTTACCACCAGGCACCTCCACAGCAAGCCCTAGAGGGACAATTTGGCCAAGCATTCCGCCGATTAATTCGAAGTCATCGGGGCAAATTAGGTCAAAGCAAAAAGCCCCTTCCGTTTTTCTAACAGGCGCCTGCGCACCGTCCCGTAATTTCTTGTATTTCAATATAGCCATGGGCCTAACTCCTTTATTTCAATCTCACATCGTGGGTTCTCTTTATCGAGACCTGCTATGCATGATCCGTCATAACTTACGATGTATTTATCATCGTCATAAATGCCAGCCTTTTGTAAGATGTCGCTGGTTGCTTGTAATAGTCCTATCAGGTCGGGCCACCACTTCCTGTCCGGGAGATAGTACCGAACAGTCAGCTGTAAGGAACCAGTATAATGCAGCGTGTCATAGTATTTAAGCTGATCTAATGCTTTTCTCTCATAAACAACAAATGCTTTCGATGGTAAGGGTTTATGAAACTTGCCAACACGCACAATTCTACTGCTGTTCTTCTTGGTGGCCGGTCGACCCAATATGACTAGGACTGTATTCTTATCAATCATCATCGTGTACCCCATGTCATCACATAGTAGATGCACCAGACAACAAATAAGACCACAGCACTCGCAATGAGAAATCTGGTGAAGCGCTCCTCCACCATGTCTAATAGAAAGCCCCGCCACCCTGTGATGCGGTGTCTAACACCCCACCGTTCCCAACACTGTCGACAAATATGATCATGTTGCGATTGGTTGAGCGTGGTCAACTTACGTCCGCAACAGTAACAATGCTTGTGCATAGCGCCTCCTTATTCCACTCTATCAATCTGCGCCTCACAACAGTCATCAAGAGAGCTGGTCTCCCATTCCTCCCGAGCCATGCGTTCAGCCTCGGCCTGGGTGCAATATTCAAATTCATAATCTGTATAGCCGCTAAAGTAGATCCTCACATTGACTGTCTCTAGCTTTTGCGTCTCTTCTTTATAGGACTGCTCAATATCGTCCAGTAATTCTTCACGTGTCATTGATTTGCTCCTTTTTGTTTCATACGAATAAGCCGTTGCTTTTGATTCCAATTATGCCTAGCATGTTTACATTCAGGACTGCATAATTGCTGTCTTGGGTCAGTCGGCTGAAACTCTTTACCACAGGATAGACATGTACGCTTTGGATATACTTTCTTAGCCGTACGTTGTCGGTAGCTTTGCGAATTCCATACCTTTTTCTTAAAGCAAGCCGTGCAGAACATCGATGGCCCTTCTAGTGGTGATATAGGCTCCCCACAGGCCATGCATAATCTAGCACCGCTATCAATTAACTTCTCCCGTCGAGCTTTAGCCATTTCTACCCAGGTTAACTGCTTGAATTTCACTGGCGGTTTACCAGCCTTTTGAAGATCCATACACGATTGACACACGGTCTCGCTTTCGCTGTTATCTGGATTGAATCTCTTGTTACACCGGTGGCAATTTCTTAACATTAGTCTAGTCTCCTATCTCTACCGTTTACTTTGAATCCTGTGCACATAGCCGCCACACGGCTCATAATGCGATTACCCTGTTCGCCCATCCGTTTCTCTAACTGCTCCATCGAGAAATTAGATGTAATGATGGTCTTTCGGCGGTTGATGTAGCGATCATTTATAATCTGGAACATGCGCTCACCGACCCACTCTGTGAACTTTTCAGCACCCATATCATCCAAGACCAATAAATCCGTATTGAGGACTTTATTCATGATCTTATCGAGTTGTTCTTTATTGTTCATGTTGTCCCGGAGTATGCCGAGTAGGTTTGGAAGGGTAAAGAACACGCCAGCATCATGCTGCGTCCAAATCTGTAATGTTGCTATCGCTATATGGGTCTTACCGCACCCAGTGCCCCCATAGAGGAACATGCCTTTAGTGGTGGCATTAATAGCTACTGCTTTCGCATATTCAATAGCTCGCTCATTTTCCTTCGTGTCTAATGTGTTAAAAGTCATCTCCTTATAACCAATAGGAATCTGTGCGTTACTAGACATGAGTACTTGTCTAAATACCCTCTGATAATTGGCATACTTCTTACATTGTCGAAGTAGCAAATGACCATCGGTTGTTATCGTTGTGCAATACCCCTTTGACGAAGCCTTGCATTCGACTGGGTCAGTGCATTTCTTGCATGTCATATACCCATTAACAAACGATTGAAGGTCAAACTGATTGGACGGATTCTCTATCACGCCTTTATCCAATTCAATATGCTCATAAGAAAGAGCCTCTTGTAGGATGGCATTATCCTTCAATGTACTTATACTTGCTTCCTGCGACTGGTACTTCTTCTTGAGCCTGTCCATGATCGTTGCCAATCCGTCCATTTATTTCCCCCTCTCTCGTTGCCAGGTTATTGGCCACTCCTGTGATATATGCAATGCTCCGCTGTCCGTTATTAATAGATATGTCTATAGCCTGAATTACTAAGTCATCACCATAATCATTAGCTAGTGCAGTCAATTGTTGTACTTCCATCATGTTCGATAAAGGACGAACAAATTTTTGAAAATGGTTGCATACTACATTAGTACTAATGTTGTTTATACATATATCTTTATCTTTATCTTGTCTTTGTCTATGTATGGTATCGGTTTGCGTGTCGGTTTGCGTGTCGGTTTGCGTGTCGGTTTGCGTTAAATTATTTAACGCAGTGCTTTTTTGCGTAACATTATTTAACGCAATACTTAGTAGCTCGTACTCGGTAGACTGGTTGCCTA
>OKVI01000458.1_pt1 | contig 29637 bp, 25 predicted proteins | sample 1607001 | NCBI WGS metagenome assembly OKVI01 (sample SAMN03281018, study PRJEB24777) | human gut metagenome | isolation source: fecal sample PR128 from 1 month old male Malay infant, vaginal delivered...
AAGGCGTACACATAACCGGCTGTATTTAATTGATCTGTAAACACCAATGTGTTATCTACATCGACGATGTGAAACATAGAACCTCCTCTATCAAACTATACCTATGATTTCTAACTATACCTAATATTTCTAACTATACTGTAATAGCACTGTAACCACACAGGATACCTACCACGGACCTTAAAACAGAGTGTCTGCCAATTCCAATGATGGGTTCACGAGCTGAACGATATCCTCGACAGTAACTGCCAATGTATCAGCTTTCCCCTTCACCGCCACGAGTTGCCGCGCTTGTTGCGATGCTAGTAAGCTGCGATTTAATTTCATGTCCCGTGCATTATCATCAGTTGCAGCATTATACATGGCACATGCCATATGACCATATTTGCTAGCCTTTGCCATCGCATGACGGGAACCGCTATCCCCATCACGACCTTCATAGCTTGCAATGAGGATGACTGCCTTCGCAAATAAGGCTTGCAATCGATCTCGTTCCACAAAGCGGTTGATAGCTTCGTGCCGGCTATGCGGTTCATCGCAATACTCAGTAATAATGAGGCCTCTCGTTTCAACGATACGCTCCGCCATATCGCGATGAGCAGCAGGGAATATAAAGTTCAAAGGTGATGGCAAAATGGCAATGGTTTTGCCCCCACAATCCATGCAGACCGTATGGGCAATGCCATCGCAGCCCTTAGCGAGGCCACTCACGATATGCTGGTTGTAATGAACTAATTGCTCAACAATCTTGCTTTCACGGGCCACCTGCTCATCGGTAGGCGTCGTATACCCGATGACCGCCACATTGCGGTTCAAATCGCCAAGCAGGCTAAGGTCGCCCTTGTAGAACAAGAGATAGGGCCGGTCGCCATTAGGCGCGCTGGTGTTCACGATGGGAAAATCCGCATCAAAACAGCACACGGCGCCATCCATCCAGTCCATATCGTCCGCCGCCACGGACAAGCTATGCACCACCTCATCAATGTGAGGAATGTCGTCCATCATGGAGAGGAATTCATCCGCTGTTTTCCACGTATTGTGAAAGCTAGCTCGCGATTTGATCTGATTGGTGGCTTGTTGGACCGCCCAAATTTTCAAAGCTATAGGTGAAATATTCATGTTATGCTCCTCTTCTATACGCATTTCGATTGGTGTAGGCTACGGCGTAGAAAACAACGCGTGCCGCACCGGCATCGTATAATGCTTGAATACAATCTTCGTCAACATTAACCGTTTTTGTATAAATATCATCTATTAAAATAACCGTTCTACCCTTGATGGACTCGTTCTGAATATCGCAAGTATCCTTGGTAATCCCTGGGTACGGCTCACTACCAGTATTCTCAAAATTAGACACAGGCTTACGCAAGTGCGTCATCTTGGTGCTCGTATGGCGAAAAATAAAATCCGTACCGTCAATGACGGATAAATTATCGGCCTGTAGGGCTTTCACAGTATTCCGCACAGCGGCCTTAAACCCGAGCTGCCAATTGCACATACCCGACTTGGATCGCGGCACCGCCATGAGAATGGCCGTATCCAAATCTTCAGCATCCATAACCTGCGGAATATCCTGTATCATTAACGACGCTGCTTGCCTAGAGGCGGCTCGCAACGTATCTGGATGTGTAGAAACAAATATATTTTTCAATGTGTTCAAATAATCCGGATTGCCTGGTTGCCCGTACCCTACATAATATATGTGAAAGTAAGCGGTGCAATCATGGGATAAAAAATCATTTTTCTGAATAGTAAATCGTTCCATAAAGGACCTCCGTGTATAACAACTCATATAACTCAAGTAATATAAACAACATACTAGGCTAAACCCACTGGAAGAACACCACTTTGTTCGCTGCTTAACGCGGCTTTTCAAAAGGGGTTATTTATATATTTATTCAAAGGAGGTAAATCATGATACTTGATGTTACAACCAATGGGCTTAACTTGTGAGTTTATTATACGGAGATTCCCTATAGGGAGATAATCAAAAAAACTAGGAACAAAAAAAGAGCCGTTTAAAACAGCTCAGAATTCATGTCCTACATAATTAATAGCAGGGCATACTCATTAGATGAAACCGTGCTTGTTCATCTGTGTTTGACGATGAATGAAACCGTCGTTATAATATAAGAAGATGGCTAGACGAGTGGATACGTCAGGCTCATCTCGGAAAACATAAAATATTAGGAAATGGCCTTTCTGTTATTGATTTTTCAGATAACGAAAGGCTATTTCTCTTTTTCTAGACAAAAAACTCTATTAATATCCTAGCAACAACGACTGTGATCATCTATATTTGACGATGAACGCAACCATCGTTATAATATAAAAGATAGTCAGACGAGTAGACACGTCAGGCTCATCTCTAAATTACATATACATGTAGAAATGGCCTTTCAGTTATCAAATTATCAAATAAGCCCCAAAAATTACACTAAATTTTTGGGGTTTATTTCATTATCGAGGATAACGAAAAGGTATTTATCTGTTTCTAGACAAAAAACTCTATTAATATTCCAACAGCAACAACTGTGATCATCTATATTTGACGATGAACGCAACCATCGTTATAATATAAGAAGATAGTCAGACGAGTAGTGACGTCAGGCTCATCTCTGAATTATATAGTAATGTAGAAATGGCCTTTTCGTTTTTACTAATCCCCAGGTTAGTGGAAATGAAGGGCTATTTGTCTTTTCCTAGACAAATAAGCGCTATTAACGCCCCAAAGGCGATAACCACAGTCATCACCTGTAATAGGAGCATAATGATTTCATAATCACTCATAGGCTTACCCCTCCCTTCAATAACGAAGAGAGGCCCAACCTCGTCCAACTATCTTATGTTAATTATATACCAAACAAATATACGATACAATAAGCATCGTATTATAGAGATTTATAGATGAAAACTCTACCTTAGGAGATCTAGGGTAGAGTTTTTTGTGTTAGTAGGGTATTCCTATCAAATTATTGAGTTTTTTGTCATATGCCGTGAACGGTAAATACTCTTGCAACACAGCACTTATCCAACTAGCAATCGCGATAATAGAATCGTTCCAATACCATAAACGGTAAGTACTGTTGCAACAACCTCAAGCTAAAGTAGAAACCAAAGATAAAGTTGTGAGTTTCAATACCGTAAACGGTAAGTACTGTTGCAACTGATGGTATGGCATACCATCATCATGAGTGGTTCTGTGTTCCAATACCGCAAGCGGTAAGCACTATTGCTTTATCACCTCTGTTTTCCCTTCCCTCTGGTCAGGGACTAGAGATGTGCGGACCTCATCGTCGCTTTGCTCCTCTGCTGCCTCGCTCCCTTCGTCGCATGCCGCAAGCAGTAAGTACTGTTGCAACGACAGAAATGATTGAAGGCTATATCTCTGGTACAGGGTTTCAATACCGCAAGCGGTAGGCACTGTTGCAACCTAATATACATTACCGGAATCGATTTTTGGAACTGGGAAAGTTTCAATACCGTAAACGGTAAGCACTGTTGCAACACACTAGAAGAGGGTAAAAAGTACCATAAAGACCATATGTCTCAATACCGTAAACGGTAAGTACTGTTGCAACCCAATCTTACCAGCAATCAAATCAGCATTATCTGTAGTTGGGTTTCAATACCGTAAACGGTAAGTACTGTTGCAACATACAAAAAAAGAATACAACGTAAAGGCAAACTTAGTTAAGTTTCAATACCGTAAACGGTAAGTACTGTTGCAACTACAGCAAATGGGATACCCAACTGATTTCGTTGGTCTGTTTCAATACCGTAAACGGTAAGTACTGTTGCAACAGAAGCTACTGCATAATCACTATTAAGTAAAGACGGGTAAGTTTCAATACCGTAAACGGTAAGTACTGTTGCAACTCCATTAGGTTTACCTGCGTCTGAAGATGGTTTGGATAAGAGTTTCAATACCGTAAACGGTAAGTACTGTTGCAACCTATTTTAGATGCTAAAAAAGAATTCATGAAGAATCGTAATGTTTCAATACCGTAAACGGTAAGTACTGTTGCAACGAGATTAATAATCTTATCTTCAAAACCAAACTCTTTGTTTCAATACCGTAAACGGTAAGTACTGTTGCAACTAAATGGGTATTGTGTTGTAGGATGTCAAATTAACTGTTTCAATACCGTAAACGGTAAGTACTGTTGCAACTAGTATATATTCGTTTATCTATCAGCAAAGGAGTTGTGGTTTCAATACCGTAAACGGTAAGTACTGTTGCAACCTATTTTAACGGCAATGACGATTACGATGATGAATTATTGCGTTTCAATACCGTAAACGGTAAGTACTGTTGCAACGGAATGTAAGAATGATAAAGGCAACTGGACTATTACTGGGTTTCAATACCGTAAACGGTAAGTACTGTTGCAACTCTGAGAAGACAACAGTGTATGCATATGAATATGGGTTTCAATACCGTAAACGGTAAGTACTGTTGCAACTCTCGTTTTATGCTTACCAATAATATTTCTTCTGTAACAGAGTTTCAATACCGTAAACGGTAAGTACTGTTGCAACAGCGGGTCCTAGAAAGCCAGTATTCATGGGGCTTAAAATTAGGTTTTAGAAAACCTCACACCGTAAACGGTCAAAACAGGCTCCCATTCGGTTCATAATACCTACAAACCTAGGTAAATACTGGTAGAAAATGATTTTTCTAAGATTACAGTAATTATAAGGGTTTTCGAGTTTTACGTCAATATGTAAGGAGATTTTCTAAATAGCATAATCTTTACAAGATGCTGATATTAACTAGGTTTATCGCTATTTTAACAGATTTTATAGGTCAAGAAAATCTGTTTCACATATAGTTTACACGCCAAAAAGACCTACTCGCATCATACGAATAGGTCTAACCGTTATCTAATTCTTTATTCACTTTTAAATTACACCTCAACACATACATGCACTAAACCAAAACCTATAGATGGAAGCATCAAAGTACCTCCTAACTTTATTTACACAATTAATCATCTAACAATGCACAGGCAACAAGTGCTACCGCAAAGTCTACAAATATTTGGTAAGTAGTACAATGTACATATTCCATATAAAATAGATTAAGCCCACCAGCTAAAGCACCATGGCATCCGCCGCAAGGGCGGTTCCGATCAAAGGGTCTGTGTATTGTATACCGTTACGCTGTAACGATACGGGTCGCGGAGGTAACGACCATGCTACATGATGCTCTAACTCGTAGGCTTAACTTGTGATTTCATTATATGTGGCTTTTACATAATAAGATAATCAAAAAAACTAGGAGCCAATTATTGTTATGTTACCAAGATAACCATTCAAAATTATAATGCGCATTGTAAAAAGTCTAATAAGTACTCACTTTTATTTGTTTCGGTCATATTAAAAAGAAATGCTTTTGCTTTCTCAAAATCAGATTTAGATACACCACTTGGATGAGCAGCCTTATTTCGAAGCTGTAAAAACGAATGCATTCTTCTATACCATTTTGAAAAATCTGCTGGCTTTAAACCTAAAGAAGTCAAATTATTCTTGATTATATATACACAAGTGCCTAATGTAGTACTTTCACCATCTAAAATTAATCCTTTTGTTTTCAAAAAGACAGTCAATACATTCTCAAAACATTTAGAATACGCAATTAACATAGGTGAAAAGTCAATATGATAATCTTCCTTATGTTCTTCAAAAAGAAATTCCCCTGTAGCAAGGAATTTGATTGACTTCTCATCAAATCGTTTATATCGCTTACGGAAGATATCAAAAATATCCTTAAAAATATTTGCTTTATCTCTACTATTAGAAGTTTCTTTATGCTCTATTGCCTCAATATACTTAAGTGTATTATTCTGAAATTCAACCCACTCTTTGGGATCCTCAATATCGCCTTGTTTCTCAACACCAAGGCTTTGCAATGCATCATATGCCCATTGTTTTGTTTGCTGCACCTGTTCAGCTAAAGATTGTACTTCTAATTCTAATGAACTAACTTTATCATGCAATCCAGAAACAGTCTCGGTTACCTCAATACATTCCTTAATTGTACGACGCAATTCCATTTCAGATATCGGTTTAGCTTTAAAATGAATATTTACATCACTAGTATAGGTTATATCAGAATCATCAGTAACACCTGTTAGAAATATAATCGGTAAGGTCTTACTTACCCTACGAATTTCTCCAACCGCTTCAGATCCTGAAATGCCTATATCAAAATGATGATCTAAAATAACCAAACTGTTCTCTACAGTATGTTTCTTTAAATAGCGTATAAACATAACTGCTGAAAAAAACGGTACAATCTCTACATCGGGGAAATTACGTCTTATATAAGCTCTCAAGCTATTATGTATAAGTTCTTCATCATCAACAATATAAATAGTGAATAAACTCATATTGATTCTCCCTCCTCGCTTACAACTGGTATCAACACTTCAACTTGTGCACATTTTTCGCTATATTCATTAATAATATTTTTTACTTGGATAGTAGCATTCATACGATTAGCAAAAAACTTAACATATTGAGAACCCTTTCCCATACGGGATTGAGTTGTATCAGAACTCTTTACTGGCACTTTATATATCTTATCAATCAACTCTTCTGGAAATCCTCCTGCATTATCCTGAACAACAATAGATAAAGCCATTTCCTCATTACTATTTTTAATATCATAAATAAGAAGCAGGGCCGGATTATCAAAACTTTCATCAGAAAGAATCTTGTGAGCCAATGCATTATTAGCATTCTTCAATAGGTTTTCTACAATACTAAATAGCCTATTTAAATTTACTTCACATATTAATGTACTATTAGAGATAGGAATATTATTCTGAATATTAAAACTAAATCCACTGCGATTTTCATCAAAATAATTACAAGGGATATTATCATTAATATGATTTACTATAGTTTTAATAGATTGTTTTCTTAACTTATAATCTAGTGTTTTAAACAGTTCTTTTTGATGAGTCAAAATTATATCTCTAAAATTATTCAACCGTTGATTGATTCCTTGCTCGATTTCATGTTCAAACAAACGCATAGAACCATCTAATCGGTCTATCTCTTCATTTGTCATCAAAGGTTGATCTTGAAGCTTATTCTTTAATGTATGTCGACTATCTGCCAAAACATTTTCAATAATTTCACTCCATGAAAGATTGAGTTCTTGTAATTGCTGCCGTGTATCTCTTAGTGCGATTTTATCAAACTCATCATGCATATGATCATATGCACTATATGCGATTTGAAGATTATCAAGTGCGACCTTTCTTTCCATGCTCAATTTCAACAACTCTTTTGTTTGTCGATTCTGTCTATCACGGTAGTATTGCCACATCAAGCCCATTAAGTAAAATACCCAAAATACACCCCAAAAATACGTACTTCTTGTATAATTTTGGTTCTTTAAATAATTTTCTGCCTTTAAGGAGTATCCATATAACATATCAGGAAAGATTGAAAATGTAACAGCACGTATAATTCCCCAACTATAGTAAGGTCTGTTAGCATATTTAAATTCCAACTGATACCGTGATCCATCATACATAAAATCTCGGTAATCCTTACTATCAAATTTAGAGTGAATGGGTTCTAATACATATATATTAGTAGGTCTACTACTTCTCTTTTTGATAATTTCTTTTCCATCTTTCCTAATAGAAAACTCTCCACCAGTAGATTTAGCAATATCTTGTATTGCATTTAACTTAACATCTTCCGGTAAATCGCTAGTTAAAACAGCTTTAACAGAATGAAATAAAACGACCTGATTTTGATATACTGCTGACTTACCGCCATTATAGTAAAACATATAGCTAAATAGCGTCCAAACCAATGTAGCAATCAACAACGATAAAGTAAAAATTATAACCTGTGTTTTTCTTCTAGTTATATCATTTGAGAAAAATATACTAAATACAAAAACAAGGAAAGTTATACATAAAATAATAAAATCATAAGATATGACATCATTAACAGCAAGAAATGCAGCGAATATGATAATTAAAATACAACCTATACTTAGTATATTGCGATATTTTACAAACCAATCAAGTACAACTTTTGTAACATTCTTCTGTGAAAAAAATGTTGTAGCAATTCCTAATATCGTAGTAATAAATAGAACAATACCATAATGAATATTAATAACGATCCCTGTACTATATTTATATATAGGGATAGCAAATGATACAATTATGCTTAAAACTGTAAGTAACCGTATAAGATTTGGAAACAATTTATAATCCATTCGGTTTTCCTCATATATTCCAAAATACAAATCATAACACCCCATATAAATAAAGAATAAAAGCCTCAGTAATGTATATTAACGATACTGAGGCTTCCTTTCTATAAGAATGTTATAACGAAATTCCCATGACTATATTAACTATCGATTTCCTTATTTTGTATGCAACGTCACCTTTACTTGCCCCAGTCCCTGACTAGACAATCGTCCTACACCACAGTGTTGACCAAAGGTTGCCAGAATAGTGATGAGTTGGCGCTCTTCATCATTTAGTTTGGACAAGTTGAATGTAAAGCCGCCCACAAATCCGGTAATGCCTCGGTCACGACCGAAGTACACCCGTTTCGTGTGTCCTACCCAATCGGTTAGGACGATGCGTTCGCACAGTTCTTTAATGCGTGCTTTATCTAATGTTTGGTCTACATCACCAGCATTCCATTTATCTACGATGGATGCAAAGATAAGCTCCGCCGTAGGGAATGTAATGTCTCCATGGGTACCATTAAACGATGTAGGTGTAACAAAGTCGATTTCTACACGTTTTGTTAGTTTACCTGTAAGGCATTGCTCTACCAATGTTAATGTATTCTCCACCGATAAAGGGAGAGCAAAGGGTGCCTCATATTGCACATCTGCAGCCATCGCCTCAAGTGGTCCTATTTGTAAGGATAATGGCTGTGGTATATCTTCGAGAATATACCACAACTCACGATGCCACACACGGATTCCTAAGTAAACCATATCCCCTTTTTGAATTGTAGCATCACCGCGTTTTCTACCATACTGCAAGGATACCGTAAATGGTTTGATGCCCGATAAGTCATGCCAATATGTACCTGCCGTTTCATCGATGGAACCAATGAGAGAAAATACAGCTGCATGGAGGAATCGTCCTGGAAATTCAGGCGGTTTGCATGAATTCTTAGCCTTAAGGGCTAATGTTACAGTACCTAACATTATTTAGACCACTTTTCGATAAAGGATTTTGGCATATCCAATTTGCTGCGATATCTAATACGATTATCCATCTTGTTATTCTTAATGGTCATCATAGATATACCATCGGTCCAGTTCTTAGCCGCATTCGGACCATTGGCGATATTCCAATCCATCATCATGTACAAATCGTCGATCATCGCATTGTATGCTGATTTATCAGCACCAAGCACATCATCACGATAGGTTGTAAATGCCTTTACATACTCTTCGCTATCCGTTGTACTTTTACCGGTGTTCCACGCATCATTTTCAAACAGGCTAGAGTAACGGCTATTGTTATCAAAAATCGTTACCTCTGTATCGAGTTTAACACTGCCGAAACCAATGGATTTACCCATACCAAGTTTGTAATACGTCCGACGTTGTCCTCCAGAATATTGATCTAGATTAAGGGACATAAGCAACGCACCGAGTTCTACATCACTAAGACGTTCAAAATGAATACGGCTAGTGAAAGTAACCCCTCTATCGACAGGACGGATTTTGCGTGTACCTTTAATCTCTTTTTCTTCATCCGTACGCGTCCAATTCTTCGCTTTTTCAAGAGGTTGGTGCCAATACATCTTATAGCCACGTAAGGATGCATGTTCATGCCCCCAGTGATTATACGTATTATGGTCATCTACATCTTGCTCTAAATAAAGTTGGAACGATGTTGGATTTGGTCCCATCAATGGATGTGGATAATCGGATGGGCACATCTTTAACGTACCTTGTACATGTGCATCGGAGAAAGATACACGACCAGCCCAATTATCTCCGTAACCAAATACGCTATCACATAGATCTACGCCATTATTATGTTGTTTCAAAGATGTAGGCAAGTGATCACTAATCTTCAAATCGTACGCAATACGATAGAAACGACCATGACCGAAATGCTCAACGAGGCCATCCTTTTCAATAAAGAAACAAGGTACAACGAATTTTACATCTGTAGAATGGGTGTACTCTTTGGCTGCTTCGCCAGATTTACCTGTTTTCTTATCTAACAAATCTAATGTGCCGCGATTCTTGTCGTCTGCGTAGCTTTCAATACAAGATTGAGGAATCGGAATGCGTTTATCAAAATTATCCGGTTTGGTAATACGCATGTAAGACATTTTCGAATCCATTTTACCAGTATGAATATCAACATACTGATCAGTCCAATCTATAGTTGCTTTATCCTTCTTATTCACAGGGTAACCATCAGAACAAGATATTTTTTTAAATACACTTGGTACCACAAAGAAATCATTATTTACAGTTTGAATGATAAAACCAGCACTTGCTTTTGTTGCAGGTTTTAAATCACCCTTCCCATTTTTTTCCATCTTTATCATGCGTGATTTATAGTAATCTTTAAGGGATTTAATAGAACTGGCAACATCACGGAAATAGAGGTATCTATCTTCAAAATCGCCCAATCCTATACCGCGTTGGTACGGTCTAAAGCTACTAGCCGTTACGATTTTAAAGATTTCTTTTACCATGCCCTTAAGGCTAGAGCCTGGGATGGTTGGGTTGTTTTGACCACCATAGAATTCGAGAGGCGTTGTGTCCTCTTGTTTTGATGGCCCACCGATGAATAATGGTGTTTCCGTTGTAATGGTGAGGTCAATATATCCTGTATGTGTGCCAGTTTGCGTAACATGATCGCGGTATGCATCCATAACGTCCTTTGTGACGCCTTCAAAATTACCATCATAAAATTCAGCAGGAATCACGTGACTAGGCAAGCGCACGAAATTGTACGATGCGCTGGCAGGTGTAGACGGATATTTATTATTGCCATTTCTTCTAGCGCCGCTATTACCATAGGAATTATTGTAACCGCCAGAACGACCTTGTCCACTGCGATTGCCACCTGAGTATCTTTCATTAACTACTTTTTCAACATCTAATCCTGGATTATTCCGTGCAAAAAAGTCAGCGCTAGCAGCATGTCTATTTTTACTTTTACCTTTACCAGCCATACTACGCCTCCTTGTCTACGATGCTCACATACCGGTAATCGGTATAGCTCGCTTGATGGTTATCTAAATATCCAATGTAATTACGCGTTGTTAAATAGCAATACTGTTTCGTTGCTGTTATAGGGATAATTTGTGAAAGCTTACGCCCGGTGTCAACCAAATGGGTAAATCCGTCAATGTTATGCAATTGTGCATAGCCCGCATCATTTTCACCGATCATACGAGATGTGGAATCCACGTAGGATACGCTTTCACCAGATTCATCGGAGATGTAGCGATATACTACGGATCCATTTTGAACGGTGATGTGCAATTCTTCTGTATCGTTAAAGATGCGCATATCTTGCAAATAGGCATTTTCAATGGCATTGGAACCATCGGAAAATTGGAATGCACCGTTCTTGTAATAGCCCCATTTTACTTCGTGCACAGACCAAGTAACGACAAGGCCATCATGTTGCATATGTTCCTTTGCAACAGAAGCGATGTTCACATCTGCTAGGGCGCCACAGGTGCCGCTAGTTTTCGTATATACGCCTTCATGGCGTTGTAATTCTTTACTCATGGCAACCTCCTTAGCCGTTTACAGTTTCTTTAATGCATTGTTGCAACGCAATCACTAGGTTTTCAAGATGAGCTGCCTCACCAGATGTTACCTTGCCGTTGCCATCGATAGTGTAGCTTTCACCATGATACTGAACGGTAACAGATTTGCCTTGCACACGACCATAACCAATCGTACGGTTCGCGCCCAATGTAACTTGACCCGTCATGAGGTCCTTCACGAGAAGCATGACAAGACCAGCCTCTGCATCATTGCAGTTTTTAACGGTCATACGCAATGGGAACGTCACGGCATCACCTTTAGTGTTCCGCACCGGATGGTCTTGGAACAAGGCGCCATTCATGGCACCGCCGGTAAAACGATCCACGCGGATACGAGGTTGTTCCTCTTGATTGAACTGTTTATCAAAGTAGATTTCATCTACCATGACACGGCCTTTGCGGCTGTCCTTATCGTCATCATTACTATAGCCAAAGAGCGTATTAACGAGTTCATCATTCGATTCGAGAGTTTGAAGAATGCGACCACATTGGTGACGCAATACACCTTTGACTGATGTACCAGGAACGAAAAGCGCTACGGATTTGTCTTCCCATGCTTCTTCAAAGATGGATTTGATAAGCACCGTATCTTCTAAATAGGCATCCATATTGATAACTAAATCGCGGTCAGCTACGAGGGCTTGTTTAGGAATGGCTACGGAAGCACCAGATTTGCCAGTTAGCCACGCTTTCACATGGTCTGGATTCGTAAAGTCATAGTGTTCTAAGGCAATATTCTTACAAGCAACACGGCCGAAACCGTTCACCGTACGAGCGCCGATAGCGATGCCATGTTGCAAGGCATTAGCCAAAGCAGCGAGAGCCTTTTCCATCTTCTCGCCTTGTTGTTCGTGGCAACGACGGATGACACAATCGATACGCAATTGACCGGTAGCACCGGATTCGATAACCTCAAAATCATATTTAGCGCCATCTACGGTAACGCCACGCACATCATCGATGCGAATGCCATCGCGTACGACGATATTCGTATCTTCTAAAGGAATATCGTTGATTTGCAACGCACTTTGGGTTCCCTTATCATCGATGGAGCCGAATAGCACCAATTCCGCATCAGGTACGAGACCTTGCAAGGCTTGACGCAATACGCCGGCCAAGGATGTGCCAGGAATGAATGGTTGTCCATCATGGTAGGTCACCACGATATCATCAACCGTATCATTTAATATATCATTGCTCACACCAGCACGAATAATAAGCGGGCTCGTGAGTTTGACAGTACCAGTCAGAGTGTACCGTCCTATAATACTTGCAGAGTTTAACATACGACGGTCCTCCTTACTTAACTTTTCTAATATGTCTAAAGAAATACAACCAATATTCGTAGGCTACGGTATCAGCTAATTTCGCTGCATCGAGGCCCACCATATCGATCAATTCTGTTGGAATTTCGTAATAGGAACCGCTCGTACCGGATTTAGCCAAGCATGCATTCACTAATAAGTTCGCATCAAAGTCGATGATATAATCCATCAAGTTAACACGTTTCGTTTCACTGCGTGTGTACGCATGTTCCAACTGGAATTCACGTAAATTCTTTTCAAGCACCTTCTTATCGGCCTTAGTTTGGGCTACAAAGTCTTGCAATTGGCGATGGCCTGTGGCATGTTCTGTACCGAGTTCGGCCAACAACACAGAGGCGAAATGCTTGGAGATACCACGAGCATCCATAGTGCGTTTAATATAGGTATCCACATCGTGAGCCGCATGTAACCGTGCATTCAAGATGATTTGTTTTTCTAATACCTTTTTCGCAATGCGACGCGTTGGTTTGTGTAAGGACGTAAGTGTTTCTGCTTTCGCCTTACCTAATGGCACCATCGTATATTCCAATGGTGTCCAAATACGGCCTTGACCATACCCTTCTTGCACGCGAGCCCCCATACCGTTATATAAGATATGTTGCAATGCGGCTACATCATCAGGAGACCAGCCGGAGGCTTTCACCAATTCCACTACACTACCTGCAGAAGCAGCAGATTCAGCACTGCTACGAACGCCCCAGATGCTATTGAAGTTTTGTTCCTCTTGGTACGATGCGAACACCCCACCGATGGTAATGTCAGAACCAATAGACGCCACCGCACGACCCACTACATCGTGAATGGATGCCGTGCCGAGTAACAATGGTGTATGCAAGCGTACATATACGGAATTGCCTTTACTGGTTGCTGTTGGCACAGGCGTAATATCCCCAATCGTTACGGTACAGTGACCGTATTCCGTACGGCGAGAACGGCCGATATGACAATCCAAATCCTTCGGAAATTCGCGAACAAAGGATTCCAAAGCCTCTTTAGGACCTACTACAGAGCCAACAAACACTTGATTTGGTTCCAAATATTCATAGTTAAAAATCGTGCCATCACTGCTACAGCCTTGTACACGTTCTTGTTCAGATGAGCGAGACATGTGCAATTTGATGGCTGTTTCCACAGAAACGGGACTGCACTCTGTACCGTCCAATACGATAAAGCCCTTTACGCCTTTAAAGCCAAGAAGATTTTGTTTTTCTGGTACATCGTATTCTTGTTTTGCATAAAACGAATCGACTACCGTGTTAGATGCAAACTTAGTTTCCTTAGCGGCATTTTTATTTTTTTGCAAACTCAATGGCGCAGGGAATGAGGTTCCCTTTACTGTATTTTTATAGGCGGACACGAAACGTAAATCACCGTAGAACAAGTCCATAAAATCCTTGTTCGTATGCGCTGTTTTGCCAAGGTTATGAGATTTAATAAACTGAGTGGCAAATAGGCCGCGTAAAATACGTCCGTCAATGGATCCGCGCGTAGCGGTCAATACGCCTGCCGTAGAAGAATTGGCAATGAGCGTTGGGGATTGTATAGTGACCGTAATATTTACTTGTTCCATAGTTTACCCCCTATTGTATCTACATCAAATGCTTTGTCATCGATTTTACATACCACTTGACCGAACCCACGGTTTCGCTTACCGCCGATGCCCGTCATATTGCGAACGGCGCAGCTCAAAATGTAGCGGTCCGTATCCGTCATATCCTCTACATCGATGTGACCCTTAAAGGTAAGCCCTTTGTTAAGCACGCGAGAATTGTGCAAGGTCCCTTCCATAGCGGTTCCTGTCGTTTGATCGATAGATGTGTAATACCGCATGGATGTGTATTCTTCAAGAACGCGGTCCTTCGTAAACACCGTTGGGTATTGTTCCTCTAATTGTGCCAACTCACGAGATACCACATCATAGTCAGCAATGGTCAAATTCGAGATGGACAATCTAGGTTCATCCGTAACGCCTTCTAGACGGTTGAATAGGACTTTCACATCGTCCGTCGTGAACGCCGTCATCTTAGCGGTTTCCATCATTTCCGCCACCTCGAGGGCGCTTTCATATAACACACCGCGCACCCGTTTCGCCGGAATGAAAGGAATTCCGTAACGGTCATGAACGATGGTGCTGTCCGTATTCACGTCGCCTTGGCCGGACATCAGCATGGTTGGCGACAATAGTTGTATGGTTAATGTGTACATATACTTACTCCAATCCAGGCAATACATAATCCATCAATTCAATGGCATCCGTATACGGTGTGCGCATGTGGCCGTCAATCTTGGCCCATAGTTTGTCTGTGAAAGCATCCCAACCGGCTACATTCGGCAATGATGCCCCTGTATTGCGCAATTGTTCAAGGAATACGGTCCACATATGTTCATTATCTTGCAATACGGAACGCAATTCTTTCACTTTATTATGAGCCATCACCTTACCGGCGTTGAATTGAGCTGTACAATCCAATACTTGAGGCAATCCTTCTATATCGCCAGAGGCTACGGATTCTGTACGACCGTAGACGCGGTATGGGCCAAAGTGCATATTGCCTGTTAAGCTGCTGTATTCATTAGCAAAGAATTGTTCCAATGTTGGCGCTGTTTCGCCGTGCAAGAAGGCAAAATCCATCCAGCAGGATTCTGGAATCGTATGGGATTCGTTGTATGCACGCATTTTGGATTTGGCGCTATCGCAGAGCTGTTCCGCCATTTCGTAGCCTCTAAAGAATGGGTACGATGTAGGAATGACCGCGATACCGGCACAAGATGCAATGGACATACCGTCCGCATCACTCAACAATTGTTGCATCAAGAAGTGTGATGTTTGCACCGCAATACGAGCATTACAGATGAATGTAATATCATCACCGCCTACGATGATAGGGCGAATTGGCATCATGTTCGGTTTCAATTCCAATTCTGCATCTAGCACATCATAATGATCGATAATCCATTCTACTGTGGCCTTAAAGCTAGCCAATGTCTTCTCATGAACACGTTTGGACAAGGCACTGCGTTCTTCCAATGTTTTGCAGGCTCTGAAATGAGCACCCATGTTATTACCGTCAATATGAACGATAGCAATGTCGTTGATACCCGTTTTGCTATTGTCTGTGGATTGGTTTTGACCCAAGTCTTCCAGTTCAGATGGGAATACCCAATCCGTATCTTCTGTACCGAATAGGTCGAGGCTCAATCGTTTATTCGCTGCGTCAAAGGCGTTGAATTTAGCAGAAAAGGATGTAGATACAAGGCGTTTTTCGCCTAGTTGTTCCGTTATATCCGCCACATCACCGCTAAAATCGCAAATCGTCGTCAAGCCCGTATTGGCTGGCGTCACAATTGGATGTAGGGTGTATTGATTGGTCTTTAATTGTGAATACAATACGCCTAAATCACTAGAGAACTTGTCCTTGTCGAGGGTAATTGTTCCCGATGTAGCACCCACCTTGAGGGATGGGTATTTCGTCAACACGCGAGTGGTAAACTGTTTAATAATATCCGCAACGAGTGCTTCATGAGCTTCGTCAATCAACACCAATGCATTACCGCCGCCGATATACGCCACATACACAGGCGTTGGCAATGCCGTAAGGCTTTCACTACGGCTTAGCCAAGACGTCGTATCCGCCATCACTCCGATATTTTTAATGACCTCATCGCACAACACATTCTCAAATAATCGGTCCACAATATATGAAGCCCCTACGTTGGCCTTCAATTTATTGTTCGCGAAGATGTACTTTTGAATGGACTGCACATCAAACAAAATCGCATTTACTTGCATAGGCTCACTCCTTACCTATAAAACACAACACGGATTAGCGACAATACTCGCGGAACTGAACGAACTGAAAGTTCACGATTTTTTCGTTCACCCCATCCCCATAGGATTCCTCGACCACCCGTTCACTGGTGGCTGCTATAACGGTAATCCCGACGGCGAGCAATCGTTCCACTAAGGCGTGACAATAAATGAATTCCCCTTGGCAGAGCACCGCCGTTGGATGCAAAGCGATGATGCGCGCTGCATATTCTTGCGCCAACTGACTAATCTCTGCCGAAGATGCCATCGGATCAATCTGAGGGAATGGCATGTCCATAATCACCCCATATTGACGTCCTGCATCGAGCTGCGCATCCGACCAGTACTGGGACGGATGATTCGTATGATTGATAAACATGTAACCCCCTCTTTCATGAAATGCGATACGCTTAACTTCATTTATACTTCATCTTAAATAATAGCAAATACTGAGAAAAAAATCACTTATAATCATGCACTTTATGAAAGTTTTATGATTACGAAACAGTTTTTACCTCCATATCTGCATTTACATCACTCATTTGGTCTAAATAACTCATACAGTCCTTTACACATTGTTGAATCCACTGACGTGGTGACATCCCACCAAACCGCTTAACTGTAGTTGTCATATAGGACTCATATAATGATACCCAGTTCTTTTGAGCAGCTTTAGACATAAAACAACCACGTTCAGTGATTTCAAAATCTGTATCATTTACCATATGGCGATTCAATACTTTTAAAATAAAACGATCCATCACCTCTTGTCGTACTAAATCCATCAAATCATAAACGAAACTATCCTTGCGATTATTCGTGCTATGTAGCAGGCCAATACGAACATCGAGGCCCGATGTCAAAAGACAAGCTCGCACCTCACGTTCTAAAAATGAATAGCCATAGCTAAGCAATGCATTTACAGGATCAGGACTTGGATGACGCTTACGGCCAGTAAATTTCCAAGGCTCAGAAAGGCATGCCCCCCATACGGAAAAATAGGTTTTAGACGCCAATCCTTCCATACCACGCAAACCATCAATAGTTCTAACTTTACCTACACGCTTTAACAGGCCATATAAGGTCTTACGTACAAAATCATAGTTAGGCAACGCTTTAGTTTTACTATACTGTTCTAAGATAGAAATCTGTGCTTGAATCTTCTTCTGCACAATATATTGAGCCCCCATTAGGGCAAAGGATTCGTCTTGAAAGTATCGTGTTTGCCATAATAACTTAGATAGTGATGTTTTTTCATCCCCCAATGTGCCAACTAGGCGATATGCATGGTCTACAAACTGAATAAGAGACCCTTGCTGCACCAAAGAATACATCACTTGCGTAGATAATTGCGTTGTACGACCAACTACTAAAGTTCCTACTGTCGCCATTGGCAATTCTCGCAACACCTTATGATCTTGTTCTAATACTAATAAACCACCATCTTGATTAACTGACACACCGGGTGTCATTACATATACTGTTTCTACCATGTATACCACCTCCTACAAATTAAATGATTAATACAGGTCCTTCATTAACAGGAAGGTCCTGATTACACCATATTGGCGTCTTAGCCGTATCTGAAATTGAAATCACAAGCAATCGCTTTGTCATATCATTACCGGTTAATTTCTCTAATTGTTTTATAATTGTTTCAATGCGTACACGTACATGCGAGCATAAAAATACGCTGTATTGAACGCGATAGCAAAAAGATTCTAAATACTTAACAACCTTGTTTCTGATCTTTGTATCTGAAATATCATATGAAATAAGATACTGCATACAACACCTCCAAACTAATAACAAACTCATTAACTACATTCATTATACAAATCTAGAGAGAAGTACAATAATCAGAAAAACTAGGAATGAAAAAGCTGTGCCTCTGTTATACACACAGAGAGCACAGCTCTTTTAATAATAGATATGTAATTGTAAGTTAGAAAGGTTGAGGTCACATCATCGCATACCATAAACGGTAAGTGCTGTTTCTTTATCACCTCTGTTTTCCCTTCCCTTCGGTCAGGGACTAGAGATGTGCGGACCTCATCATCGCGTTGCTCCTCTGCTGCCTCGCACCCTTCGTCGCATACCGTAAACGGTAGGTACTGTTGCAACCCAAAACTCAAGGTCAAGGTGCCATAGCGATTGGTACTCAGTTTCAATACCGTAAACGGTAAGTACTGTTGCAACTCAAACTGGTATCCTTATAGGGGAGCGTTATGGTTTCAATACCGTAAACGGTAAGTACTGTTGCAACAAAAATAGACCTGTTGATGAACGCACTGAAGTAATTGTTTCAATACCGTAAACGGTAAGTACTGTTGCAACGATTTCGAAGGCAAAGTAAGTTGCGAAAAATTAAGCGTTTCAATACCGTAAACGGTAAGTACTGTTGCAACACCCAGAGATATAGTCATATGTAGTTTTATCTATTAAGTTTCAATACCGTAAACGGTAAGTACTGTTGCAACGTAATTGGACTATTAAATATTTCACAAAACGTATCGATGTTTCAATACCGTAAACGGTAAGTACTGTTGCAACATTAATGGCAGCTATTTCTTTAATTTTATTCGGTTTTGAAAGTTTCAATACCGTAAACGGTAAGTACTGTTGCAACTGGACTTGTCTTTCAAAACTATGCCTGCAGCTAACGTTTCAATACCGTAAACGGTAAGTACTGTTGCAACGTACAATGGTTATATATTTATATTATTTTAAACAGTTTCAATACCGTAAACGGTAAGTACTGTTGCAACGCTAAATTACAACAGCTACAAGCAGCACTAAACGCTGGTTTCAATACCGTAAACGGTAAGTACTGTTGCAACAAGTGGCAAGAATCGAAAGTATTAGAATGGCACGTCATGAGTTTCAATACCGTAAACGGTAAGTACTGTTGCAACATAATCGTAAACAGATAGATGGTCTTGAAAATATTATACGTTTCAATACCGTAAACGGTAAGTACTGTTGCAACTGATATGTAATAGCGTTTGTCCATCTTTCTTTATAATGTTTCAATACCGTAAACGGTAAGTACTGTTGCAACTCACCATCAGATACATTGCCTTGACCGAAAGCCATAGGTTTCAATACCGTAAACGGTAAGTACTGTTGCAACCATAGTCACGAGCTTCATTATAGAACTTAACAAAGGTTTCAATACCGTAAACGGTAAGTACTGTTGCAACACCTAGCCGTCAGATATGCCAACTCTCTCGGCTATTCCAAGTTTCAATACCGTAAACGGTAAGTACTGTTGCAACCTACTACCGATAAAGGTCTTAAAGATATAGAAGGATTGAGTTTCAATACCGTAAACGGTAAGTACTGTTGCAACAGCGGGTCCTAGAAATCCAGTATTCATGGGGCTCAAAATTAGGTTTTAGAAAACCTCACACCGTAAACGGTCAAAACATGCTCCCATTCGGTTCATAATGCCTACAAACCTAGGTAAATACTCGTAGAAAATGATTTTTCTAAGATTACAGTAATTATAAGGGTTTTCGAGTTTTACGTCAATATGTGGGGAGATTTTCTAAAAGGAACGATTTTTATAAAATACAGGTAGTAACTGGAGTTATCGCTATTTTGATGGCTTTTATAGGGCAAGAAAATCTATTCCACATCTAGTTTACACACAAAAAAGACCTACCCGCATGAATCACACGAATAGGTCTAACTATTATCTAAATCAGTATTCACTTTTAAGTCATCACTCTCCTTTTCTATACTAATTGATTAGCTTCAAAAAATAATTGTAATATAGGCCAAAACTCTATCTGCATACAAGCACCTCCTATCTTTAACTCTATGACTAGCCTTTTACAGCTTTATACACAGAAACAGCTAATGCTACGCCTTTGGCAAATGCTTCCCAAGCAGCAATACCTAGTAATGGAAACATAATCTCAAACCTCCTTATACTACAAAATACATCAAACTAACATTAATCTTCTAACAATGCACAGGCAACAAGTGCTACCGCAAATCCTACAAATGGATACATACAATCACCTACTTTCTAAAATACTGATATGGCACTATAATTTTATTTTTGAAGCTTTATACACAGTGAGGCCTAAACCAACACCAGTTGCAAAACCTTCCCATGCAGATGCAGCTGCTACGAACGCCAACACAGGGAACATAGTATCACTCCTTTCATATTACGAATTATACAATTACAGTTTTAACACTAAATTCTTATTAATCTTCATAAACAACCTCACATTCTATAACAACACCAATATCTTACATTCATAGTATAAGCCAATATGGGGAAAATCTTTTATCAAAATAACTAGGATACATCCTACTATTACTTTAATCAGGATATCTCTCATCGGCTATATCATGATTATATAGTAATCAGGACGATGTACATATTCAAAATAACTAAGGCAAAACCCCGAACAGATTTGAACCGACCCCTTAATGTTAGACCAAAAATCTTAACGTTAAGGAGGTCGGTTTTTCTATGGCAAAATATAGCTTAACATTTAAATTAAAAGTCGTTACTGCATATCTAAATAGCGAGGGTGGATATAGCTCTTTAGCTAAGAAATACGGTGTAAAGGATGCATCGCAAGTTCGTCGTTGGGTTAGTGCATTTAAAGAATTTGGTAAAGATGGTTTATGTCGAAAGCGAAATAATACAAGATATACTTCAGAATTTAAGCTAGCTGTGGTAGAGTCATACTTAACTAGTGAATTATCGTATCGGCAAATTGCATTACAATATGGACTGAATAATCCTTCATTAATAGCTCGCTGGAAATCGGATTTTATGAAATATGGGACCAATGCTTTTGTCGAGCGACCGAAAGGACGAATACCTACCATGAGTCGAACAGATGAAAAAGCAAAGATTACCACACATACTAAATCACGTAACCAAAAGAAGAAAAAAGAATTAACACCAGAGCAAGCTCGTATTTTAGAATTGGAAAAACAATTACGCTATGCTCAAATAGAGAATGCCTATTTAAAAGAATTGAGGAGATTGCGCCTCGAGGACGCTCGAAAAATGAAAGAACAGCAAGAATCATTAGCAGTCTCCGAAGAGAATTCAAACTAACTGAGATTCTTGCTGCCTTACGTTTTCCAAAAGCAACATATATGTACTGGCAACAGCGCTTTGACCGAGTAGATTCAGATCTACAAATACGAATAGCTATTGAAGATATTCGTAAAGACCATCCAAACTATGGATATAGAAGATTGTTACCCTTGTTACAATCACGAGGTATTGTTGTTAATAAGAAACGATTACAACGAATTATGCAAAAGTTCAATTTGCAAGTAATAGCATTTTCTCGTAAGAGCCGAAAATATAACTCATATAAAGGCGTTAGAGGACGGATTGCACCTAATCGCATTAAGCGTAGATTTCATTGTAATCAACCACATCAAAAAATTACTACAGATACAACTGAATTTAAGTATTATGAACTAGATGCAAATGGTGCTTTGAAAGTCAGAAAACTATACTTAGATCCATTTATGGATTTATATAATCTTGAAATTATCAGTTTTAGTATAAGTCCTACACCATCAGCTGAGTCTATACTTTCAGCACAACAACAGGCGATTGAAAAGACTGCAGATGCTAAGTATCGGCGGACATTTCATTCTGACCGTGGTTGGGGTTACCAAATGAAAGCGTATCAATATAATTTAAAAGTGCATAATATATTCCAAAGTATGTCTAGAAAAGGTAATTGTCTCGACAATTCACCAATGGAAAATTTCTTTGCCATCTTAAAACAAGAGATGTATTATGGCAATACTTTTCATAGCTATGATGAGTTAAAAATGGCGATTGAAAACTATATTATGTATTACAATACTAAACGAATTAAGGAAAAATTGAACTGGCTTAGTCCAGTTGATTATCGTTTAGCTACTACTGCAGCATAAAAAATTCCGAGCAACCAGTTTAGGTTGCTCGGAAATAAAAGTCTAACTTTTTGGGGTCACTACAATTAAATTAATCTACTCGGGGTTTTTGGTTGCAGTATTCTATTTAATACCGCAAGCGGTAAGTACTGTTGCAACAAACTGTAATTACATTACAGCAATTCCATCAAACATGTTCCAATACCGTAAACGGTCAAAACATGCTCCCATTTAGTTCATAATGCCTAGGAACCTAGGTAAATACCAGTAGAAAATGATTCTTCTAAGATTACAGTAATTATAAGGGTTTTCGAGTTTTACGTCAATATGTAGGGAGGTTTTCTAAATAGTATGATTTTCATAAATAAAATGGCCCTGCCCATATGTTACCATATGGACAAGGCTATGTTTAGAGGTTTCACCACAGATTAATATTTAGAATATGGTGGCAGCTTTTTATAGCCTTCCACATCGACAGATGAGATTTCTACGACACTCCAACCCCATTTATTTTTTGAACGATCATAGGAACGAATCGCAGTGCCAGCAACTACATCTCCACTAACCAATTTATAATCATCCACTAGTTGACGTTCTATAAATACATTGGTACGTTCTGTAAAAGCAATACCACCAGTAACAACTTTCACTATATTCTCAAAGTCCATAACCAATGAACTAGGTGGGTTTTGCCTTACCTTTTCACAGGAAATAAAATGGTTTACAATCGTACCATCTTTACGTTCAGCAGATGAATAGGAAACAGATACAACATCCATTACCTGTAAAGGAGTGCTTTCATTAACAGTATAGGAAAGTAAAACATCACCACTAGCCACTATATAAGCACGATTACGCCGAGCATCCACTCGATTCACAATACCAATATGCTGAGGGAACTCTTTGGTCGCATCAGTCTGCTCAATCATAAAAATGTCACCACGACTATATCCAGTCCATTTCATTTTAATACGAATAGGTGTACCAAAGTCTTTGGATATATTACGTAAAAGAGAAGGTCTAACATGAATTTCCTTAGGTGGCTCAGAATCGGATTTCATCACAATAATATTAGTAGCTTTTCCTTTTTCAGTTGTATAAGTTGACCCAACAATCCCTTCATACCAAGGTAAATCCTTATACAACAATACCAATGCAGGTACCCTATGCTCAATATAAAAATCATCAGTAACAGATTTACTATCCGGCATATACCAAGACGCTTTCACATATTGATTCAATATATCTTCAACCTTGTGCCCCTTTTCCTGTCTAGCTTCAATCAAATACCGCGTTTCAGAACTAGCTATATCAAACCATTCTAATTCGATTAACTGCTTAATCAAGCCGAGTCTTGACTTACCATTATAATATGCATCTTTTTGACACAGTATCGATTTACAGTAACATGCCAATGCGAGCTTTGCATCACCTTCTACGGTTTCTGCTAGGCCCTTCCAAAGCCAAAATTCATAAGGTTTGTCATATAAAAGATTAATAATGATAGCTTGAGCACGGTCAAGCTGATTTACCATTGTTAACGCTTTGGCAATATTCCATTTTAAAAACAATGTATTCTCATGTAACTTACTTAGTTGTGACGTTGCTATATCACATAATGCAATGACGCTATCCTCATCAACCTTTTTATTAATCCCATCTAGGGATTTCTTCAAAATTTTTGAGACTAAAGAACTACCTTCGCGTTGCTTCCCATCTGCATCGGTATAAGTGCTAGTCTTATAATCCTCATACTCAAAACAATTAAAATCAGTTTGTAACGCATACATATATAATTTAATAGGCTGTTCTTTATCCTTAACAGATAAGATACTTCTCCATACACACCGCATCAATAGAGTTTCATCTGAAAGTCCCAATGAGAAAATCTCATCTAAATAAAATATAACATGATCAAAATTAACAGCTTTGTCATTTACCTTATATTTTAAAAGCGCATATAAACGCCAAGCATAAGAACGTTTAACAGCCAAATTATCTGGAAATTCTTTAAATAAAGCTTTTGCCCGTTTAGCTGCCTCCAGAATTTTATTGGCGTCCTTAAGGGCCTTAACCTCTTGAAGGCCTTTATATTCTGGACTAGCTATCCGTATAGCAAACACATCTTTACTTGTAAATTTCGCCTTAGTTTCCATAGCTACATAACCCCTTTTTCCAAAACGGATATAATATCGTCAGCCAAGTCTGAATCATTACATAAGCTATCTATAAACTCGGTTTTCGTAATTTGTTGTTTACCATTATAAATGATATCCATCCTAATCCTACCTATACCTCTTGTGAAAGTATATTGAACTCGGTACGGATCACACTTGATGTCTTTAATTACAATATGATGTTCTTTCAACTTAGCTTCTAACTGTTCACTATAGGAACGTAAAAACTCTTTAAATGGTTCTTTATATACTGCTCGTTGGACAATGGGTTCCGTATTTTGTGTTTGTTCCATAAGTGGTTTCTCATCCATCTGTATCAACAATCCTACTAATACATTCAATGAAGCATATAATTGATTAGAATTATTTTTATTACTAGGACTTATACGACTGATAATATGCTTACCATTATAGTGAATTTTATATTCTTCTAATGTACCTTCAACCTGAATTTGATAAATATCATGATAATCATGAGATGCAACTTTCTTAATAGTAATACCTTGACTAGCCAACGTCTTAACAACCATACGACAAATACCTTGCGAAATAGGAGATAATGAGGCTAAATCAAACTCAAGATACGTATCAATTGCACAATCTTCTTGTAACTTTGAGGTTAATTGTTTTTGTTCTTCAGCAAATTCCAATTCATCTATTTTAATATTAGAATCCGCTCTTTTATCCCACCAATTAAGTAAATACAAGCGTTCTGTTGCTCTTGTGATTCCTGTATATAACCACTTAAATCCATCTACGGATAGGATATTGTTGTAATACTGACAATCTAGGAATACACGTTTCCACTCACTACCTTGTGCCTTATGACATGTAATCGCATACCCATATTTAGCCTGAACCGCATTAAAATACGGATCTGACATCATTAATTTCAATCGTTCGTGACTATTATTAAAATGGAGTTTCTTATGCTCTTCTTCTGATTCATCACCCTTATTTTCTGCTTTCATTTGTTGAGCGATAGATTTTAATGCATTAGTATTTCTTACATAAAAATCTTTATACAGAGCTTTTTGTTCATCTGTAGCCAACATAGCATTAGATGATGTTAATAAATCTTCTATTAATAAGGTATGCGCTACAATACGCATACCATTTTCATTAACAAATTCAACTTCAACATGTCTAAAATTAAGGACTACGGGCCTATCTTTATCCAGTTGAATCCGTCGAGACTCTACATGGCCTACATCTGTAACTGTGGCAAATTCTCCATTAAATACGCGGTGTCCATCGATAAATGTATTTTTAGAGAACATAATTCGATCACCTGGCACTATTGTCTTAGCCCCAGGATATAAAGACTCTCGTATCATCATATTGTACATACCTGCCAAGTCATTCTTAGAGGCAATCACAATGGTCTCTGCATCCATATTATTATTGCAGTTCATCATATAGGTATCTAAAAATTGTTCGGCCTTAATGCCTACCACCTCTGAATCATCTTGCTCGATAGTCAAGCGATTCAACTGATGTCGAGCTAAATCATTTCGAATATGTAAGGCATTCTTTAAAATGAGGCTATCTGTTTTTTGACGTACTACTTCAGTAAGTTGGAAGGAGCGAATAGGGAATTCATCACCGTATAACTTTTTAAAATGTTCTTCAGATAAAGCTGGAGAATGATTCATTCTAACAGGCATAAGTTGCACATCATCACCAACAAAAATGACCTTCTTAGCATGTTCATTAGAGTCTAGATTTATATAGTGCATTAAATCATCTAATAATTTCCCGCTACCAAATTGGATGAATTCGTTATTTGCCATAGCATCGGACAACATGGAGCTTTCATCAATCAAATACACATGATTAGCTGGATTTTCATTGTCCTTCAATTCGAATACTAATTTAAAGGTTTCTCCCTCTTGGTCTTTTCCATATTCGTTCAATGCATTTAGAGAATAAATCATGGAATGTACAGTAGATGCAGAATGACCCGTTTTTTCGCGCAACACTAACGTTGCTTTACCAGTTGGTGCAGATAAACTGCAACTACGGCCAATATTCTTTAGATAATTAACCACACCTTTAAGGATGAAAGTCTTACCTGTACCAGCATACCCTTTCATTAAGAACACATGTTCCGAATCATTGTTAAGGAAATCCTCTAACTGTGCCACTAATTTTTGCTGTTCTGTGGTCAAATCATATCCTTTAAACTCATCTATCAAATGGTAGTAAGCTGCTGTTTCTTCTGGATATAAATTGATATGATTCTTTTCAATAACATCAGCATATTCCTTAGCACGCACCTCAGTAATTTTTTCGCGCTCTTCAGAACTAATCTTGCTATATACTTCGTTTCGTTTAGCAATGGAACCATCTGGGTCACGATGTAAAGCTTCTAATTCTTCGCCCAAATCGATAGAATCAACTGGATGTACTAAAGGTTTATTTTCAGGCAAAACAAATTCAGGATAATCTGTAATAGTTGAATCCAGTTTGCAACATAACCATCTACTCAATAAATATGATTCCTTTAGACATTGATTAACCACCTTTTGCTCACACTCAATGACCTTATGAGCCATATCATTACCCTTAACACGAAGAAGATGCAATTTAGTTATAATATCACGTGGAACTGCCCTAGAAAATTCATATTTTTCTAATTTATTATAAAAACTTTCATTAGGATTATTCGGCAACTGTAAGTCATTATACAAATAATTAGTAAAACTCTCGGCAAACACGCGCAACTTAACTAATGCAATTTGATGATCTGCATACAAATACCGCTCAGAATCCGTAGCCATTTTATACATCTCAGGATTTATGGTCTCTAATCTTGAAAAATTATGTGTCCCCATACGCCACCTCAATCATTTACAAATGCTTTGCAAATCATGAGAAATTCATGAATTATTAATTCAAATTATAGGGTAGTCATAAAGTTCCGTCAATAATTGCAATACTATACATTAAATTAGCTTAATAATAGCTATGACAGAAAACCATATTGTAAAATAACTAAAATATCCCCCAGTAAACACTATTGTCTACTGGGGGATTTACTTTCGGTATGCTATTAAAAATCCAAAATAAAAAAGATATGTTACTGATTATGTTTTTCTGGCATCAAGGCAATGGCTAAAATTCTGTGAGTATCTTCATTATATACCGTAAACGGTAAGTGCTGTTGCAACTTCATCTATAACGCAATGGATATGGTTATTCATGCGGTAGAGTTTCAATACCGTAAACGGTAAATACTATTACATCATCACCTTTGTTTTCCCTTCTCTCTGGTCAGGGACTAGAGATGTGCGGGCCTCATCGTCGCTTTGCTCCTCTGCTACCTCGCACCCTTCGTCGCATACCATAAACGGTAAGTACTGTTGCAACCTGTCACTACAGAACATGTGCGTACTTTATATCCAGTTTCAATACCGTAAACGGTAGGTACTGTTGCAACCAGTTCAGATCGTTGCAAATGTGTTGGGGATCTGGGATTTGTTTCAATACCGCAAGCGGTAAGTACTGTTATCTTATCACCTTTGTTTTCCCTTCCCTCCGGTCAGGGACTAGAGATGTGCGGGCCTCATCGTCACTTCGATCCTCTGCTGCCTCGCACCCTTCGTCGCATACCGTAAACGATAAGTACTGTTGCAACGATTGATAGTGGTACTTATTATTGGGATATGTTTATTTGGGTTTCAATACCGTAAACGGTCAAAACGTGCTCCCATTCGGTTCATAATACCTATAAACCTAGGTAAATACTGGTAGAAAATGATTTTTCTAAGATTACAGTAATTATAAGGGTTTTCAAGTTTTACGTCAATATGCGAGGAGATTTTCTAAATAGCATAATTTCTACAAAACACAGGTAATAACTGGGTTTATCGCTATTTCGATAGATTTTAAAGGTCAGGAAAATCTATTCCATATCTAATTTATATAAAAAAGACCTACCCGCATGAATCATACGAATAAGTCTAACCATTGTCTAAATCAGTATTCACTTTTAAATTACAACGCTCCTTTCTATACTAATTGATCTGCTTCAAAAAATAATTGTAATATAGACCAAAACTCTATCTGCATACAAGCACCTCCTATCTTTAACTCTACAACTAGCCTTTTACAGCTTTATACACAGAAACAGCTAATGCTACGCCTTCGGCAAATGCTTCCCAAGCAGCAATACCTAGTAATGGAAACATACTCTCAAACCTCCTTATACTACAAAATACATTAAACTAACATTAATCTTCTAACAATGCACATGCAACGAGTGCTACGGCAAATCCTACAAATGGATACATACAATCACCTACTTTCTTTTTAAAACACTGATATAGCACTATAATTTTATTTTGTAGCTTTATACACAGTGAGGCCTAAACCAACACCAGTTGCAAAACCTTCCCATGCGGATGCAGCTGCTACGAACGCCAACACAGGGAACATAGTATCACTCCTTTCTTATTCCGAATTCTACAATTACAGTTTTAACACTAAATTCTCATTTCTCTTCATAGACAACCTCGCATTCTATAACGACACCAACAACTTACATTCATAGTATAAACCAATAATGGAAAATCTCTTTATCAAAATAACTAGG
>OKVI01000464.1_pt1 | contig 28789 bp, 24 predicted proteins | sample 1607001 | NCBI WGS metagenome assembly OKVI01 (sample SAMN03281018, study PRJEB24777) | human gut metagenome | isolation source: fecal sample PR128 from 1 month old male Malay infant, vaginal delivered...
CGCCATACCGCGGCATAGAAAAACCACCGCAACATTTTGTTACGGTGGCTAGGTCTAACTTTTTGGGGTCACATCAATTCGGGGGCTTTGTTTTACCTATATTTTTTTGACCGCCCGTAAACGGGGCGATATATTTTCATGGTCATTTACCTTGGATGTCGATTATCACATATTCTGACCGGGTCCCGGTCTTAAATTTCATGGCCCAATCGGAAATGCCGGAGGTCACGATAAAATCGGTGTTTCCACGGCGTTCCAATCCATAGACGTTATCCTCTCCGATATGGAACCAGCGCATGAGCTGGACCATGGGGATCATCTGTCCTCCGTGGGTATGGCCGGACAGGACCAGGTCCACGCTGGCTGCAGCCTCGGCATCGTAATCACTGGGCTGATGGTCGAGGACGATGGTGTATTTATCTTTATCCAGATTTTTTGTCAAATCGGAAATACTGGCACGGCTGCCGCCGAAATCTTTTTCTTCGGAAGCATCCTGCCGCCCTACCAGATAGAAGCGATGGTCGATCAGGACGCTTTGGTCCTGTAATACGGTGACGCCGTTCTTTTGCAGTTCGGCCATGAGGTCATCGCCGTCGTATCCGCGCTGACCGTTGGCATAGCGTCCCTTGTCGTGATTGCCAAATACGTAGTAAACGCCGTAGGGTGCATGAAGCTGGCCCAAGGCTCGGCTGGCGGCCACCATATCGGCCTTGCTGGTACCCTCGTCGACAAAATCACCGTCAATGACGACGACGTCGGGTTTCTGTTCCTGAATCCGGGCAAGATGCGCTGCCAGTCCTTCACCGTCAAAGGTCGTCCCCACATGGGAATCAGCCAAGAGAGCCACCCGGAGTGACCCGACGGGCTTTGCGGTGGTCACGGTGTAGTCCGTTTGCCAGACATGGTTGGCCTGTATAAAGCCAACGGTCAGATAGATGACGGTAACCAGCACAGCCGCTATCCCCGCATAATGGCGCTGAAACGGTTTCTTCCGATATTTTTGAAGCGCCCATTGAAAGAAGGCTGCCATAATCCAGAACGCGGCAAGGTGCAGCAAAACAACGACGGCGTTCATAAAGCCCCACGCAATCCAAATAAGGGCCGTAGGCAGCAGAACCACAGCGGTACTGATCAGCCAGCCTGCCTCTTTACTTCCACGGGACAGGGCCGATACGAATCGGAATTTATGTACGTTATAAATCAAAAAGCATAGTCCGGCAAGGCAGAGCAGAAAGATCCCGCCAAATAAAATAGCCCACATCAAAGGGTATCATCACTCCTTCATAGGTGTTGTCCATATATCTTTGAATTTCACAAAATAGTAAAAACCCATAACAAGGCTTCGTATGTCACCTCAAGGATGGACCGCCATATTAGTATATTCGCCATCGTCTACCTGATACAGGACGTCCTGTTTCTTTACCGTCCCGCTGGTATACAAACGAAACCTTACAGATGTTTCGTGAAGAAGTCAGTCAGCTTCTCCACGGCCATAGTAACAAAATTATCCTTATAATACAAGTCCATATGTGATGCGCCTTCAATCTCATACAGTTCGGCATTGGAACCAGCAGCATGCACGGCATCATCGGAGAAATGGCACGTATCCGCTTCCGTACCGACAATCATCAACAAGGGACGAGGCGCAATCCATTCCATATGCTCAAAGGGCCGAAAGTGGGCCAGCACATCGTACTGCAGCCGTCCCCAGCCGGTAGAATTAGGATGCTTGCCAGGGCCTTCCACATAGTAGTCGTAGCATTCGCGGAACATGCTGCGTTCGGGGTAGCTCTCTGCTTCGGTACGGGTGCCGGGGTTCACATGAGTCAGGAAAGAGCCCTCGCCCTGTGCTTCTAAATTGCGTAAGATGCCGGCCTGATTCAATAGGAAGTCCCTCGTTTCCGGGTCTTGCAGCAATTCTCCTGCCGGATCGACGGCACTGACCGTCGCAATGGCTTTCATGCGGCGGTCCGTTTGTGCTGTGTAAGACACATAGCTGCCACCGGCGCAGACGCCGAGAATCCCCACCCGAGTTTCATCGACAAAGCTGCGGGCAGACAGGAACGACATGGCGCTGCGAATGTCCTCGGCACGCTGGAACGGATCTTCCAGACCGCGAGGTTCACCGCCGCTCTCGCCCTGACGGGCCGCATCGAAGGTCAGGGTAACAAAGCCCTTCTTAGAAAGCTCTTCGGCATAGCGGCCGGCGGTCTGTTCTTTGACGCCGCCTGCTGGATGGCAGCAGACGATACCGGCGCGTTTGCCGCCCATAAAATCATCGGGCAGATACAGAACGCCCGCAATGGTCAAGCCGTGACTCTGAAAGGTTATATTGGTTTTCATGATAATACCTCCATCGGTAGTAGAATGTTATAACTTACAACGATTTCCCAAGCTCATAGGCCCGGGTCATGACTGGCAACTTGGCCACATCATCCGGTGCGTTAGTGCTGCAGCCCCAGAGATGGCCGCCGATTTTATGCTTGCCCTCCCTTTTTGCCATAGCCGTCGATGGATTCCAGCATCATTTGCTCAATTTTCTCGACGGTGAAAGTAGTATAGATGGAAGGCTGCGCTCCAACTAAGGCAATGGCAGCACGCAGTTCGTTCAAAGATTCTTTTCGCTCCTTAATCTCAGCAAAGGAGGTCGGAAAGCCGAAGGAACGGTAGAAGGAAAACAGGGCCTGCAGTCCCTCTGCCAGAATCGCTTCATCAGACTTTCCGCTCCCATCTACGCCGAACACCTGAGTAAAGTAGTCCTTGAACACCGGTTGTCCGTCATAGCACTGCTTCAGCCAGTACGGAAACAGTACCGTAATGGCCTGCTTGTAGCCGACACCGTAGTAGTTCTGCATAATCCCTTCTAAAGGATAAAGACTCCAATCGCCGCTCTTCCCAAGTCCGGTCAGGCCACTGACATTCAGGGCACTGGCAACCATTAAATCGGTGCGAACAGACTGATTATCCGGTTCTTTGACTAGCTTATACAGATTAGCGCGGATACTGTTCATCAGGGTCAGGGCCATCGCCTCGGCAATGCCGGACCGTTCCAGCCCCAGGTAGGCAATGGACACCTGAACAAAGGCGGTGAGTTGCCCCTCAATCAACGACGCGACGGGCAGTTTTGTGATATAAGCTGGATTTAACCAGGTGAAATTCGGATATACGCCGGATAGACCTGCTTGTTCCGTCGTTTCGTCGTTGGTAATCTGCGCGGAACCGTTCATGTCCGACCCGGAAGATGGAAATGTGGGAATCATACCGACCGGCAAGTGCTCCTGTGTGTCCGGCTCGGCCTGATAGGTAACGTAGTCCCAGATGTCACGGCTCTGCTTGACCCCAAAGGCAATGGTCTTGGCAATGTCCATGCAGCAGCCTCCGCCAATGCCGAGTACACAGTCGATGTTCTTTTCACGGCAAAGGGCAATGCCTTTCCGCACGACATTCAGCGACGGCACCCGGTTTCCCCGCAGCTCTTCACGCTCTATATGGGCCGCTTCCAAAGCATCGACCAAGGGCTGATAGTTGCCATTTTTAATAAAGCTCTCGCCGCCGAGAATAAGCAAAACACGATGACCGTACTGCTGAATCTCTTTGATGACATTGGAAAGCTGATGTTCCCCGCAAAACAGTTTCACGGGATTGTAATACATGAATTCGTTCATGGTTCCTCCTTAAAAATAGTGAATCAAAATCGTGTCAGTAAAAAAGTATTAAAACTATATAATCTATATTTAGGACTAATTAATTAACAAATAAAGGGCCTTTTACAGCCCTTTCATGGCATTGATGCAGTCCGTCACATAGCGTCTCGTCAGGGATATAAGCAGCTCCCGTTCCTCTTTACTCAATCCCTTCATCGCTTGGCGTTCACTTTCCCGCACCTTATGCATGATGCGCTCTGCCTCACGCCGGCCTTCTTCGGTGAAGTGGATCGTCTTGTTCCGCCGATCTTCCGGCAGCTCCTGCATCCGAATCCATCCTTTTTTATAAAAGGCCGTGACGGACGTATTGACGGTTTGCTTGGGAAGAAAACACTGCTCACACAGCATCTTCTGGGTACAATTTTCGGTATCGTAAAGCGCGGAAAGGATGGAAAGGCTGGTGAAATTTAATTCCACAGACTTGGCATAGTCCTCATAAGCGGCATTCCATTCGTTCAGGCAGGCGCAATAATCTTGAATCAACTGGCTGATCATATCTTCCATAAGTATCTCCTTAGTACGATTTTATATTAGTCTTAATTTTGTACTATTATAAAATAGGCCTCCCTATTTGTCAATAAAGATTGGCACTTTTTTAGGATAATGCTAAGGTTAGATTTGAATTAAAGCGTAACATTCGCCTCGAAATACATATTCCTGCGACGGAACGCCTTGGATACATCCTATGCGTATGCCCTTAGGCTTGATCCGCATGGACAGACTGCCCTTGATTCCTTATACTGCTAGTCGCCTCCACCCGTAAAACGGGTGGCTCGACGGGCGGCTATAAGCCTTTGTTGCTGAAAGCCAGCGTCTCAAGGCGCTGGCTTTCACTTTGTTCAAGCCACTGTGCATTTCACACGTCACGTATCCCTAAAGGGATTTCCCCATCACTTCTCCGTGGACTTGAACGGATCCTCATATTCTTTTACACTTAATTTATCCTTCATAATATCGGCCTTTTCTTGGTCCTGGATATATTTTCGAATCGTTTTTTCGTTCATCCCTACCGTGGTTACATAATACCCTTCTGACCAGAAATGGCGATTCCCAAATTTATACTTGAGATTGGCGTGCCTATCGAACATCATTAACGCTGATTTTCCTTTTAAGTATCCCATGAACGAAGAAACGCTCAATTTCGGTGGAATACTTACCAACATATGCACATGGTCGGGCATCAGATGCCCTTCCAATATCTCAACTCCTTTATAATTGCACAATTGCCTGAGTATCTCTCCCAGATCACGTCTATATTGATTGAAAATAATTTTTCGTCTATACTTAGGTGTGAAGACGATATGATATTTGCACAACCATTTCGTATGTGCTAAATCATTGGCTTTCTTCGCCATATAAATCACCTTTCCTTTTAATGTAATAGTGGCTTGGACTCCTCTATTATACTGGAAAGGTGATTTTTTAGTATAACTATTGGCACTCACCCGCATAGCGGGTGGGTTATTGTTTCGCAGGCGTTGCCAGCTCAACAGGGTAAACCCCATACTAGAAGAATCCCTATAAAGTGCTAGCCGGTCCACGACTCCCCCTTTCGGAGTTGTTTCCAGATGTACCGCTTCATAGGGATTCCTTTCTATTATACCGAATATCGAAGTTGACGGAATTCGCCTTGCTTCTTATATACTATATTATGCTTAATGCGTTTTAGGCCCCATAGCTTTGCGAATCATGTCGTCAAAAATCATAAAAACCTTTCTTCCCCTTACCGTTTTTAAACACCCCTCCTTCTCCAAGACCAAGACAGGCAGCCCCGTCGGCATCGCTCTTTCCAGCGAGTTTTTAAAGAGTGGCGTGTATACCGTATAGCCCTTCCACGTCCCCCTTTTTTCAGCTCTATCAAATCCGATGTCTCGTACATATTCATTGACACGATTCAACACGGTATCAGCTCCTCCTATTACACAAGTCTAAAAAACACGCGCCTGATTCGTTATAAGCCCGCTATCGATGGGACAAAAAGCAAAAATGTCCTCGACCTCCTGAAAAAAGTACCCGATCACCAGCCTATCTCCTCCGGCTTTAGAAAGGCTTCCAGATGGTAACAAGGCTTTCATTTTTTCTCCATATACCATTCACAGGGTCCGCCTTCATCCACCACTTTCGGCTTTATAGACGTACCCGGATACATCATGCAAGTACTCAATAAAGGCTTCCCTTCTGCGAATACACAGGTCGGACAGTATTTATAGTTCGGCGGCGTGCAGCCACACATAAAGGGACCCGTTACATTTCCTGCCATAGACAGCCCTCCTTCCTGGAAATAAAATGACCTGAACTCCACTCTTTTTAACATCAACAAGATAATGGGCCTTCTCTGAACAGACTCCTAATGCGAAAGCAATCCATCTGACAGTAGGAAATACCTTCATTCATCGTAACTTCCTTCTATTTTCTGATACCATTCGCAGGGTTTGCCCTTATACACGTGATTCGGCTTAAGCAACGCTCCTCCCGGATACATCATGCAGGTCCCCAATAAGGGTTTTCCTTCTGCAAATACACAGGTAGGACAATACTTGTATTTCGGCGGTGTACCGCCACACATAAAGGGACCCGTTACATTTCCCGGCATCGCCATCATCTCCCTATTTTTCGCGCATAAAATCAAGTAGAAACACATCGATGCGGTCCACGCGCTTCCTGCCCCGCCCAGACTCTGCCTACATTCCCCGGCTCATGATAGGCAAAGGGTACCCTTCGTCATGGACGGATTGTCGAAATTTGACCAACATCGTTTCATTTGTCAGAAAATACAGTGTTTTTGAACTACCTTCATTATACTACACGGATCCGAATTCATATCGATTCCTGAAAAAATATTAATATACGTTCTATAGAACATTAATAAACGCAAAAAAGCCGACACCCTTTCGAGGTATCGGCTCTCTTCGTGCTATTTATACTGTTTCTTTCCGTCGAGGATCATCATCTTATCCAATTTCGGGAGGATTTCCGGTTCCCTGACTTTTTTATTAAAGTCTTCGGGCGGGAATTCTTCAACGGAGATGGTGATGGCTTCTTCCGGGCAACCCCAGGTCTTTAACAGGACGTCTCGGATCTGTTCGACGGCTCGTTTTTTCGTTTCTTCATCTTTCGGATAGGCCTTGATGGCAATATAGGGCATGGTGTCCCCTCCTTATGATATTAGTCGTCGGCGTGGACGTCAAAGGCACCGAGGAGCATTTCGGCAACGCCAGGAGCGTCCGGATCGTGACGACCTTTACCCGTATCGAGGGCACGCATAGCGGCCATTTCTTCGTCGGCTAAGGAGAAGTCGAAGATGTCCATGTTGCTCTTCATGCGGGCCGGTTTGGTCGTCTTCGGGAAGATGATGGCGCCGTCTTGGTATTCAAAGCGCAGGATGACCTGGCCGGCATCTTTACCGTGAGCTTCAGCGATCTTGGTAATGGTCGGTTCGCTGAAGAGCTGCGGGTTGCCCTGGCCAAGAGGTGCCCAGGCTTCGAGATAGACGTTATCTTTAGCCATGATGGCTCTGATTTCTTTCTGTTGGAAGTAGGGGTGAAATTCGATCTGGTTGACCGACGGAAGGGTGTCGAACTGGGGCACGAAGGAATTCCAAATCTTCGGCGTCATGTTGCTGACCCCGATGGAGCGGATCTTGCCAGCTTTTTTCGCTTCTTCCATGGCCTTCCAAGCACCGGGTACATCGCCGTAGGGCTGGTGGATGAGGTATAAGTCCATGTAGTCCAGGCCGAGTTTGCGAAGAGACGCGTCGATGCCTTTCTTAGCGGCTTCATAGCCGTAGTCCTGGAGCCAGAGCTTACTGGTCACGAAGATCTCTTCCCGGGGAATGCCGCTTTCGCGAACGGCCTTGCCGACTTCGGCTTCGTTAAAATAAGCCGCTGCCGTATCGATGTGGTACAAGCCCAACTTAAGGGCTTCCTTTACGGCCTGGTAAGTACTGCCATCGGCAGGAATCTGGAAAGTCCCGAAGCCAAAGGCCGGAATTTTTACGCCATCATTTAAGGTTACGTTTTCAATCTTAGTTGTCATCTCGATTCATCCTTTCTCATACTATATTCACTGTAAATCGGAAAGCAGCAGGCTCAAAGAATTTTTGAAGCCGGCGAAACGTTTCCGTATAGATAACAAAAGTTACGCCAAGTACGGCGTCATCAGGCCCGGCAGGAAGATACGGCAAAACTCCTGGGTTCGCCATGCGAGGCTGTAGGCACCGCCGGACATATCCCAGCAAAGCATTTGGCCGTATAGGACATCGACCAAGGTGTGAGCCAGGACAGCGACCGGTGCGTCAGCCTTGACCTCGCCTCGTTCGATTCCATCCAGAATAAGACCGGTCACGGCATCGATATCGATGTAGACCTTGGGTTTATCCTCTTCGTCGTCAATCAAATCAGGATCCACCGTATTACGTACCCATTCCTGGCAGAGTTTCAAACCGCTCTTTTCGATGTAGTCTGAAAAGTTCGTCATAAAAAAGACTAACCGTTCCATGAAAGGGCCGTCAAAGGCCTTGGCCTGTTCTAAAATTTTTTGATACATCTCGCGGCTGAGGGCGTAGATGATGTCTTCTTTGCGTTTAAAATGGGTATAAAAAGTGCCGCAGGCAACACCGCAGGAATTCGTGATATCAGCTATCGACGTGTTGGCCATGCCTTTTTCACAGACGATTTTTTTAGCCGCATCGAGCAGCTTTCGCCGTGTTTCCAAGGCGGCCAGCTTCCGCTTATTCATAGTCTCACCTCAAAACTTTCCGGGTTGGACTTATTATATCATATTAACTGAATAAAAATCAATGAATATTATTCAGTGAAGTTAATTCACTAAGGTCTGCCCTTTCTTCCTCCGCGGCCATTCCAAAGAGCACTTTCCCAACGAAAAAATCTCTGCCAACCCGTTTTTAACGACGAGCTGACAGAGGTTTTCGGCTGTAAAGCCGGTCAACTCGGCTCATTCTCCACTCATTTTCTAATATATAGGCACCAATTACACCGAAGCTAGTGTGATCATATAATCGCCGCCGAGCTGTTCCTTCGCCACCTTGCCGTCGGCAAGATACGGTGCCAGCCACGAGTCCAGGGCTTCCTTCGTTTCAAAATCAAAGGCGCAGCGAATTTCTTCGGCAGCCAGTCGATGATACTGCTTCAACAGGCGGCTCAGGTATTCAAACGAGACGTCGGGCTTTGCCGGTTCAATCGCACCATCGCTCAGCTTGCGGATGCGAGCCACATAGTCATCAAAGGTATAGTAGCCGCCAAAGGTTTCTTCCTTGCCGTTAACCGTCAGGGTGACCGTCGGGAAGACCTGGACCTTAGCGGCAATGGCTTCATCGACGTCGCTCTTGAAAGCCTTTTCAGCCTCACCGCTCTTGAGGGCTTCGCGATAGGCATCCATAGGAAGGCCAAATTCCTCCGCCAGTTTATCCAAGACCTCGTAGTCGCCGGTAACGGCACCTTCGGTCAAGGTCGCTTCGCGGATGCGTCTCAAGAAGGAGTCGGCCATGTCCGGAGCGGCGATCTGGGCCGCTTTATAGGCAATGTTTTGAGGGAAGGACGAATTGAAGCGTTCCGAAAACAGATGATACTTGTCGACGGCGACGGGCATATGATGAACGGCTGTCGATTCCGCCAGATGTTCGCGAAGCTGGGCGTTAATCGTATCGGCATCTCCGCCGCCGATGCCATTTTCTTCATCATCAAAGTCGCTCAAATCGCGGACCATGCCGCCCATGACGTAGCGAATGGAAAACCGATTGGGATAATGGGTTTCCATAGCCCGGAAAATGGGTTCTGTGCCCCAGCACCATACGCAAACAGGGTCGCTGTAATTGGTAATCACAATATGTTTCATAGCTTACTCCTTTCGTCTGGTCATTCCATCACACAGTTCAAGGAAGATGGAGCCCCTGGGCCGCCATCCGATGGGAATAATAAAAATCGTATACATCCCCTTCTTAGGCCGATTATATATCGAGGCCGGCATAATTTCAACCACCCTCCATATCAATTAATCATTACGTTATGTTTTTCGAATAAAAAAAGAGACGCCGCCATCTCAAGAGATACTGAAATAGCGGCGTTGTCGATTATACGACTTGGAATAAGTAGAATTTTAAATAATTGGTTTCCGGGACATTCCAAAGAATCGGATGGTCCGGTGACTGCTGGCGGCCTTCGATTTGACGCAGGTGGACGCCGGCGTCTTTGGCAGCATCGTGGAGCATCTGACGGAAGAGGTCGTCGCGCATGAAGTGGGAGCACGAGCAGGTGGCCAAATAGCCGCCGCGGGGCAGGAGCTTCATGGCTTTCAAGTTGATTTCCTTATAGCCTCGGATGGCGTTGTGGACGGTATGACCGGACTTGGTAAAGGCCGGCGGGTCGAGGATGATGAAATCGTAGTCGCGATTCTTTTGCTCGGCCATTTCGGTCAGGAGGTCAAAGACGTTGGCCTGTTTAGCCGTAACGATATCCGCTAAGCCGTTGCGCTGGATATTGGTCGTCGTCATGTCGACGGCTTCTTGAGACACGTCGACGGCGGTGACACTGGCCGCACCGCCCTTGGCGGCATTGAGGGCAAAGGCCCCGGTATGGGTAAAGCAGTCGAGGACGTGCTTTCCGGCGGCAATCTTGGCGACGGCCAGGCGGTTGTATTTCTGATCCAGGAAGAAGCCCGTCTTCTGGCCGTTTTCGACGTCGATATCATAGCGGATGCCATTTTCTTCGATAGTCGTGATGACACTGCCCGGTTCCGGAAGGAAGTCGGCTTCATACCAGCCTTTATACTGTTCCATGCCGTCCAGTTCGCGGACTTTGACGTCGTTTCGTTCATAGATGCCGCGGATGGTGACACCCATGGCCTTCAATTCATCGACCAGAGCCTTGAAGATGACGGGTTTCACCTGGTCCATGCCGTAGCATAAGGTCTGGGCGACGAGGACGTCGGAATAGCGATCGACGGTCAGGCCCGGCATTTCATCGGCATCGCCGAAGATCAGGCGGCAGCAGGAAAAGTCCGTCTCGCCCATGACCGTCCGGCGGTAATCGAGGGCGTACTTCACCCGGCGCTGCCAGAAGGCGTCGTCGAAGCGGTCGTTGGCGTTGCGCGATACGATGCGCACGCGGATCTTAGAAATGTCGTTGGCAAAGCCTGTGCCGAGGTAGCGGTCTTTATCGCTGTAGACATCGACGATGTCGCCGGTCTGATAGGTCCCATCGACGCGGATGACTTCTTCGCCATAGACCCAGGGATGGCCTGTCTTAGCAGCCCGTTCCCCTTTTTTCGTCAGGTATAATTTTGCGTAAGGTCTCATCAGTACGTCCTTTTATAAAATATAGTGGCTGAGGTCGACGTTCTGGACGACGTCATGGAGTTTACCGGCGACGAAGTCCTTGTCGATGACGATATTCTTTTCATCGACGTCAGGCGCTTCATAGGCGACGTCTTCGAGGATCTTTTCCAAGATCGTGTGCAGCCGGCGGGCGCCGATGTTTTCCGTTTCCCGGTTGACCCGGTAAGCGTATTCAGCAATGGCATTGATGCCGTCGTCGGTAAAGTCCAGAGTCAGGCCTTCCGTTTCGAGAAGGGCCGTATACTGTTTGACCAAGGACTGGCTCGGTTCGGTCAGGATGCGGCGGAAGTCTTCAACGGTCAGCGACTGGAGTTCGACGCGGATCGGGAAGCGGCCCTGGAGTTCGGGAATGAGGTCGCTCGGCTTCGATACGTGGAAGGCGCCGGCGGCGATGAACAGGATGTGGTCGGTCTTGACCGGTCCGTATTTGGTATTGACCGTAGCCCCTTCGACGATGGGCAGGATGTCGCGCTGGACCCCTTCGCGGGAGACGTCGGGACCGTTGGTGCGGCCTTTTTCGGCGATCTTATCGAATTCGTCGATGAAGACGATGCCCGATTCTTCCGTGGCTGCGACGGCCTTATCGACGATGGTATCCATGTCCAGGCATTTTTCCAGTTCTTCTTCTTTGAAGATTTCCCGGGCCTTGGCGACGGTCATTTTCTTCTTCTTTTTCTTCTTAGGCATGATGCTGCCCAGCATTTCCTGGAAGTTATTGGTCAGCTCTTCCGTCGAATTGCCGGTCAGGATGCCCTGGAAGCCCGGGCCTTGTTCGGCCACTTCGACTTCGATTTCGCGGTCGTCCATCTTATGGGCGCAAATGTCTTCGAGCATCTTTTGACGGCGGTCGGAATTGCCTTCTTCGAGCTGTTTCGGTTCTTCCTTGGTTTCGTCGTCATCGCTGCCAAAGAAGACGTCCATCGGATTCTTTACCTTTTCGACAACCGATTTTTTCGGCCAGAAGACCTGCAGGATCCGTTTGTTGGCTTCGGCTTCGGCCTTTTCTTCATAGCGCTGGCTTTCCTGTTCCTGGACCATGCGGATGGCGTTGGCGACGAGGTCGCGGATCATCTGTTCGACGTCGCGGCCGACGTAGCCGACTTCGGTGTATTTCGTCGCTTCGACCTTGATGAAGGGTGCGCCGACGAGTTTGGCCAGGCGGCGGGCGATTTCTGTTTTACCGACACCGGTCGGGCCGATGAGGAGGATGTTCTTGGGGATGATTTCATCCTGCATTTCTTCGCTCAGGCGTTTGCGGCGCCAGCGGTTGCGCAGGGCAATGGCGACGGATTTCTTGGCGTCCCCCTGGCCTACGATATATTTATTCAATTCCGCCACGATTTGTTTTGGCGTCCATGATGATTGTTCCATAAAGGTACCTCTTTCTTAAATTTCTTCGACAATGACGTTGTGGTTGGTATAGACGCAGATGTCTGCCGCGATGTGCAGGGATTTTTCAGCGATTTCACGAGCCGAAAGGTCCGTGTTCTGCATGAGGGCCCGGGCCGAAGACAAGGCGTAGTTGCCGCCGGAACCGATGGCTAAGACGCCGTCGTCCGGTTCGATGACTTCGCCGTTACCGGAAATGAGCAGGATGCGCTGGCTGTCGGCAACGAGGAGCAGGGCTTCCAGTTTGTGGAGGACCTTGTCAGACCGCCATTCTTTCGCCAGTTCGACGGCACTGCGAACGAGATTGCCGTTGTGTTCGTTCAATTTTTCTTCAAAGTGATCAAAGAGCGTGAAAGCGTCGGCAACGGAGCCGGCAAAACCACTGATGATCTTGCCGTGATAGAGGCGGCGGACTTTTTGAGCCGTCCCCTTCATGATGACGGCATTGCCCATGGTGACCTGGCCGTCGCCAGCGATAGCCGTTTTGCCATCGCGCTGAACGGCGCAGATCGTCGTGGCATGAAACTCTGTAGACATTCCATTAGACATGAGTCATGTCCCCTTTCATTTGTTCAATTTCATCGAGTGCCCGCTGTGCTAAGAGGGCGTTTTTTTCTTTTTTCTTCATGCGTTTCTTGATGCCGAGAGGCTCCATGATACCGAAGTTGATGTTCATCGGCTGGAAATGCTTATTGGGGCCGCTGGAGATATACTGGCTGAGACCGCCGATGGCCGTCCGCTTGGAAAAGGTCAAAGGCTCTTTCTCAGCAAGGAGGCGTGCGGCGTTGACGCCGGCCAAGAGGCCCATGGCCGCCGATTCCAGATAGCCTTCGACACCGGTGAGCTGTCCTGCAAACAACAGGTTCGGCTGTTTGCGCAGCTGGAGCGTCGGCATGAGGAGTTCCGGCGAATTGATATAGGAGTTGCGGTGCATGACGCCGTAGCGCACAAATTCCGCGTTTTCAAGACCGGGAATCATGGAGAATACCCGCTTCTGTTCCGGGAATTTGAGGTGGGTCTGGAAGCCGACGATGTTGTACAGCGTCGCGCTGCCATTATCCTGACGAAGCTGGACGACGGCATAAGGCAGTTCCCCCGTATCGGGAAGTTCGAGGCCGACGGGCTTCATGGGGCCGAAACGCATGGTGTCGATGCCGCGGCCGGCCATGACTTCAATGGGCATGCAGCCTTCAAAGACGCTGTCGTCCTTTTCAAAGTCGTGGAGTTCGGCACATTCGGCCGTCGTCAGGGCCTGCCAGAAGGCTTCATATTCTTCCTGGGTAAAGGGGCAGTTCAAGTAATCGGCGCCGCCCTTGCCGTAGCGGGCCGCCCGATAGACCTTGTTCATATCGAGGGATTCGACGGCGACGATGGGCGCAGCCGCATCGTGGAAATGGAAATAGCCTTCGCCGGTCAGGTTGGCAATGGTATCGGCCAAGGCGTCGCTGGTCAAAGGACCGCTGGCGACGATGCAGATCTGGTCCGTCGGAAGCTCAGTCACTTCTTCATGGCGAATGGTGACCAAAGGATGGGCGGCCAGCTTTTCCGTCACGTACTGACTGAAAGGCAGGCGGTCGACGGCCAAAGCCCCGCCGGCAGGAACGCGGTTGGTATCGGCCGATTCCATGATCAGCGAGCCCAGACGGCGCATTTCTTCCTTCAAGAGGCCGACGGCGTTTTCAATATTCGCTGCCCGCAGGGAGTTGCTGCAGACCAGTTCGGCAAAATATTCCGTATGATGGGCCGGCGACGATTTGACCGGCCGCATTTCGACCAGTTCGACGGGAATGCCGCGGCTGACGAGCTGCCAGGCGGCTTCCGATCCGGCCAGGCCGGCGCCGATGATTAAGACACTATTCTTCATGAACTACCTCACCTTTTTTATGGTTTTCACAGTCCCCGTTACTGCAAAAGAGCTTGTCGGGGCCTTTTTTATAATGTTTGACAATCATGATGCTGCCGCACAAGTCACATTTCTTGTCGACAGGCTGGTTCCAAAGGACGAAGTCGCAGTCCGGATACTGGCTGCAGCCATAAAAGACGCGGCCCCGTTTCGACTTGCGCTTGATGAGCGTCCCCTTGCCGCACTTCGGGCAGGTAATGCCCAAATCTTCGACGATGGCCTTGGTATTGCGGCATTCCGGGAAGTTGGAGCAGGCTAGGAATTTGCCGAAGCGGCCGAATTTATAGACCATGGGCGACCCGCAGACTTCACAGATCTGTCCCGATTCCTGACCGGAAATGGTGACCTTTTCCATCTTGTCTTCGGCTTCGTCCATTTCCGGCTTAAAGATATCATAAAATTCCTGCAGGACGTGGGGATACGTATCGTCGCCCTGTTCGATGGCGTCGAGGGATTCTTCCATGTGCGCCGTGAAGCTGACGTTGATGATGCGGGCAAAGTATTTCTTGAGGAGGTCGACGATGATGACGCCGAGCTCCGTCGGGATGAACTGCTTGTCCTTCTTTTCGACGTAGTTGCGGTTTTGGATCGTATCCATGATAGGCGCGTAAGTACTCGGCCGGCCGATGCCCTTTTCTTCGAGGGTCTTGATCAGGCTGGCTTCAGTATAGCGTGCCGGCGGCTGAGTAAAGTGCTGCTGGGGCGTCACGGCCGTATTATGGACGATGGTGTTAGCCGCAATGTGGGGCAGTTCAGCCAGCATCTTGTCCTTTTTGGCATCTTCATAGAGCTCGGTAAAGCCTTTGAAGAGGACCTTGTAGCCGGCAGCCCGCAGTTCGTACTTGCCGCTTTCGATGACGATGGCCATGTGTTCCGTTTCGACCGATTCCATCTGGCTGGCCAAAAAGCGGTTCCAAATCAAAGTATAGAGGCGCAGCTGATCCCGGGACAGGAAGTCAGAAACCTTGTACGGCGTCAATTCCAGCGACGTCGGACGAATGGCTTCGTGGGCGTCCTGACTCGACTGCTTGGTCTTATAGACCCGCGGCTTTTCGGGAACGTATTCCGCCCCGTAATTGGCCGTAATGAAGTCCCGCGCGGCCTGGACCATGTCGTCATTGATGCGGACCGAGTCGGTACGCATGTAAGTGATGAGGCCGACGTGGCCCTGGTCGCCCATATCGAGGCCTTCATAGAGCTGCTGGGCCAGCATCATCGTCTTCTTGGCGCCGAAGTTGAATTTGCCGACGCATTCCTGCTGCATCGTCGACGTTGTAAACGGCGGCTGGGGCTGACGTTTACGCTTGCGTTTTTCGACCTTTACGATCTTGTCGGGTTCCTGGGTCTCACCGCGGCTTTCCCAACTGAGGTCATGGGCGATGACCTTGGCCCCTTCTTCATTTTCGATTTCGGCCTTTTTGCCGTCGATCTTGGTCAGTTCCGTCGGCAAGGTCAGGCCGTCTTCCGTCTGGTAGGTCCCGCCAATGGTCCAATATTCTTCCGGTACGAAGGCCTTGATGGCTTCTTCCCGTTCGCAGATCAAGCGGACGGCGACGGACTGGACGCGGCCGGCACTGAGGCCTTTACAGACCTTTTTCCATAACAAAGGACTTAATTTATAGCCGACGATGCGGTCTAAGATACGGCGAGCCTGCTGGGCGTCGACTTTTTTGATGTCAATCGGTTCCGGTTTTTTAATCGCTTCGACGATGGCTTTCTTCGTGATTTCGTGGAACATGATGCGGCATTTATCCTTGGGATCGATGTCCAGTAAATGCGCCAAATGCCAGGAAATCGCTTCGCCTTCGCGGTCCGGGTCAGTTGCCAGAAAGACTTTTTTCGAGCGGACGTATTCTTCCTGCAATTCATCGATGAGCTTGCGTTTGTCCCACATGTTGGTATAGGTCGGCACGAAGCCTTCTTCGATATTGACGCCGAACTGGTTGCGCGGCAAGTCGCGCAGGTGACCGCGGCTGGCCATGACCTTGTAGCCGCTGCCGAGGAACCGTTCAATCGTCTTGGCCTTGGCCGGCGATTCCACGATGACCAGATTTTTGGCGTTCTTCGGAAGCTTGTCGAGCTTCTTCAGGGGCTCTTTTTTAGGAAGGTTGACCGTACCGTGGATGACCGTCTTTTCACCGTCGGCCTTCTTTTTGCGGCCCTTCTTCTTTTTCGAGTCGTCAATAATAATCGTACGTTTAATGGGAAATTCTAACATCTATGTTTAATCCTGCCTCTCGCGATACACGAATTGTGAAAATCTATTTAAACTATTTCTCATAATACACTATTCGCCGCGACCTTTCAAGCGCCAGCCCCTTATATACTATATAATAAGGCGTAAGACCTTTGTAAAAAAACGCATATTTCCGGCTGTATCGAGCCATTTTTAAATCCCTTTTCGACAAACGACAAAAAGCAGCCTCCGTGACCTTACATCACAAAGACTGCCTTCCTTCTCAATTCTATGATATGATAGCCTGAGAGGTTTCGAAGCGGAACTATTTTTTCTTCTGGCTGCGGATATGGCGGATGACGGCATCGGTCATCGTTTTCGTATCGGCTTTTTTGAAGCCTTCTTTATAGAGGTCGGCCGTGCGCCAACCATCTTCAAGGGCAGCATCGACGGCTTTTTCGATGATAGATGCCCCTTCTTCTTCGCCAAAAGAGTAACGGAGCAGCATGGCTGCCGACAAGATGGTGGCACAGGGATTGGCAATGCCTTTACCTGCAATATCCGGCGCCGAGCCGTGGATCGGTTCATAGAGACTGGTCAGTTCGCCAATGGACGCCGACGGCATCATACCGATGGAACCGCCGAGGACCGCCGCTTCGTCACTCAAGATATCGCCGAAGAGGTTTCCCGTAACGATAACGTCGAACTGTTTCGGATTGAGGGCCAGCTGCATGGCGCAGTTGTCGACGTAAAAATGATTTAAAGAGACGTCGGGATAGTCTTTGGCCACATCGATCATGGTGCGGCGCCACAGGCGGGACGTGGCCAGGACGTTGGCCTTATCGACGGACGTCACCTTGCCCCGCCGTCCTTGTGCGGCCTTCATGGCAAAGGTGCCGATGCGCTGTACTTCGGGGACGCTGTAATTTTCAAGATCCCAGGCCCGTTCGACGCCGTTATGGATTTCCGACTCGCAGCGGTCGCCGAAATAGATGCCGCCGACGAGTTCGCGAACGATGAGGACATCGGTGCCGGTGACGATATCGGCCTTTAAGGGCGAATACTCGGCCAAGACCGGCGGCACCTTGACGGGACGCAGGTTGACGTAAAGGCCGAGGGCTTTTCGAAGGCCCAAGACGGCTTGTTCCGGCCGCAGGGTCGGTTCGACGTTATCCCATTTGTCCCCGCCGACGGCACCAAAGAGGATGGCATCGGCTTTTTTAGCCGCCTCGATGGTTTCCTTGGGAAGGGGCGAACCGCATTCGTCATAAGCCGTACCGCCGGCAATCCGCCGTTCGAAGGTAAGGCCAATCTTGCAGACGGCGTCGACTTCCTGCAGCACCTGGACGGCGCTGTCCGTAATTTCTTCCCCGATGCCGTCGCCGGGGATGACGACGATGTGTTTACTCATGAGCTTCTTCCCCCTTGATATAGTTGATTAAGCCGCCGGCAGCGGCAATATCCCGTACGAAGCCCGGCAGGGGCCGCGCCTGAAAAGTATCGCCTGTCGTCTTGTCGACGATGGTCCCCTTTTCCAAATCGACGTCGACGATGTCGCCGGCCTTGATGGCTTTTACAGCGTCGCCGATTTCAAGGACCGGCAGGCCGACGTTGATGGCATTGCGGTAAAAGATGCGGGCAAAGCTGGCGGCGATGATGACCGGAATGCCCGAGGCCTTGATGGCAATGGGTGCATGTTCCCGTGACGAGCCGCAGCCGAAATTGTGGCCGCCGACCATGATATCCCCCGGCTGCACTAGACCTGCAAAGGTTTCATCGATGTCGACCATGCAGTGCGAAGCCAGTTCCTTGGGATCAAAACTATTTAAATAACGCGCCGGAATAATGACGTCTGTATCAATGTTGTCGCCGTAGCGCCATACCTTTCCTTCTAAACTCATCTTATCGTACCTCCTTAGGAGCGGCAATCTTACCGAGAATGGCACTGGCAGCCGCAACCTGCGGCCCGGCCAGATAGACTTCACTGTCGACGTGGCCCATGCGGCCGCGGAAATTACGATTCGTCGTCGAAACACAGCGTTCCCCGGCGGCAAGGATGCCCATATAACCGCCGAGACAAGGCCCGCAGGTCGGCGTCGATACGGCGCAACCGGCGGTGATAAAGGTTTCGATGTAACCGGCTTTCATGGCCTCCATATAGACCGACTGACTGCCGGGAATGACGATGCAGCGGACGTCGGGATGAACCGTGCGGCCCCGTAAAATATCGGCGGCAATGCGCAGATCTTCGAGACGGCCGTTGGTGCAGGAGCCGATGACGACCTGGTCGATTTTGATGTCACCAAAGGTACCGACGACTTTTGTATTTTCCGGCAGATGGGGAAAGGCTACGACGGGCTTTAAGGACGACAAGTCGATATCGACGGTCCGGCAATAAAAGGCATCGTCATCGGCCGTAACAACGTCATAGCCGTCAGAAAAGCGCCCCTTTTCATAGGCCATGGTCTGTTCATCGACGGGGAAAATGCCGTTTTTAGCGCCCCCTTCGATGGCCATGTTGGCGATGGTAAAGCGGTCGGTCATATCGAGCGCGGCCACACCGGGACCAGTGAATTCTAACGATTTATACAGAGCCCCGTCGACACCGATCATGCCGATGAGGGTCAGCATGACGTCTTTCCCCGTAATGTCATCGGGTTTCTCGCCGGTCAAACGAACCTGAATGGCATCGGGAACCTTAAACCAAGCCTTCCCCGTGGCCATGGCCACGCCGAGGTCCGTCGAGCCGACACCCGTCGAAAAACCGCCGAGCGCCCCATAGGTGCAGGTGTGCGAATCGGCGCCGATGGTCAGCATCCCCGGTCCGACGATGCCCTGTTCCGGCAAGAGGACGTGTTCGATGCCGACGCGGCCGACTTCAAAGTAATGGACGATGCCGTTTTCCTTGGCAAAGTCGCGGACGATCTTGGCAAGTCCCGCCGATTTAATGTCCTTATTGGGTGTAAAATGGTCGGGGACCAAGGCGATCTTGGTCTTATCAAAGACGGGCCGTCCGATTTTCTTAAATTCAGCAATGGCCGGCGGCGCCGTAATATCATTGGCCAATACCATATCGACGTTACAAACGATTAAGCCACCGAGAGCTACGGACGCCACGCCGGCGTGCTTAGCTAAAATCTTTTGGGTCATGGTCATTCCCATAATCGATACCACTCCTTAAAAATACCGTTTTCCGAAAAGCGGGTCCGTTTCGAGAAAAGGATGAATTTTCAAAAAAGATGAATGCGTAAAAAACGATCAATGCTGGCTGGCAGCGGCTTTAAAGGCAGCTACTTCGTTGGGGCCCGATGCGAAATGGCGAAAGTGAACGCGCCGTTCCATACCTTCCATGCGATTGACGGCAGTCACGAAGGCCCGAATGGAAGCCGTCATCGTATCCGTATCGATGCCGGCGCCCCACGTCGTCCGCCCCTCCCTATCGGTCAGGCCAAAGTAGGCAATGCCCCGGGAATCGGCGTCGCCGTCGAGGTCGTGTTCGCTGTAGACGAGGTTTTCAAATTCGATGCCGTAGGCTTTACAGATGGCGTTGCTGACGGCATTCAATTGGCCGTTTCCTTCGCCTTCGAGGACGACTTCTTCCCCATTGGCCCGAATCAGGACCGTGCCGATCCAGCGATTTTCGGCTTTCTGAAGAGAAAAATCTTCGACCTTCAAGGGGCTTTCCCGATTGAGGTACTGCTTTTTAAAGACGTCGAAAATTTCCTGAGGCTTCAATTCCTGATGGGCGTGGTCGGAGACTTCTTTTACAAAATAACTGAAGTCTTCGCGCATCTTCTTGGGCATGGCAATGCCGTAATGCTGCTCCATGATGAAGCCGATGCCGCCCTTGCCAGACTGGCTGTTGATGCGGATGACATCGGCGTCGTAAGTCCGTCCGATATCGTGGGGATCGATGTAGAGGTAGGGGCAGTTCCAATACGGTTGGTGCTGTTCAGCCCGGAAGTGCATGCCCTTGGCGATGGCGTCCTGATGAGACCCCGAGAAGGCGGCAAAGACCAGCTTTCCGGCATAGGGCTGACGGGGATGGACTTCCATGCGGGTCACCCGTTCATACGTATCGACGAGGTCGGTCATGTGGGAAAAATCGAGGCCCGGATCGACGCCCAAGGCGTACATGTTCATGCCGATGGTCACGATATCGGCATTGCCCGTTCGTTCGCCATTGCCAAACAAAGTTCCTTCAACGCGGTCGGCGCCGGCCAGGATGGCCATTTCGGCATCGGCCACGCCCGTCCCCCGGTCGTTGTGGGGATGGACCGACAATACGACGTTGTCGCGGTACTTGAGGTGCTGCGAGATGTAAGCGATCTGCGAGGCAAAGACGTGAGGCATGGACATCTGCACCGTCGACGGCAGATTGATGATGGCCTTGCGGTCGGCCGTCGGCTGCCAAACGTCGAGGACGGCGTTGCAGACATCGAGGGCGTATTCCGGTTCCGTTCCAGTAAAGCTTTCCGGCGAATATTCGAAGCGGTAGTCGGCGCCGGCTTCTTCGGTCAGGCGTTTCAGCAAGACCGCCCCTTCGACGGCAATGGCCTTGATTTCATCCTTGGACTTATGGAAAACCTGTTGACGCTGGGCAAAGGACGTCGAATTATAGACGTGGACGATGGCATTTTTAACGCCTTTTAAAGCTTCGAAGGTCCGGCGGATGATGTGTTCTCGGGCCTGGGTCAGGACCTGGACGGTGACGTCGTCAGGGATCAAATCGTGATCGACCAAGTAGCGCAGGAATTCGAATTCCGTTTCCGATGCGGCCGGGAAGCCGACTTCGATTTCCTTAAAGCCCATGGCGACCAAGACCTTGTAAAATTCGATTTTTTCTTCCAAATTCATAGGGATGATAAGGGCCTGATTTCCGTCGCGCAAATCGACGCTACACCAGACCGGCGCCTTTTCCGGATATTCCCGTTGCGTCCAGGACATATCGACGACAGGCGGCATAAAATAACCTTTCTTGTAATGTTCTACGTGTTTCATGGTCATCACTCCTATGATTATGAAATAAATTAAAAACAACTCATTACACAATCAAAATAAAAAAATCTCTCATCTCCAAAGAGACGAAAGATTTCACTTACGCGTTACCACTCTAATTCCTATGCTGCATAGGCACTCTATAGGTACGGACCAACGTCGATACCCTCCTGTCTGTTAACGGCCAGGCCCCGGCTCCACCTACTCCCACGGTTTCAGCGAGCTGCTTAGAGAGGAGTTCCGTTCCATGCCGCTGCTGCCTCACACCTGCCGCCAGCTCTCTGTAAGCTTTCTGGAACATACTAGTTCTCTTCAACGCATTTTATTTTGAATTGTTTTGTTGATGGTTCGTATCTTACCACTATCATTCCCGTTTGGCAAGGCTTTTTTCAAAATACTTTAAAGTTAAACGTCGAACCTATGTTAATAATTTCTAAACAGACTAGGTTTAACGTTTATCTTAAAAGGAGTAACTTAAAACGAACCTTCCCCGGCGCCGCCTCGTAAAACCCTATCTTTTTTCAAACATTAATGCTATAATAAATAAGTTACACAACAAGGAGGAAGTACATGTTAGAGAAATTCCAAAATTTAAATATCAGCGAAGTCATTATCCGTGCCCTGAACGAAATGGGGTTTGAAGAACCGACGCCGATCCAGTCCGAATCGATTCCCGTCGCCATGAGCGGCGTTGACATGATTGGCCAGGCCCAGACCGGTACCGGTAAGACCGCTGCTTATGGCATTCCTGTCCTGGAAAAAATATTGAAGGCCGAACCTTCCAAAGAAATTCAGACCGTCGTCTTATCCCCGACCCGTGAACTTGCTATGCAGGTCGCCGAAGAACTGAACCATTTGGCTCAATTCACCAACATTCAGGCCCTGCCGATCTACGGCGGTCAAGATATGGAACGCCAGCTGCGCCGCCTGCGCAAGAGCCCGCAGATCATCGTCGCCACCCCGGGCCGCCTCATCGACCACATGAAGCGCGGCACTATCGACTTGAGCCACATTGCGACCATCGTCCTCGACGAAGCCGATGAAATGCTGGACATGGGCTTTATCGATGACATCAACCTTATCATGGCCGCTACGCCCAACACGCGCCAGACTCTGCTCTTCTCGGCTACCATGCCGAAACCGATCCAACAGTTGGCCGAAACCTTCCTTCACGATCCGCTCATGATTCGCATGAAGACCAAAGAAGTCACGATGGACCTCATCGAACAGTCTTACATCGAAGTACCGGACCGTCAGAAATTCGACATCCTCTGCCGTCTCTTAGACCTCCAGGAACCGGATTTGGCCATCATCTTCGTCCGCACCAAACGCCGCGTCGACGAAGTCTCGGAAGCCCTCAAGAAGCGTGGCTACTCGTCGGAAGGTATCCACGGCGACCTCACTCAGGCTAAGCGCGACACGGTCATCCGCCAGTTCCGTGAAAAGACCATCGACATCTTAGTCGCCACCGACGTCGCAGCTCGCGGCCTCGACATCAGCGGTGTCACCCACGTCTTCAACTACGACCTGCCCCAGGACCCGGAAAGCTACGTCCACCGCGTCGGCCGTACCGGTCGTGCCGGCCAGAGCGGCGAAGCCACGACCTTCGTCATTCCCCGTGAAATGGAACACCTGCGGACCATCGAACGACTGATTAAACGCAGCATTGCCCGCCGCAAAGCACCGACCTTCTCCGAAGCCTTAGAAGGCGCACAGCAGGCCGCTATCCGCAACCTCGCCGCTGCTGCAGAAGAAGGTAACTTCGGAAGCTACAAAGAAAATGCCGAAGAACTCCTGGCTAACTACGACTCGGCGTCCCTCATCGCAGCCGCTATCAAGCTGCTCACCAAAGAACCGGACACGACGCCCGTCAAGATTACTGAAGAAGCCCCGCTCCGCGTCCATCGCAGCCGCCAAGGCAAAAATAACCGCGACCGCAACTATCGCCGTAACGACCGCAATCGGAAAGATCGCCGCAACGGTAAAGAAGATGGTCAAGAACGAGGCGAACGCCGTCGTCACTTCGCACCGAAAAACCGCGATTCCAACAACCACGGCACCTTCCGCAACAACCAACGCTCCGAAAAAAAACAACATAAAGAACCGAACCGTTCCGTATTCAAGCCTTACTTCAAGGACTAATACGACAATAGAAATGCCCTCCCTACCGATGTAGAGAGGGCATTTTTGCGCCTTGTTACAGTCCATTCACCTCGTGTGAGGGGCGACTACGAGCGCAACAGTAGTTAACTGTGTCGGCGTGGTTTCAATCCACGCACCCATGAAGGGTGCGACTGACATTCGAAAACGGTTTCATTGGGCCTTTTTCGTTTCAATCCACGCACCCATTGAGGGTGCGACAGTTATTCTTCGACCGAGGCGGATTGTAGGTTCCATTACAATCCACGCACCCGTGAAGGGTGCGACGTTGATTTCCACTTGATAATGCCGCGTAATTTCCCGTTTCAATCCACGTACCCGTGAAGGGTGCGACTTGACCATTTCCGGGGCTTTAATTTTTGAAGAGTTTCAATCCACGCACCCGTGAAGGGTGCGACCTTGATTTACTTGTTTATACCGTGCGCTGCCTTCCGTTTCAATCCACGCACCCATGAAGGGTGCGACCTTGTATACGCTGCATAACCCTTGCTGGGACGCTGTTTCAATCCACGCACCCATGAAGGGTGCGACGACGCAAGGCTGTCAACCGCATCCGACATATAAACGTTTCAATCCACGCACCCATGAAGGGTGCGACACGGCACCCATGTTATTTAGTCAACCCTAAGTTGTTTCAATCCACGCACCCATGAAGGGTGCGACGTTATAACAATCAAGCACGTGTAAGGATATCCAAGTTTCAATCCACGCACCCATGAAGGGTGCGACGATCGCTATGATGAAGTCCGACAATCCGCGTACTGTTTCAATCCACGCACCCATGAAGGGTGCGACCTCTATGAGCAATGGCCGTTTGTAATATAGTCGCGTTTCAATCCACGCACCCATGAAGGGTGCGACAAACGGGACAGCATACGTTTCTTCCAGCGAAGTTGTTTCAATCCACGCACCCATGAAGGGTGCGACGTGAAGATCAAATTCAATCGGCAATCGAAGATATAGTTTCAATCCACGCACCCATGAAGGGTGCGACCCAACGCGCCGTCTGTCACGGATACCGCCAGCACGTTTCAATCCACGCACCCATGAAGGGTGCGACTACCAGCGCCGTTATGTCCTGGGTGAATACGATGTTTCAATCCACGCACCCATGAAGGGTGCGACTCATATATACACATCTCCTTACATGCGATTATATGTTTCAATCCACGCACCCATGAAGGGTGCGACTTGAGCAAAAACAAATGATCGAGGCCTATATAACCGTTTCAATCCACGCACCCATGAAGGGTGCGACGATGATTATCGCAAGTCCGCTGTACTTGATCGAGGTTTCAATCCACGCACCCGTGAAGGGTGCGACTTAATGTCTAACGTATTAACGTATGATCCGAAAAGTTTCAATCCACGCACCCGTGAAGGGTGCGACCAAGGCATTGTATTGGCTGATTGCATCCAGCAACGTTTCAATCCACGCACCCGTGAAGGGTGCGACTATCTCCTAAATTGCGTATTATTTCAACCAAATCGTTTCAATCCACGCACCCGTGAAGGGTGCGACTCGGCTTGTTTTGCCCCGGACGGGTCCACCGAAGTTTCAATCCACGCACCCGTGAAGGGTGCGACTACATCCGTTTCCAGCAGTATATGGCAACATACTCGTTTCAATCCACGCACCCGTGAAGGGTGCGACTTGCTTTAGAGTTAGAGGGCAAACCGGGTAATTTTGTTTCAATCCACGCACCCGTGAAGGGTGCGACAGCCGGCGTAATCGATCAAACAAGATATCATTCGTTTCAATCCACGCACCCGTGAAGGGTGCGACCGCTCAAATTGATAGCCTTGTAACTGCCCGCGTCGTTTCAATCCACGCACCCGTGAAGGGTGCGACTATGATTAGGATACCATCGGATGAAATCATACTAGTTTCAATCCACGCACCCGTGAAGGGTGCGACGAGTAATATCGTCCGGGAGTTGGTTGACATGGGCGTTTCAATCCACGCACCCGTGAAGGGTGCGACTCGACGCTCTGATCGGCGACCGTGTTCGGAAAAAACGTTTCAATCCACGCACCCGTGAAGGGTGCGACCTCTTTTGACATATAAACTGTCATGCCGATAACGAGTTTCAATCCACGCACCCGTGAAGGGTGCGACTAAAGATGCGCGGCAGTTGGTCGCCGCGGTTGATGTTTCAATCCACGCACCCGTGAAGGGTGCGACTCGTTCTGGGCCTTCATATGCTCGGCCTCGGATATGTTTCAATCCACGCACCCGTGAAGGGTGCGACGTTAAGGCTTTGCAGTCTCCTATCGCCGCCTTCGTTTCAATCCACGCACCCGTGAAGGGTGCGACATTATACCATAGAAACATGATACGGAGTTGCTACGTTTCAATCCACGCACCCGTGAAGGGTGCGACGCCCGACAGAAGAACGCCCCTCGATCATCGGCACGTTTCAATCCACGCACCCGTGAAGGGTGCGACTGGGTCTTCTCGGTCGTTCCATACGTCGTCATAAAGTTTCAATCCACGCACCCGTGAAGGGTGCGACAGCAAAAGGACTTTTTACAGTCTCTTTTGCGTGTATCGATGGGGATATGGCCCCACTTATACACTTTCTTCTTACTACTTTAGGGATTTGATCAAAATTTTTATATTTCAATCAAGTATTTTGGCAGCGAAGAAGATGTTCACTATCTCTTCGCACTTCCGATCCTTACTTTTACCCTGGCGCGTTTTTGTGACTCCACCATAAATTTTATAGGGTATTCCATTAGTCAGTCAGCCTGGAATCCGTCGACTTCTTATTCAAGATCTCACTCATTATTCATCTCAAGTTGCTCTTTTTGTTGCTTATAACCTCTCGTGCTTAAATACCCAATTCCCAAAATCACGGCAATTTTTATCGCCGGTTTTAATATCTTCGGGAGCATAAATCCAAAACCAAAACCGATAATCCGACTTATTTTCATCTTCTTCATCTGCTTCACCTTCCTATGGTTGACACCTTACCCACTGAAAATAGAGTCTCATCTCAAGGCTATATAAACTTACACTGTATAGTCCTTGATTATAGAAAAGAAAATCATGTCCATAAAATGAATCGGTAAAATCCTTAATTCCCCTACGTTTAAGCCGTTTTTAACGGCATGTTCTTATGTATCAGTATATCATACCTTGCTTTGTCAGGCATAGCGAATGGTCTTATCGTCGATCGCCCAATGCTTACCAAATCAGCATCATCGTAACCAAGATAGCAAGATACCTCAAGGTAACGATATTAACCCCCGGCTAGACTTGCAGTCAATCCATCGTATCTCCACGCAAAAACGCCGCCAGTCTTCAAAACTCGCGGCGCTTCTATCATTTAATAAACTTCATCATCTTTCCGTTTGGTCGCTGTCGGATGATTCTCGATAATCAACTGCCGGCGCGGGCAGGTATCATCGTGGTCGTTGATGATACCGCAAGCTTGAAGGTGCGAATAGATGGTAACCGGGCCGACGTACTTAAAGCCCCGCTTCTTCAAATCCTTGCTGATCTTGGCCGACAAGCCGTTGCTGACCGGGATCTGTCCTTTGGCATGGCCCTGATAGAGGAAGGTCTTACCGCCGGTGAAGCTCCAAAAGTAGTCACACAGGCTTCCGAACTCGTCGCGCAGTTTCTGACAACACTGAGCATTGCTGATCACGGCCTGTATCTTCCGAGGCGAGCGGATCATGCCCTCGGTATTCATGATGCGTTCTACATCGGCGTCGTCGTAAGCGGCCACCTTATCGTAATCGAAATTATCAAAGCACTGCCGAAAGATGTCCCGCTTGCGCAGGACGATCAGCCAGCTGAGGCCGCACTGCAGGTTTTCCAAGGTCAGATGCTCAAACATCTGCCGATCGTCGTGAACGGGAATCCCCCATTCGTTGTCATGATACGTCGTATTGAGCGGATCTGTACTGGCCCATTCGCAATACCCCATCGTCATCTCCCCTTTCGCCAAGGTTTCGTTCTCTCTTCCCAAGAGCAGCTTGCATCACGGCTTCTGTTTAGCGCATCCCGCATTCCCCTCGAAAAGGTATCGTTATATATTGTCATTATACCATTGAACGCCGTCCCTTTCCAGCAGACGGCCCCTTGCCAAAGTCCCTCCCCCGGTACAACGATATCGTCCTTGCTTCTTTCCAAAAGATTTGCTATAATCAGTTCAAATTCATATGAAATGGTACTGACTGCTGCCGAGTAGTCAGGTTGCGCCGTGTTCCTCATCGTCAGGTCTTCGCAGATGAGGAAGCGGCGCCTTTTTTATGTTAGGAGGACACCATGGATACATTCTTTTACAAAGAACCCTATGAAGAAAATGGAAAAACCGTCTTAGAAGTCAATCTCTTCCCGGACAAATACTGTAACTTCAACTGCATCTTTTGCCCCGTCAGCCGCAAGTTGACACATAAACAAACGGCGGCCCCGGTCCATTTGGAAGACGTAACACCGGCCATCCGGGATTTACGGCAACGGCTTCATGACGTGCAGCCCGACTTGGTATTTATCAACTCCCTGGGAGAAGCCCTGCTGCTTCCGGAACTTGAATCGATCATTGATACCATCCACGACGCCGGGATTCCCGTACGCCTCCTGTCCAACGGGTTCCTCTATGGAAATCCTGACTACGCCAGACTGGCCAGTCGCTGTGAAGAAGTCATCGGCGAACTAAAAATGGCCCATGAAGGGGCCTTCCAAAAAGCCCAGCGACCTCTCCCGGGCTACACCCTTCATCAGCACATCGAAAATATGGTCCGATTCCGAAAAACCTACAGCGGCTGCTTCCACCTGGAAATCACCATTGTCAAAGGTTACAGTGACGATCCGGATTCCCTCGATATTTTCCGAGCAGCCGTCAAATCTTTACAGCCCGACGTCCTTCACGTCGTCACCTTGGAGGCCCCCTTCGATAAAGTCTTGGCCATATCTCCGGAAAGACTAGAAGAAATCACGCATTTTCTGCAAGAAGCCTTGAAAGCCTAATTTCCGTGAGGCTCAGCCTTCGTTAGCGAATCACTCCACAAAAACATCTGCAAATCAAAACCACCAGTTTAACTGGTGGTTTGCTCGGGCCCTATAAGGGCCTATCTCTTGTGGTTGCACTCTAAAG
>OKVI01000482.1_pt1 | contig 27449 bp, 24 predicted proteins | sample 1607001 | NCBI WGS metagenome assembly OKVI01 (sample SAMN03281018, study PRJEB24777) | human gut metagenome | isolation source: fecal sample PR128 from 1 month old male Malay infant, vaginal delivered...
CGCGAGGGTTCCGCCCCGAAATCCAGGGCCTGCGAGCCTTCGCGGTGCTACTCGTCGTGCTCTACCACGTCTGGTTCGGCAGGGTCTCCGGCGGTGTGGACGTCTTCCTCTTCATCTCCGCCTTCCTGCTCTCGCTCTCCTTCATGCGCAAGATCAACGAAGGCAGGCCCCTCAAACTCTTCAACTACTGGTTGCACGTCTTCCAGCGCCTGCTGCCCGTGGCGACTGTCGTTATCGCCAGCACAACAATCGCCTCATTCTTTGTGCTTGCGCCCAGCCGCTGGTCGCAGATGATGCAGGACGCCACGAGCTCCCTTTTCTACTACCAGAACTGGAACCTGGCGTTTAGCTCCGTGGATTACTACGCCCAGAACGCCGCCGCGAAGTCACCCTTCCAGCACTTCTGGTCGCTTTCCATCCAGGGGCAGATCTTCATTATTTGGCCCCTGCTTTTTGCTGCCGTCGCCTACTTTGTGCACCGATACCGTGGGAACCTCTTCACGACCGCGGTCTTCGTCTTCAACACGGTCTTTGTTGCCTCCCTGACGTTCTCCATCGTTGAGACCAATAGCAACCAGGGTTTTGCCTACTTCGATACCCGCACCCGTCTCTGGGAATTTGCTATCGGCACCCTGCTCGCTATGCTCACCCTCAAATGGAAGGCACCCGAACGCGCACGCGTCGTGATGGGCTGGATCGGCATCGTCGGCCTGGTTACCTGCGGCGCCATCCTGCCGGTTGAGCGAGCTTTCCCCGGCTACCTGGCTCTGTGGCCCGTGTTCTCCGGTGCGCTCGTCATCATGGCCGGTAGCACTAATAGCCGCTGGGGCGTGGACCGCCTGCTCTCCTCGGCACCTCTGCAGAGCCTCGGCAATATTTCCTACGCCCTGTACCTGGTCCACTGGCCCATCCTGATTCTCTACAGCACGGCTGTGGGCACCTCTCGCGTGAACTTTATCGAGGGCGCGGTTATTATCCTGGTCTCTATCGGCCTGGCTTGGCTGCTCATCCGCTACGTGGAGAAACCGCTGCGCTACCGTAAGGACCCCTTCGTTCCCTGGCTCATGATGAAGATGCGTTTCAAGACCGTCTTCTCCGTGAAAACCTGGGCCGACCAGGTGGCCTTCCTGCTGGCTATTTTCCTCGTGGCCGGAGGTCCTCTGCTCATCGCGCAGGCCTGGCTAACCTCGCAGAACACCGAGTCCACCCGCAACGCTGAGTTGCAGGTTCAGACCGTCAACGACAACTATCCGGGTGCGCGCGCTATCGGCGGGGCGCAGCAGGGCCTCATCGATAATCCGATTCCCACCGGCGGTGATGTGAAGGCGCAGTACGAATCGCTCAGCGATACCTGCACTGGCGCCTTCGCGCCCTCCGACGCTGCGCTCGCCAGCTACTGCAGCCTGCAGAAGAGCGGATCGGACGATGCGCCGCTGACCATGATTGTGGGTAACTCCCACGCAGAGCAGGCTCTCAGCGCTTTCAAGCCCATTGCGGAACAGACCAAGACCAACCTGCAGGCCTACCTGCTCGGTGGTTGCCAGTACCCGACAAGTGCCGTGACCGCCACTCACGAATGTTCGGAGTTCAACTCCAAGCTGACCGAGGAAATCCTCAAGCGTAAGCCCCAGACCGTGGTTCTGGTTGCTACCGCGGCCCAGGCCCGTTCCAACGAGGAGAAGATCGACCCCGCTCTGGACGAGACGGTTCGCCGCCTCACCGAGGCGGGTATCCAGGTTATCGGTCTGCGCGATAACCCGCGCTTCGAGTTCAACATCTACGAGTGCGGCCAGAAGGCTGGAAGCGACAAGAGCTCCTGCGCCCGTCCGGCCAGTGAGAAGTACGCCGCCGAGAACCCCGCAAAGGAAGTCTTCGACAAGTACCGCAACCAGGGTGCTGTCATGGTGGATCTGAAGGATGTCTACTGCCCCGACGGGACCTGTAGCGCCGTAATCGGCAATATCTACGTGTACCTGGACGATAACCACGTGAGTAAGACCTACGGCCGCACCATGGCCCAGACCGTCTTCCAACGTGCTGCAGAAGGTGGCTGGCTCGTGGGAGGCAGGGTCAACCTCTAGCCTCGGCCTTAGAGTATCCCGCGCCTTGTGGAGTCCCCCGAACCGTTCAGCGGGTCGGGGGACTCTGCATTTTAATGTCATAAACCGCACGAAAACCGCCTGCGCTTGAACGAATGGTCAGGATAGACTAACTTGGAACTTGCTTAGGCTAATCTAAGTGTGTAGACCGCGGATATGGCAGAAAGAACTCGATGAAGGAAATCACCGAACGCACCCTCAGAGTGGAGAACGTTAGCCTCGGATACGGCGAGAAGACCATCATCAAAGACCTCTCCCTCGAGTTCCCGAAGGGCAAGATTACCGCGATTATCGGTCCCAACGGTTGCGGCAAATCTACCCTGCTGCGCGGTATCTCTCGCCTGCTCAAGCCGCTTAACGGCGACTTCACCCTTGACGGCAAATCCACCCACGAGTACTCCATGAAGGGATTTGCCCGCATGGTCGGGCTGATGCCCCAGCATCCCATCGCTCCCGAGGGAATTACCGTCGCCGATCTCGTTTCGCGTGGCCGCTACCCCTACCAGGGCCTCTTCAAGCGCAATAGCGCCGAAGACGACGAGGCGGTTGCCTGGGCGCTGGAAGCCACCGATACCATGTCTCTGGCAGAGCGTCAGGTCACCGAGCTCTCCGGCGGCCAACGCCAGCGCGTCTGGATTGCCATGGCGCTCGCCCAGGAAACCGATATTCTGCTACTCGACGAGCCCACCACCTATCTTGACCTGGCACACCAGGTGGAACTGCTCGACCTGCTTGCCGAACTCAATGAGGAGCGCGGAACGACCATGATTATGGTCCTCCACGAACTAAACCTGGCCGCCCGCGTGGCCGACTACCTGGTCGCCATGAAGGAGGGGTCTATCGTCGCTCAGGGTGAGGCCGGCGCCGTGCTGACCCGTCCCAACCTCGACGAGATTTTCGGGCTAAAGGCTGAGGTCACCGATCCCTTCGATGACGGTAGCGTCGTGGTCGTCCCGCACCCGCGGGGCGCATCCATACCTGAATAAATCGCGGCGGAGGGGAAGGGGAAGAAAACAATATCTGGGATTCCCGCCCCCATCGTGGGATACTGGATAACAGGACGCACTAAGCGATGAGGCCGGTACACCGCGCGGGTGTACCGGCTTCTTCCATAGAAGGGCTATTCTCTACTGACGCCCGGAAAGAAGAACACAATGACGACCCCGCTCCTAGATTCCAACGGCAAGCTCAACGGCGAATCGGTACGATACGTAGCAATTGGCGATTCGTTTACCGAAGGCGTGGGCGACGTTGACCGCCGCCGCCCCAACAACCTACGAGGCTGGGCAGACCGCGTTGCCGAAGGTCTCGGCGCAGTAGACCCGCAGGCACAGTACGCAAACCTTGCTATCCGCGGACGCCTGCTCGGCCCCATCCTAGATGAACAGTTGCCTCGAGCCCTCGACCTCTGCCCCAACATTGTTACGTTCTACGGTGGCGGCAACGATATCATGCGCCCCAACGTTGATATTGACCAGCTCATGACCCGCGTCGACGAAGCCTTCGCCGCCATGCGCGCCCAGGACATCACGATTCTGACCATTACGGGCCTGGATGTGCAGGGTCAGGGACCCTTCGCCCGCACCCGTGGCCGCACCGCCACCTACAATGAGCTGCTGCGTGGTATTGCCGAAGACCACGACGCGCATATTATCGACTACTGGCGCTGGACTGACTTCCTTGACTGGCGACTGTGGGCTGATGACCGCCTGCACATGAACGATCTCGGCCACGAACGCTTCGCAGCCCGCGTGTTGGCGCAGCTGGGCCTGCCCGGCGTGGTGACTGAATCGGTGCTACCCCCGGAGGTGCAGCTGACCGCTCGCGAGAAGATCGAGCAAGAGGCGCGCTGGGTTCGCGAGTTTGCCCTGCCGTGGATTGGTCGCCGTCTGAGGGGCACGAGCTCCGGCGACGGCGTGACCCCCAAGTACCCGCAGTGGGTGCCCGCGGCAAGTCTTAAGAACTAGGCTGAAGAACTAGGGGCGCGGTGGCTCACGGTACGGCGTAAAACTGTAGGCCGGGGGAGCGCCCTGTGCTGTATCTGTACCGTATTTGTGCCCGCATCTACGCCGTAACTGGAACGGTAGATCCGCCGTTACTCGTACCGCCGAGAACCCTTAAACTGCCCTTTAAAACCGGGGCAGAGACGTTAAAACGAGAGTTAAAAGCTTTTTAAACGCGTGTTTAAGCCTGTTTAACAGCCCTGTGCACACCGTCAGAATCGGTGGTGCGGGGCTGTTTAAGGCTTAAATCCGGCTTAAGCTGTTAATCTCACAGCATGAATTTCAACGGTGTAATTTATCGCGGGTCACATAAAGAACGCCCGTTCTTAAAATCGCGAATTAACGCCTGACTAGGGGCGTTAAAGAATCCCTTAAAAACATCTGGACTTGCAAAAATACCTGATTTTGCTAGAATGGATAGGTATGTTTGGCGTAGCGTGTCATGCATACTCCCTCGGAATATGCGCTCCCTCGTGCAGGTGGTGCAATCGGCTCAGAACACCGAGATTCCGCGGGATTTAACGGTAAATACCGGCGTGCAAGCTTGCGAGAACCCCCGTGTTTACCTAGAATTTAACGCTGTTCGTAGTGGTGGAAACGCCTCTCGACACTAATAAGCTTCACCGTTTTTCCCGCGGCGGGGATCGATGCGTGGCCTCTCACCCACGCGACGGTCTCAAACACTCTAGCCCGGCGAATAACCCGGTGCTTCTACATTGGTGGCGGGACGCTCACGAGTAACATCGACTGCGTACCGTCATAAAAGTCAATCAATAAAGGAGTGAAACATGGCAGCAGTCTGCCAGGTGACCGGAGCTGTTCCCGGCTTTGGACACAGCATTTCGCACTCGCATCGCCGCAACAAGCGTCGATTCGACCCGAACGTACAGAAGAAGACCTACTGGGTTCCTTCGCTGCGTCGTAAGGTAACCCTGAACGTGTCCGCTAAGGGCATCAAGGTGATCGATGCTCGTGGCATCGATGCCGTTGTTGCAGAAATCATCGCACGCGGGGAGAAGATCTAGTAAATGGCATCCAAGGCTAAGGACCTCCGTCCTATCATCAAGCTCAAGTCCACTGCTGGCACCGGTTACACCTACGTGACCCGTAAGAACCGCCGCAACAACCCCGACCGCATGGTGCTGAAGAAGTACGACCCCGTCGTCCGCAAGCACGTTGACTTCCGAGAGGAGCGCTAAGAATGGCTAAGAAGTCCAAGATCGCTCGCAACGAGCAGCGCAAGGTCATCGTCGCTCGCTACAACGAGAAGCGTATCGCGCTGAAGAAGACCCTGATCGACGAGAACGCTACCCCCGAGGAGCGCGAAGCAGCACGCGTGGCACTGCAGAAGCTGCCCCGCAACGCTTCCCCCGTGCGCGTGCGTAACCGCGACCAGATTGACGGTCGTCCCCGCGGCACCTTCCAGAAGTTCGGCATTTCCCGCGTGCGCTTCCGCGAGATGGCACACCGCGGCGAGCTGCCCGGCATCACCAAGTCCAGCTGGTAAATCTGGTATTTTAGTTCCTAAACGGTTTTCCGTCGTTACCGACGGTCACTCGCTTTAGACTCAAACCTTTTAAGTCTCTGGAAGGGGCACCCTAATGGCTAAGAACCGTACCGAACTCGTTGCAGAGGTTGCAGAGAAGTCTGGCAAGAGCCAGGCAACCGTGAACGCAGTCCTCGACGCAGTGTTCCAGGTTTTCGAGTCTTCCGTCTCCAAGGGCGAGAAGATCACCATCCCCGGTTGGCTGGCAATTGAGCGTACCGACCGTGCAGCTCGCACCGGCCGGAACCCGCAGACCGGCGAAACCATTCAGATTCCCGCCGGTCACGGCGTGAAGCTGACCGCAGGCTCCAAGCTGAAGGCAGCAGTCGCTAAGAAGTAATTCTTGAGACTTTGAATCTGCAGAAGGCCCCCACCATCAGGTGGGGGCCTTCTTTGTGTGTAAAAGGGTGTTTTTCGGGGAGATCCTTGCGGGACACACAGAAAAATTTAAGAAATTTTATTCATAATACATGAAAGCTATGCATGAGCTGAGCGAAAATACGCGAATTTCAAGGAGCTCTGGGAAAAATACTTATGCAGAGGGTGAGTGACACAGCTTAAACACAGCTAACTAAAGCTCAGTCTTAGACTCACACTTTAGGCTTATACCAACGGAACGGAGAATACCGCATCGACGAACGATGAAGGGTTCTCCGAACTGCCACCGACCATACACCCCATACACCCCGCACCCCGCGGGGCCTCGCAGAGGAGACCCCACATGGCACGACACAATCAGCATCGCGCTGACAATCACCCCGCAGGCGCTCGCCGCGGCCTTCGAACCGGCGCGGCCGCCCTTTCCCTGGCCGCTATTGCCGCTCTCGGCCTGAGCGCATGCGGCACCCAGAACACCTCGAACACCACCACCGCAACTGCCACCGCAATGGCAAGCAACACGGCAGATGCCGCGGTCAATGCGGGCAACGGAAAGGTGACCGTCAAGGCCAGCCCTACCGCCAGCCCCACCGCATCCGCCGGTAGCACCCAGAGCACCGGAACCGTGACCGTCACCGGTGCGGACGGTACCGGCGTTACCACGGGCGCCGACGGAAGCATCACCGTCAACGGCACCGGTGTCACCGCAGATGCCAGCGGTAACGCTACCGTCAATGGCGGCTCGGGTAACTCCGGATCTTCCGCGAAGGTGGATGAGAAGGCGGGGGAGAGCGCATCCTCAAGGGGTAATAGCGGTAACTCTGGCACCACTGGCAACACCGCTACCGCTAGCGGGACCATCAGCGCGGCTAACGGTTACACCCTCATTGAGATTGAGAGCGATGGCGGTTGGAGCTACCACGCACCCAACGGCGACGTCATTGAGGTAAACGCTGACGGTTCCTGGGAACGCGTTGGCCAGAACGGTACCGTTGAGGTGAAGTCGGACGGCTCGTGGGAGCAGACCGGCCAGGGTAGCGTTGTTGAGGTGAGCGCCGACGGCACCTGGAAGCAGACCGGCCAGGGCACAATCCAGGTGCCCGTCGTTCCCGCCAAGCCCGCGGGGGCCACCGTGAACCCCGTGCAACCGGTCGTACCCCGCTCTTAAACCGCGAAATTTTTATGGCTCGACCCTCAGCTCACTGAGTAGGTCAAATCCCCAACTCTCGATAGAATCAAAATGGTTGGCTAACCGATAAACGTTCAAATATTCTTTATGAATATTGCGGAACCTTCCCGAACACCTCACCCTGCCAGCCAGCTGTATTGAACAACCACTAGGAGAAAACAATGGCAATTACCCCCGCAGCGAAGAAGACCGCCGCCGTTCTGTCCATCACCCTCGCAGGCGCACTGGGTCTGAGCGCATGTGGCTCGCAGTCCTCCTCGAACACCACCGCAAGCTCCTCGGCTACCGCATCGCCCAGCGCATCGGCGCAGGCTACCTCCAGCTCCTCGGCTAAGGCATCCTCCTCCGCATCGGCATCGGCAACCGCTAACGTGAGCGTTGACGCTAACGGCAACGTGACCGTCAAGGCTAACGACGGCGAGGGTAACTCCGCAGACGTCAAGGTCGGCGCAGACGGCAAGGCATCCGTAGACGCTAAGGACTCCGCGGGCAACACCTCCAAGACCGAGGCTGACGACAAGGGCAACGCTAAGGCAGAGTCCAAGGACTCTAAGGGCAACACCTCCGTGAGCGGCTCCGAGGTTTCCGAGGACGGCAGCTGGACCGTTCAGGACGACGCCACCAACACCCAGATCGCTGTGCAGGCTGACGGTTCCTGGAGCCGCCAGGATGCAGAGGGCCAGGTTTCCGTGCAGGCTGACGGTTCCTGGAGCATCCAGACCAACGCCGGCGTGCAGGCAACCGTGGACGCTTCCGGTGAGGTGACCTCCATCATGGGCGGCGAGAAGTCTCAGCTGCAGGCTCCGAAGGTTCCCACCAAGCCCGCTAAGGCTAAGGTTGATCCCGTCAAGCCCGCACAGCCCAAGTAAGCTGTAAAGAGCTGACAACGGCTAGTCACGCTCTGCGAGCGAATAGCCCGTCTGACTTATAAAGACGCTCCGTGCGCATCCGAACGTGATGCGTGCGGGGCGTTTTTGTGTTCTAGGGAGCTTGAACACAAAGAGCTGTGATAGTAGCGGGGGAGGGGTCCACCTGCGGCGCGGCAACCCAGGGAGTTTTCAGGTCTCGGTGTTAGCATGGGGGCGTATCCCGGATACGCTGGTGTACACCACAGCCACACTACGCACTGCGCCGTCGCAGAGCGGCGCATACAGAAAAGAGAAACCACGATGAAGAAGTCCATTGCTGTTCTGTCCCTGACCATCGCAGGAGCCCTCGGCCTCGTGGCCTGCGGCGGTTACAAAGTGTCCGCCCCCAGCGGTTCCGCAAGTGCGTCGGCATCTGCATCCGCGACCGCCTCTGCAAGCCCCTCGGCGGCCGCCCAGTCCTCCAGCCCCTCGGCGGCGGAAACCACCAAGGCTGCGGCTAAGAGCACCCAGACTTCCTCGGCAGATTCCTCCGGCGCCACGGAAGCATCTAAGGGCGCAGGGGATGACTCCCAGCAGTCGGACGAGACAAGCTACAGTGCTGCTAAGGAATTCGTGAAGAAATTCCAGGAGAAGCCCGGAGTGAAGAAGACCGAAAGCAGCGACGGAACCGCATACTACAACGATGAGGTCGCCTACGTCGAAGGCAAGGACGGCACCGTTATCGGCATCATGAGCGACGGTGAGTGGACCAGCATGGGCTCCGATGGAGTCACCGTTTTCGTGAACAAGGATGGTTCTTGGGCCGTGGCCAACTCAAAGGATAACCTTTACACCGTCGTTAAGGCGGACGGCACCGGCGCCATCATGAACACCAAGACCCTCGAAGAAGGCACCGACGTGTCAGCCATCAAGACCCCGAAGACCCCCGGCCGTATCGATGGCTTCAACGGCACCCCTGTAACTCCCGTCAAGGCAACTAAAATCGGTAAGTTCTCCGAGGTCGTAGACTCCATGAAACAGAAATAGCTTCCCGAATCTGGGATCCGATACCCCGCGCGTATCCGAACGTGATGCGTTCGGGGTATTTCTAGGTTCAAGGGAAGAATGAGGGTCAGGCGCTTCCCAGGTAACGGTGCTAATATATGGACGCGCCCAAAAACGGGTGTCACCAACCACATTTATACACAGCGTCGCGATGATGTCGCGACGCATGACGGAAAGAGAAATCCGCCGTGAAGAAGTCTATTGCTGTACTGTCTCTGAGCCTAGCAGGCCTGCTCGGCCTGGCCGCCTGTGGGTCCTCCCCGAAGAACCCGGATAGTAGCCAGAGCGCATCCTCCAGCGCGTCCGCTTCTGCAACCGCTTCCGCAACTGCCTCGGCACCCGCAAGCACCTCCGCAGCAGCAACCAGCAAGAGCACCACCTCCGCAGCAGCTGAAACCACCAAGGCAGAAACCAAGACCACCCAGGGCACCATCAGCGCCCCCAGCGGTCTGCCCAGCGAAGCAACCGAAGCACTCAAGAAGGGCGAAGGGTCCGCCCAGCAGGTAGCCTCCGACGGCTATACCGCCAGCAAGGAAGCCCTGAACGCGTTCAAGAACGAGGCCGGTGTGAAGAAGGTGCAGACCAGCGACGGCACCGTCTACTACACCGATAAACTCGCTGGCTTCGAATCCAAGGACGGCGCTATTGTCAGCATCCAGAATAACGGCGTGTGGACCAGCATTGACTCCAACGGTACAACCATCGTCGTGAGCGAGGACGGCTCCTGGATCAAGACCAACCCCAAGGACAACCTCTACACCGTCGTTAAGGCAGACGGCACCGCATCCGTGCTGAACACCAAGACCTTCGAGCAGGCAACTGACGTCTCCAGCATCGAAACTCCGAAGGCACCGGGTCGTATCGACGGCTTCAGCGGCACCGCTAAGACCCCGGTCAAGCCCACCAAGATCGGTGACCTCTCCGAGGTTGCAGGCGCCAAGTAAAAACTAGCCCCTGCCCCTGGGCCGAGTAGTCTGACAGAACAGGGACACCAGCGCCCCGCACGTATCCCCGTGGATGCGTGCGGGGCGTTCTCGTACGCGCTCTCGGCTTCCGGTATTTTTCCCCGGTATTTCGGGGTTTAGAGAGCGCCGCCGGAGCCCAGACTTTTCCCAGGGAACGGTGCTAGGATGATGCCGTGCCCCAGACAGGGCACGTCAGCTACACCCATACACGGCGTCGTGACCGGGTTACGACGCTTGACGGAAAGAGAATGTCTCCGTGAAGAAGTCTATTGCTGTATTGTCTCTAAGCCTGGCAAGCCTGCTCGGCCTGGCCGCCTGCGCCCCCGCGGTGAAGGCCCCCGTAGCCTCCCGTGATTCCGCATCTGCAAGCGCCTCCGCCTCGCCCTCTGCCTCGCCCTCCGCAGAGGACTCACAATCTGCCAGCGAATCCCCCTCCGCAAGTAGCGAGAGCTCTTCTAAGCCCTCCTCGAGCGCCTCTGCCCAGGAGACCGCTAGCAGCGACTCAACGGAGGAGGACGGGGCTGCCAAGTCGCGGAAGGCCGCCGTGAATCTCTACAAAACGTACGCCCGTTCAGTCGCCGTCGCTGAGAGGGACCCCAGCGTCGTGAAGGGTGAAAACGCCGATGGTAAGACCTACACCTCAGAAAGTAGCAAGGTCACTTTGGTTGCGGGGAAGGACAACGAGTACGTCATCCGCATCAAGAATGACGGTGGCTGGAGCCGTGCAAGGGCCAACGGCGAGGCGGAGCTAGTGAACCCCGACGGTTCCTGGATCAGGATTAAGCCTGACGGCGAACGCATCGCGGTCAAGGGGAGCGGTACCGTCTATATTTCCTACCACCAGGGCGATGTGCCCAAGGACCTCATTAACACCCTGGAAACCCCCAAGCTTCCCGCCCCCGTGGAAGGCGGCGTGGGCGTTCCCAAGGAACCTGTGAAGCCGACGAAGATCAGCTCGGTCACGAACTAAAATCCATAAGAAGCCTCACATATCGCGGCACCTCGCCCCGTGCGCATCCGAACGTGATGCGTGCGGGGTGTTCTCGTACGCGTGCTCTCGGTCTTCGGTATTTTGCCCAGGCATTTCGGGTTCGGAGAGGCGCCGCTGGAGCCCAGACTTTTCCCAGGGAACGGTGCTAGGATGTGGGCATGCCCGAAGCTGGGCATTACCAACCACATCCATACACAGCGTTGTGATGATGTCGCGACGCATGACGGAAAGAGAAATCCGCCGTGAAAAAGTCTATTGCTGTACTGTCTCTAAGCGTGGCAAGCCTGCTCGGTCTAGCCGCCTGCGCCCCCGCTGTGGAGGCCCCCGTTGCCTCCCGTGATTCCGCATCGGCAAGCGCCTCCGCTTCACCCTCCGCCTCGTCTTCTGCTTCGCCCTCTGCACGTAGCGAGAGCTCATCTAGCCCCTCATCTAAACCTACTTCGAGCGCTTCTGGCAGGGCAACCGCTAGCAGCGACACAACGCAGGGAGCATCCTCAGCGGTAGGGGCTGACGAGATGCAGTACAAGGCCAGGAAACACTACGAAACGTACTACCAAAAAATTGCCGAGGCTGAGAAGGACCCCGCCGTTGTGAAGGGCGAAAACGCCGATGGTAAGACCTACATCTTAGAAAAAGACAAGCTTGCTATGGTCGTGGGGAAGAACAATGAATACATCATCTTCCACCAGCATGACGGGAACTGGAGCCGTCTGAGGCCTAACGGTGAGCTAGAACTAACGTACTCCGATGGGGCCTGGGTCAGGGTAATGCCGGACGGTGAACGTATCGCAGTCAAGGCGAGCGGTAACACCAACATTGCCTACCATCAGGGCGATGTATCCGAGGACATCATTACCTCGCTGAAAACCCCCGAAGTCCCCGCCCAAGTGGAAGGTTTCGCGAGCGTCCCCCAAAAACCTGTAAAGCCGAAGAAGCTTGGCACGGTTGTGGGCACGAAGTAAAAAGCCTCGAGCGTCTCGGTCCGTGCGCATCCGTTTTGGATGTGCACGGACCGATTTTTAATATCTGCCTGCGCGTCTCTACCTGAGACGGGGTTACTCCTTTGGGACAAGCTACACGTGGTCGCTTGAGAACTCGAGACCGAGTGTCTGAAGAGCCGCACAACTCTCAACAACAGGGAATATGACTTAATATGACGGGTCGTTAAGCCACCAAGTCACAAAGCTCAACTCCCGGCGAACCACCCCAACCACGCTGGCATAATGGGGACAGCAAACCATCGCGCCCACACACGGCGCACCCAACAGGAGAGAGAACCCATGAGCGAGAACACCAACCGCACCGTACGCGTGCGTGCCAGCGAACTCGAAGGCCGAGCCTGGCTCAACACCGGCGACAAGAACCTCACCCTACAGGATCTGCGCGGCAAAATCGTTATTCTCGACTTCTGGACCCTCTGCTGCATCAACTGCCTGCACGTGCTCGACGAGCTGCGCCCCCTCGAAGAAGAATTCTCCGACGTGCTCGTCACCGTCGGCGTGCACAGCCCCAAGTTCGAGCACGAAGCCGACCCCGTAGCACTCGCCGCGGCCGTCGACCGCTACCACATCACCCACCCCGTACTCGACGACCCCGAACTGACCACCTGGCAGGCATACACCGCCCGCGCATGGCCCACCCTCGTCGTCGTCGACCCCGAAGGCTACATCGTCGCCCACCTCTCCGGCGAAGGCCACGTGCAGGGCCTCACTTCCCTCGTACGCGAACTCGTCGCCGAGCACGAAGCGAAGGGCACCCTGCCCCGCGGCGATGGCCCCTACGTGCCCCGCCCCAAGGCAGCCGGCACCTACGCCTTCCCCGGCAAAGCAATCGAACTGCCCGCCGAATTCGGCCCCGCAAACCTCTTCGGCAACCGCGAGTGCACCTACCTCGTCGCCGACAGCGCGCGCCACCGCATCCTGCAGGTAGCCGCCGACCTCAACACCGTCATCAACACCTACGGTGGCGGCGACGACCCCGTCAACCACCCCGTCAAGGGCCACGTCGACGGCACCGGCACCGAAGCACGCTTCAACGAACCCGCCGGCCTCGCCCTCGTACCCGAGAATCTACGCGAACAGCTCGGCTACGACGTGCTCGTCGCCGACACCGTCAACCACCGCCTGCGCTCCCTCAACCTGCGCACCGGCGAAGTACGCACCCTCGCGGGCAACGGCGTGCAGCGCGTCATCGACGGTGACAACGCCATCACCGGCGACCCCAACCCCACCCCCGCCGGCGTACCCGCCACCGAGATTGCGCTCTCCTCGCCCTGGGATGCGGTCTACTCCCGTGAAGCCGGTCAGTTCATCATCGCCATGGCAGGCACCCACCAGCTCTTCGGCTACGAACCCGTCACCGGCGGCCTCAGCATCTTCGCAGGCTCCGGCGTGGAGGGCCTCGCCGACGGCCCCGCCGCCGACGCCTGGTTCGCCCAGCCCTCCGGCATTATCGAAGCACGCGACGGTAGCCTCTGGGTTGCATGCTCCGAAACCAGCGGCCTGCGCCACATCACCTTCACCGAGGACGGCGTACAGGTCACCTCCGCCGTCGGCAAGGGCCTGTTCGACTTCGGCTTCGTCGACGGCGACTCCGAAACCGCCCGCATGCAGCACCCCCTCGGCCTGACCGAACTGCCCGACGGATCCATCGCAGTCGCCGACACCTACAACGGCGCCATCCGCCGCTGGGACCCCGCAACCGGCACCCTCGGCACCCTCGAACGCGGCCTCGACGAGCCCTCCGACCTGCTCGTCGAAGAAGTACCCGGCGAAGAACCGCGCCTCATCATCGTCGAAACCAACGCCCACCAGCTCGTGCGCGCCTCCATTCCCGCGAAGGCACAGCACGTCGACGAAGGCGCCATCACCACCGCACGCCCCTCCACCAAGCTCACCGGCGGCACCCTCGAATTCACCTCGCGATTCACTGTGCCCACCGGTCAGAAGCTCGACACCCGCTGGGGCGACCCCACCCAGCTGAAGATCTCCTCCACCCCCGAGAACTTCATCCTGGAAGGTGCCGGCACCTCCACCGGACTGACCCGCACCCTCGTGCTCAACCCCGAAATCACCGAGGCAGTCCTGCACATCACCGCACGCGCCGCCGCCTGTGACGGTACCCCCGGCGGTGACATCCCCGAGCACGCGGCATGCCACCTCTACCAGCAGGACTGGGGTATTCCCGTCGTCGTGACCGGTGACGAGGCAGACGAAAGCGAACTCGTCCTGGACCTGCGCGGTATCAACTAGGGATCTATAAAAGAATCAAGGGTCAGTATTATCCTCGCTCCTACAGGGGCACCCGTCCTCGCTTCGCTCGGACACCCTGATGTCGCTACGGATAATACTGACCCTTTCTTTGCCCATATAAGATATGAGCCAGTATGCTCTTCGCTCCTACAGGGGCACCCGTCCTCGCTTCGCTCGGACACCCTGATGTCGCTACGGATAACACCGGCCCTTTTCTGCTGTGCCGCCCTGATACCGCTGCGGATAGTACCGGTTCCCTTTGTACTTTTAGGATTGTGGGACGCGAAAGGGCCGGGTCATCCTCGCTCCTACAGGGGCACCCGTCCTCGCTTCGCTCGGGCACCCTGATGTCGCTACGGATAGTACCGGTTCCTTGTTGTCTTCAGAATGTTTGTGGTTTCAGAGCGGCTGGTATGTGAAAGGGCCGGGTCATCCTCGCTCCTACAGGGGCACCCGTCCTCGCTTCGCTCGGACACCCTGATGTCGCTACGGATAGCACCGGCCCTTTCTCAACCCATATAAGCTACGAGCCAGTATGCTCTTCGCTCCTACAGGGGAACCCGTCCTCGCTTCGCTCGGGCACCCTGATGTCGCGTTCAGAGCATACTGGCTCTTGCAGCTCAGTGGCTTTAGAAGGTGACGTGCACCGCCTTCGCGTCCGCCTCCACCGAGGCCTTCAGCGTAAACGGAATCTCCTTCTGCACCTGCGAGCGCACACCCGTGTACAGATCCAGCTGCGTAAACGACACCTTCACCGTGCCCTTCATCGGCTGCACCGACCACACACCCGAGGCATTCACGCTTACCTGCGGATCCGCGACCTTCTCAACGGTCCACTGAACCGTCGAATCCACGCGGCCGCCGAAGCTGTACTCAAACGGGCAACCCGTCGGGTACAGCGCGTTCTGGGCCGCGCACTTCTGCAGATGGTCGTTAATCTGCTCCTTAACCGAAGCCAACGCGTTATCGCTCGGCTTCAAATCGACGCGCGCCACGTGCTCACCCTGGTTATTCGTGACCGTCTCCGTCACCTTCTGAGCCGTGTACACCGTCGAATCGTACGAGACAGCGTACGTACCCGGGTAGAACACCGGGAACGTCGCCTCGCCCTCGTCCACCGCGACCTTACGGTTATTAATCGTCGCGGCCTCCACGCCCTGAATATTCACCTTCACCGTAGGCAGGGTATCGCCATCGATAGCCCACTTGTCGAAAAAGCCCCAGTGGGTACCCGAGTGATGCAGATGGAAATCCGTGTGCTGCGGCTGCCCGTCCAGAGTGTAGGACGCGCGCACCGTCGCCTGCCGGCCGTCCTCGCTCGTCTCAACAACCTCGTAATCCACCCGCGACATCGAGGCGACCGAACGCTTCAGCGCCTCGCCGTCCAGCAGTGCCGCATCCCCGGCAGGAATCTGGGCGTTCAACAGGCCACGCGCATGCGAACCGTTCCCCACGCGCAAGGCATGGAAATACTCCCGCACCTGGCCGGTCGGGCCGTACACCAGCTTATTCGTCATAATCAGTGCCGCCGCCGCAATCGAGGCCGCCACCACAACACCAATCATCCACAGGGCCAGGACCCGTTCCACAGGAGAAAAATTACGCATAGAACCAGGGTAACGCAGGTAGTCCGGCTAGGATTCACGACGACCACACACTAAAGTGGAGTGTATGGCAGAACGCGCTCACGAAGTACCCGCCAAATACGGCGAAGTCCACGAACTATTCCACCCCCGCATGCGCTCCTACGGCAGGCGCATCGAGGCGTCCATCCCCGGCACCATCGTGCTTGTCGCCGCGCTCGCCTTCATCTTCTACAAACGACCCGCGCTGCCGTACACCATCCTTGTGCTACTCATCGGCACTATCGCCGGCATCAACCTCTACTCAGTGCTCAAGCCGACCATTATCGTCATCACCAAGACCCACGTGCTACGTGCCCGTACCTTCGGGTGGTTCGCCGTACCCCGCGCCGACATCAACCACACCATCTTCGCGGAGAAGCTCTACCCCAAGAAGGCCTACGGCCAAAACCTCAAAACCATGGCCGGACGCATCCGCTACCGCAGCTTCCCCGCCATGTGGGCCGTCGACAAGGACGGCAAGCAGCTCATGCGTCTCGACGGGCGAGTCTGGGACGGCAAAACCATGCGTGAGGTTTCGTCGAAGCTCTCGGCCAAAACCACCATCTACAAGCAGATCAACGTCATCAGCATGGACAAGGAACACAAGGGCCTCATCACCTTCAACGAGCTGCACCCCGGCTGGCGTTCCAGCCTGCTGACCATCCTCGCGGTCATCGTCGTGGTCATCCTCTTCGCGGCCTCCTTCCTGCCCGAAGAGATCGCCCGCAACATCTATATGATCCACTAGGCAGACGCGTAAAGGCCCGGCACCCACCCCGCAATGGGGGAGGCGCCGGGCCTTTTGCGAGCCTTGCCTAGCTCTTAAAGCTGAGTCTAGTTCTCGGGGCGAGAGAGCACCGCCACCAGGAACTCTGAGGAGCCCTCCTGATAGGGGTGCAACTGCCACGAGGAGTAGGTGTTATCGACGTTCAGGCCGACCTCGCGGGCATCGGCCAGGAACTGCTCGAACGCGTAATCGCGGCCCGGACCGGAGCCGTAACCCACGACGGCGCGGCCGCCGGGGGCCAGCACGCGGCGGAAGTTCTCCACCACCGGCTTACGGGTCGAACGGGCGAGGAAACCCATCACGTTACCGGCACACACCAGAAGCTCGAAACCGTTCTCTGCGGTGGCGTCACCCTCGATGCCCAGTACCTCCGGCAGATCCACCAGGTCGGCGGTAATCCAGGTGGCATCCGGGCAGACGCGGCGTGCCTCTTCGATGAGCTCGGGGTCAATGTCAACGCCGGTCACGCGGTGGCCCAGGGCGTGCAGCTGCTTGCCCACACGGCCCGGACCCGAGCCCGCGTCCAGAATCTTCGCGCCGCGCGACGCCAGGGCGTTCACCATGCGGGACTCACCGGCCATATCGTTGCCCTCGGCCTCCATGGCCTTGAAGCGGTCGATGTACCACTGCGAGTGATTCGGGTTGGTCTCCTTCTTGACGAGCCACAGGGACTTCTCGCGCTCGCCCGGCGCGTTGAAACTCAGCATTGCCATAAATACTCCTTTGACAGGGTTGAGGATGCGCCAACCGCCACCAGGCAAGGTGACCGCGGCATATAAGCGGTGTGTGCGCTACGTACTAGCATAGCCCCACCCGGCACCTGCCGGTAAGGGCAGTAAGAGCCGGACGGGGCTATCGGAAGCGCTACAGAGGTGCTACAGGGGCTGGACGATAGGAGCGTGTTTAGAGGTGGTCGCCCTCAACATTCGACGGACCCGCTGCAAACGCCTTACGCATCTGCTCCTGGCGCTCCTCCTCAGCCAGACGAGCAGCCTCAGCGAACTGCGCCTCGATATCGCCCATCAGCGCCTCGACCTCCTCGAGACCAACCGCCGGGCCTCCGGCCATCAGGCCGTCAGAACCCAGCACGACGGCCAGCGGCACGCCGTAACCGAAGTTCGCCGCGCTCGCCGACTCACGGTCAATCAGCGGGGTCAGGCCCTCGGGAAAACTACCGTTATTGCGCGACTTATTCAGCGACTCCAGGGAGGAGTACACCGGGTGCAGGGCCACCTGCGGCAGACGCTCCTGCCACTGCGGCATAGTCTTCAGGAACTTGACGCAACCACCGCAGGTCGCCGAGACGAACACAAGCACGCGCGCCTGAGTCTTCGCAATCTCGCGCATGGTCGTGCGGCGGCCATCCTCAAGATAGAGGGCGCCCAGCGGGATGGGCATGCGCACGTACAGCTCCTCGCCGTTCTCGTCGTACACCGGCTCGGGCAGGATAACCTGCGGACGCTCATCCGCCGCACCCAGGGCGTCGCCGCGGCGTACCGCATCTAGGGTTGCCGCGATGAGGGCGGCCCCGCCCGCCCAGAGCCAGCCGGAGGCATCCAGTGAGAACAGCGTGAAGAGCACACCTGCGCCGCCGGCCAGGGCCGCCGCATGGGTACCCGCCGCAGCTACCAGCAGCGACAGATTGCGGAAAAGTGTGTAGCGACTGACCGGGGCCGTCGACTCAGAACCGAAACAATTGCAGCTTCCCGTACGGCCCGTTGCCAAAGCGCGCGCAATCACCACCGTGTAGAAAATCATCAGGACCAGAGCCAGGCCCGAGGCGATTACGGCGGGCAGCCGCACGGGCGACAGCAACAGGACGGCGGCTAGGGCGATCTCGAACCACGGCAGGATGAGCGACACGGCACGGGCCGGCGCAATCTTCTGCAGGCCGAGGTCTTCGATGCCGGTGACGGTGCTCTGCGGGTCCTTCGCCTTCGCAATACCACTGATGAGTAGGGTGAGAGCGATGAGGGCCGTGCACAGAACCAGGGGCACGGTGGGGAAAGTGAGCATGGGAATCCTTGAGTGAGGTGATTGGGGAAAACCGTTACAGAAGATTTTACGCCCTGCACATGGGGGAATCGTCTCTACGAGTTAAGCGGAAAGCGGTATGCGCCCTCGTTCCTACAGGGGCACCCGCCCTCGCTTCGCTTCGGGCACCCTGATGTCACTACGGGCGATACCGCTTTCCTTACGATTAGGCGCGCTATGCCCTTCCTTCGCTCCTATGGGGGGACGGACCAGGTCTTCTTCCCCAACCGCCAGGCCATCATCCGCCTGGTCGGAGCCGTCCTAGCCGAACAAAACGATGAATGGGCCGAAGGCCGACGCTACCTCAGCCTCGACATCCTCACCAAATCACGACTCACACCCCAACCCACCCAACAGGAGGACACCCCACTCCAACTCAGCGCATAACCCAACCCGAAGGACACAAAACGATTACACCACTCCACAGGACTTGACCAACCGCTACCGTACCGTTCCTGAACGGCTACCTTGCCAACATCAGCCACACCTATCCCAGGTCATAGAACGTGAAGCACCATAGCAGTTTGCCTTCGAGCGCACTCAAAGGTTTAGTGTAATTGACATGTTGGAAGAACGGTTAGAGCAAGCCCTTAGGCTCGCGATCGATCCACCCGGAGGGCTAAATACTGTGGCATTGCGCGACCTGATCAGAGATGACGAGAACACTCAGTGGGATATCGCTACCACTGCCGAGTATTTGGGAATCAGCGCACATGCGCTGCGCTATTACGAACGCGCAGGGCTGGTGAAAGTAGGGCGCGACGCATCCGGCTATCGGCTTTACGATGCTGCGGCTGTACGGCGTTTGGTTTTTATTACCCGAATGAGGGTCTCTGGAATGTCGATTGCCCAACTCCAGCATTACATCTCCTTGGTTGAACAAGGTGCAGAAACAGTTCAGGAGCGTCTTGATTTGATGCTGGAGCATCGCGACATCCTTCGGCAACGAATAGAGGATCTTCAGTTATCGCTGGTAGCTACCGAATTCAAGATAGCAATGTATCAGAAAGGTTCCCGTCCACAATGAGTGATCAGTACGATATTGATTCCGTCGATAATCAGCGACGTCGTGATCTTGGATTGCAGGTTCTCTCCCGTATCGATGGAGACGCTGGTCAGAGTGTTATCGAATCACTTTCCACGTCAAACCCTGCTTTAGGACACCACATCGCCGCATTTGCTTTCGGGGATATTTACGATAGGCCCGGTCTGGATGCACGCAGTCGCCAGCTAGTAACCATTGGCGTATTGACTGCATTAGGCGGATGCGAACCTCAACTTAAAGTTCATGTTGGAGCGGCACTCAATGTCGGGATTTCCGAAGAGGAAATTCAGGAAGCTATCCTGCACGCCTCAGTGTACTGCGGCTTTCCACGAGCACTGAACGCTACTTTCGCAGCACAGGAAGCAATAGACTCACGGCGGAACTACGACAGGTAAGTTGATAACGCCACTCCGGACACTTCTCGGCAGGGCCGGAAACCTTTGTATCCAGAGTGACGTTCTATTGGAGCGGCTGACGGGCTGGAGGGCGGAAATCCCGAGCGCGCGAGGGAGTGTATTTCCGCCTGGAAGCGATTCCCGTCGTGGTTTAAGAAGAACCCCTCACCGTTCAGTGAGAGGTTCTGGAAGAGCGGCTGACGGGCTGGAGGGCGGAAATCCCGAGCGCGCGAGGGAGTGTATTTCCGCCTGGAAGCGATTCCCGCTTCAGACGCGGAAAAAGCCCCGTGACGAAGTCCGGGGCTTGTGGAGCGGCTGACGGGAATCGAACCCGCGTATCAGGCTTGGGAAGCGTGCGCTCTACCATTGAGCTACAGCCGCATCCCCTCCAGTCTAGCGTGTACCCTGCCGGTTCGTGAAATGTTTCACCCCGCCCAATGTGACGCACCACCCGGGTCGTGCCGGGCTCGAGCCTGCGGTCTGCGGGCTCTGCCAGGTATCCTTTAAACGTGCTTATTTCAGATCGCGATATTCGTCAAGAGATTGCTGATGGACGCATCGTTCTTGATCCGTTCGATGAGTCGATGATTCAGCCTGCAAGTGTGGACGTGAGGATTGATCGTTTCTTCCGTCTGTTCGATAACCACAAGTACCCGCATATCGACCCCGCGCAGCCGCAGGAGGACCTGACGCGTCTGGTGGAGGTGGCTCCCGACGAGCCGTTCATCCTGCATCCGGGTGAGTTCGTGCTGGGCTCGACGTATGAGAAGGTGACCCTGCCCGATGACGTGGCCGCCCGCCTGGAGGGTAAGTCCTCGCTGGGTCGTCTGGGCCTGCTGACCCACTCGACGGCCGGTTTTATCGACCCCGGTTTTTCGGGCCACGTGACGCTGGAACTGTCGAATATGGCCACCCTGCCGATTATGCTGTGGCCGGGTTCGAAGGTGGGTCAGCTGTGCTTCTTCCGTCTGAGCAGCCCGACCGAGCACCCGTACGGTTCGGGCGCGTACGGTAACCGTTACCAGGGTCAGCGTGGCCCGACTGCTTCGCGTAGTTATTTGAACTTTCATCAGACGATGATTCCGACGGAGTCGTAGTCTATTCCCGTTTGGGGTTGGGGCGCGGGTGGCCTGCTTGGCTGGGTCGCCCGCGCCTCCTCATATGGGCGTACACCCGGCGTCTCGTGCGTTCACTCGCGTGCGGGGCTATTCTCTCACTCATTTGAAGGATTGTTATGAATCTGCTTCCTGTTGTTCTGCGCCTGGCGGGCGCGGAGGTTTCCGTCTACCTGATTGACCAGTCTGAGGCTTTTATCGAGGGTTTTAAGCATGCCTGGGAGCCGCTGAACCCCGAATTTTTTGAGACCCCGGACGAGGCGTATGAGGCGGTTTCGAACCACGACCAGGTGCTGCTGGTGCACCCCGTATCTGACACCCCGATTCTGGACATAGCCCAGCCCCTGATGGGCCCGTTCATGAAGGTTGGCACGCTGCGCGTGGATAGCGTGGAGCAGGGCCTGCAGGACCTGACGAGCCGCATCACCGTTGCGATGATTGAGCAGCTGGTGGGTAGCGGCGTGATGCTTCATTCGGCGGTTATCGGTGACCCCGAGTCGAAGCGCGCCCTGGCCCTGGTGGGCGTTTCGGGTAGCGGCAAGACCACGGCCTCGCGTTTCTTGGGCTCGAAGCTGGCGTACCTGACTGATGAGACCGCCGTCATCTCGGATGAAGGTTTCGTGACCCCCTACCCGAAGCCGTTGTCGGTGATTGTCGACCCGAATGCACCGAAGGAACAGCAGAACCCGGTTGAGGCCGGTCTGAACGTGGTCGACCCCGAGGACCGCGGCTACAAGCTGACCCGTATCGTGCTGATTTCGCGTGACGAGCAGGCCAAGGAGCCGCGCCTGGAACGCGTGCCGCTGCACGAGGCGCTGGTGTTCCTGAGCGAGCAGAGCTCGGGCCTGGCGAAGCACCCCGAGGGCGTCGTGTCGCTGGCCAAGCTGGTAGAGCGTTGCGGCGGCGTGTGGCGCCTGGTGTACTCGGAGGTTGAGGACACCCTGCCGCTGGTTCAGGATCTGCTGAATGGTGGTGAGCTGCCGGACGCTGATGAGGTTGAGAGCCTGGAGAAGTACACGGTTGAGGATCACCTGCCTGGCGTGTACCTGAACGGTACGATTGTGATTGACCGCGCGCCGGGAACCTCTGCGGTGCGCGTGGGCGAGGACGGCCCGTTCCTGCTGCTGCAGGACACCGCGTTGAACGAGCTGTCGGAGTTCGCGGCGGAGTGTTGGCTGCAGGCTGAGGGCGACATTTCGTACGATGACCTGTATGCGCGTCTGGCTGAGATCTTTGAGGGTCTGCCTGCGGAGGCGTACGACGAGAACGTCAGCGCCCTGGCGCAGGGAGCGATGCTGTGGGTCCGCGTGATTGACGATCCGCTGATTGACGACGCGACCTGGGCTCAGATAACCGGTAGCGAAGAGGTCCTGGACGAGGCGGAGGAAAACCGCGAGGTGACCTCGGAAGGCTCCACCGAGACGGCCGCCGAGGCAGACGACGATGTGGTGACCGAGTAGCTCGATAAGCGTACCCTAGCGCCGATGGCGCATAGCGAAGGGGCGGGCAGATAAACTCTGCCCGCCCCTTCGCTATACCCGCTGAGGGACCGCGGGGATCCCCGGGTAGACCCCCGGGTAGGTCCCGCCCGCGGCTAAGACTTCACCTTCTCGCGGCGGCTTGCCCGCACCCGCAGGGGCCCGGGAGCCTCCACAGGAAGCAGCATCAGCAGACCCGCAACCACAACCACGAGGATGCCGACAACACCCCAAATCTGGGCGCCCAGAATACTCACGAACAGGCCGAAAAGCATCGGCGCCAGGAAGCTCGTGGCGCGGCCGGTCGTCGAGTACAGTCCGAACAGCTCACCCTCGGTGCCGGGCTCGGCCAGGCGAGCCAGGAACGTGCGGGAGGCCGACTGCGCCGGACCCACGAACAGGCACAGCAGCAGGGCGCATACCCAGAACACGCCCGGTTCGGGGAAGAACATCAGCGGGGTAGCCGCCAAGATAATGCCGACCAGCGAGATAACAATAATTGCCTTCGGGCCCAGGTAGTCATCCAGGTAGCCGCCCAGGATCGCGCCAGCCGCCGCGACAGCGCTACCGGCAATACCGAACAGGATCACCTCGGAAGTGCTGAAACCGAACGTGCCCGCCGCAAGAATACCGCCGAACGTAAAAATACCGGACAGACCATCACGGAACACCGCCGAAGCAATCAGGAACCACAGGGTCTGCGGGGACGTCATCTTCAGCCGCTTAATGGTGCGCCACAGCGCCTTGTAGGAGGCGAGCAGGCTACCCTGACGAGCCGGGGAGAGACGCTCCATGCCCAGCTCCAGGAAACGCAGCTCGCGGGTGGGCAGCACCTCCGGCAGGAAGCGCTCGCGGGTGCGCATCCGAATCAGCAGCGGCACGCAGAAGATGAGGCACCAGGCCGCGGCGAACAGGGTCACCGCGCGGATGTTGAGAGCCCCCTCCTCGCTCAAGCCCAGGGACGAGGGGGACAGCACGAAGCCCCACAGCACCACGGCCAGGGCGAGGATGCCGCCAATGTAACCGGCAGCCCAGCCGGTGCCCGAAATCTTGCCGATATTATTCGGGTTCGAAACGCGCGGCAGCACCGCGTTGTAGTTCACGTACGCGAACTCGCTGAACACGCTCGCGGCAGACACCAGGAAAACACCCAACCACAGGTAGCCCGGGTCGGGGGCGACGAAGAAGCACGCCGCCATAAACGCCACGAGCAGGACCGTGTTCACACCCAGCCAGAAGATGCCGCGGCCGGACTTGTCGTTACGCTGGCCCGTGACCGGGGCGAGAAACGCGATGAGGAAACCCGCAACCGTCAGACCCAGCGACAGCGCCGAAGAGGTCTGCTCGGGCGTGCCGAAGTAACCGCTGGTCAGGTAGACCGTGAAGATGAAGGTCATCATAATCGAGTCGAAACTCGACGAACCAACATCCCACAGGACCCACGCGGTCACCGAACGGCGACTCGTGGCGTGGTCCACGGCGGGACGGGCAGGCTTCTGCTGACGGGAAGAACGAATCATCATGAGGGGGCTTTCAAATGGCCGAGCGGCGTCGCATCGGCCGGTGCTGCGGGAGGCTGGTACGCGTTAGAAAAGCGCGGGCGGTACGCACCGCGAGGGTACGCACCGCCCCGCATCACTGAACGAAGCATTCAGGGATGGTCTTTACTTGAAGAAACGGCGCTGCGCGCGGGCGATACCGAAGCTGACAACGGCACCCACGACGGAGGTCAGGACGGTCCAGAGGATGACCTGGCGCAGGGTATCCTCAGAGTCGGCGGAAATGGCGGGCGGCTGGTTGCCGGTTGCCTTCGTCCAGGCGGTGCCCAGACCCTTGCCGACGAGGGCGCTGGCACCCATGTTCAGGCCCGCGAGAGCAAGCTTTGCGACGGGATTCATATGTATCTCCTTTGGTGTTAATGATGCGGCGCCTCACCCCCGAACCCCCTCGGGGTAGGAAGGATAAATATGAGTGCCATTCCTAGCGTATAGGGTTTCTCCGGCCCGTGTCGCTTTCGGAGTAAACAATCCCGAAAGTGTACACCGTACAAAAACACCGCATACACAGGAGTATGACATAAAACTACCCGAACTAGCTTCAACGCCTCCGGGTGTCTACAATCGTTTCTGGCCCCAATTGTGTTACGCACCGGCGTGCAAACCAATCCGCAGCCGTGGGGCCAACACGACAGGGGAGCGCCACCGCGGCGCTGAGAGTGCACAGCAGACCCTCGAACCTGATCCGGTTAGTACCGGTGTAGGGAGTCGAATCTTCTCGGTGCCCTCGCCCATGCAGAGGGCGAGGACATTCCCCTTCCAACGACGGAAGGAAAAACCGCATGTCACACACCACCGACACCACCGCGCCCAAGCGTCCGGCCCCCCGTTCCAGCCTAAGCTGGCGAGTCAACGAAATCGTTATCGCCGCAGTCATCGCCGTGGCCTGCGCTATCATCTTCTGGATCTGGGATATCGCCGTGAGCCCCGCCGCCAAGACCGCGCTCGTCGCGGCCCCCGAACTGCGCCCGCTCATCGCCGGGGCCTGGCTGCTCGGCGGTACCCTCGGCGGCCTGCTCATCCGCAAGCCCGGCGCTGCCCTCTTCTGCGAGCTCGTTGCGGCGCTCATCTCGGTGCTGTTCACCGGCGGTGCGTGGAGCGGCGAGATTCTAATCTCCGGTATTATCCAGGGCATCGGCGCTGAAATCGTCTTCGCCGCCTTTGGCTACCGTCGCTGGAACGCCGCCATCGCCGTTCTGGCCGGTGCTCTCAGCGGCCTGTTCATGGGTGGCAGTGAAATCCTGATTTACTACCCCGACATGGAGCCCGTCAAGGCCGTCACCTACGTAGTCTGCTCGGTCGTCTCCGGCGCAGTCATCGCGGGCTTCCTGGCCTGGATCCTCGTGCAGAACCTCGCCAAGACCGGCGTGCTCTCCTCGCTGGCTTCCGGCAACACCCGCCGCTAATCGCCAGCCACTAGCCACCAGCTAATCACTCACCACGAGTCACCACTCGACACACTACAGCAGCCGCACACTAGGCTAAGAAAGCATTATGGAAGCAACACCGCGCGGGGCGCGCATCGAGCTCAACAACTTCAGCTGGCACCACCCCGGCCGCCCAGAACCGGTCATCAATGGACTCAACCTCACCATCAACCCCGGTGAAAAAGTCCTGCTGCTGGGCACCTCCGGCGCCGGCAAATCGACGCTCCTGCACGCCATCGCCGGTGTGCTCCACGATGACGACGGCCTCTCCGCAGGCGGGACCATCACCCTCAACGGCCAAGACCCCGTAGAAGCGCGCGGCACCGCGGGCATGATGCAGCAGGACCCCGAATCCTCCATCGTCATGGCCACCATCGGGAACGACACCGCCTTCGGCCCCGAAAACCTGCGCGTACCCCGCGAGGAAATCTGGGGACGCGTCACCGAGGCGCTCACCGCGGTCGGGCTCAGCCACCTGCCCCTCGACCACCCCAGCAGCGCACTGTCCGGCGGACAGAAGCAGCGCCTCGGCCTGGCGGGCATCCTCTCGATGCACCCCGGCGCCATGATTCTCGACGAGCCCACCGCCAACCTCGACCCCGCCGGCGTGCGGGAGGTGCGCGACAGCATCCTCGCCGCCGCGGAGGCCACCGGCGCGACCCTACTCGTCGTGGAACACCGCGTGAGCATCTGGGCGCCGTACATGGACCGCATTATCGTGCTCGGCGCGGGCGGAACCATCACCCACGACGGCGCGCCCGGAACCGTGCTCGCCGAAGCCCGTCGGGATCTCATCGACGCCGGCGTGTGGGTGCCCGACTACGTGCCGCGTGCACCGCAGAACGCTATCGGCGAGGCGGCGGGCGGCGATACTGCAACCGGCGAGGTGCTTCTCCGCGCCGAAAACCTCAGCATTACCCGCGCGCAACCCACCCCCAAGCAGCGACGCGCCCGCCGACGCACCATCAAACGCCTCGGCGACACCCCCGCGCCCGTACCCGTCGACCTGCCCGTGCTGCGCGGCGGCATCAACCTCACCCTGCGCGCCGGCGAACACCTCAGCGTGCTCGGCCCTAACGGCGCCGGCAAATCAACCCTCGCGCTCACCCTCGCCGGGCTACTCACCGCGCCCGACGGCACCCTCGCCGCCACCGACACGCTCCGCGACCACGGCGCCGGTCAGAACGGTCAGAACGGCCAGCGCGCCCACTGGGACGTGCCCACCTGGACCCCCGCCCAAATGCTCAGCCGCATCGGCTACGTCTTCCAAGAACCCGAATACCAGTTCATCCGCGGAACCGTACGCGAAGAACTCGAACTCGGCCCCCGCCGACTCGCCGCGCTCAACCGCGTTCCCCTCGACGAAGATGAGCTCGCCGCTCGCACCGACGACCTGGCGGCCCGCCTGCGCCTCAACCACCTGCTCGACGCCAACCCCTTTACCCTCTCCGGCGGAGAAAAACGACGACTCTCGGTCGCCTCCGCGCTCGCCACCGCACCGAGAATACTCATTCTCGATGAGCCCACCTTCGGGCAGGACGCCCGCACCTGGGCCGAACTCGTCGACCTCATCCGCGAACTCCTTGCCGACGGGACCGCCGTCATCTCCATTACCCACGACGAAGACTACACCGCGGCGCTCGGCGGCAAAT
>OKVI01000494.1_pt1 | contig 26825 bp, 19 predicted proteins | sample 1607001 | NCBI WGS metagenome assembly OKVI01 (sample SAMN03281018, study PRJEB24777) | human gut metagenome | isolation source: fecal sample PR128 from 1 month old male Malay infant, vaginal delivered...
TTAAAGAAGCAAGAGCGCCAAAAGCAGTTACAAGAAAAACTGAATATTACGCCATTTCTTACTGATGAAGAATTGGCTACACACTTTAATGTAAGTGTGCCAACGATTCGTCTAGATCGTCTAGAGTTGGGCATTCCTGAATTGCGTGAACGTATACGCGTCATGGCTACAGGTCAATCACAAGAAGCGGTAGAACATGTACCGTACGAAGTGGTTGGTGAATTGATCGATGTTACGGAGGGGCAACAAGCATTATCGATGCTACGTACTACTTCTGACATGGAGGATCGATTTGGATATGTAGAGCCACAGTATTTATATGCTCAAGCGAATTCCCTCGCAAAGGTAGTCATGGGGACTACTGTTTGTTCTGCGGAGGTTGGAAATATAAAATATAAAAACCCAGTTGGAGCTGGTACTAATCTGGTGGCAAAAGCAGAAATTGTGCGTCGCCGTGGTAATAAGTTCTTTATTTGGGTCATTATAAGAGATAAAATAAAAGAAGTATTTCGCGCAAAATTTATTATGGAATCCGTAGAGAATAGGGTGTAGATTATGAAAATTGCAATAGACGCCATGGGTGGCGACTTTGCTCCATTGGAGACTGTACTAGGATCCATTGAAGCCGTACGAGCAAATGAACACATTGAAGTGGTGCTCGTCGGCGATGAGCAGCAAATTTTTAATATATTAGAAGCTAATAATGAAGCTAAGAATCCACGCATTTCTGTACATCATGCCAGTCAAGTTATCGGTATGGATGAGCATCCAGGACAAGCATTGCGTAAGAAAAAGGACGCATCTGTTGTGGTAGCAACATCTTTAGTTCGTGATAATGTCTGCGATGCCGTGATTGCTCCTGGTAGCACAGGTGCTGCTGTAGCAGCTGCATTGTTTGGTCTCGGTCGTATTAAAGGGGTTGATCGTCCAGTTATTGCAACTCCGATGCCAACAGTTAGTGGTATTACTGTTATGTTAGATTCTGGTGCTAACTCAAATTGTAAACCAAAACATCTTGTACAAGGTGCATTGATGGGTTCTGAATATGCAAAACTTTTATTAGGTAAAGAAGAACCTACAGTAGGGTTATTAAATATTGGCGAAGAAGCCACTAAGGGGAACGATGTCGTTCTAGCCACATATCCAATTTTGGAACGTATGAAAACTATTAATTTCAAAGGTAATATTGAAGGCCGTGATATTCCAAAAGGGGTCGTAGATGTTGTTGTTTGCGATGGTTTTGTCGGTAATGTGGTACTTAAATTTGCAGAAGGCTTGGTAACAGGTCTTACACAATTAGTAAAGGATAGCATTATGGCAGGTAGTATTTTTGCTAAAATTGGTGCTATGCTTGTAAAGCCAGCTTTAAAAAAGATGGCAAAACGCTTAGATCACACGGAAAATGGTGGTGCTCCACTCTTAGGGGTTAACGGGGTGTTTATGATTGCCCATGGTAGCTCCAAAGCTAAAGAGATTAAAACTGCTATTGAAATTGCTAGTGATTTAGTAGAGCGTAAAATTATTCAACACATAAGAGAAACAATGGATATTGAAGGAGCCTTGAAGTATGACTATGATGAGTAAACCGGTAGGAATCATTGGTACTGGGAGCTTCCTTCCTGACAATGTAGTAACAAACTTTGATCTAGAAAAAATGGTTGATACTAATGACCAATGGATTAGAGAACGTACTGGTATCGAAGAACGACGCATTGCACCGGAAGGTATGAATACATCCTATATGGCGACTGAGGCAGCAAAAAAAGCCATGCAAATGGCTAAGGTTAGTGCCGAAGATATAGATATGATTATCTTTGCTACCTTAACACCGGATATGATTATTCCTTCAGCCGCTTGTGTATTACAAGCGAATTTAGGAGCTAAGAATGCAGCGGCCTATGATTTACAAGCCGCATGCTCTGGCTTTGTATATGGATTGATTACTGCAGCTAGCTATATTAGCTCCGGTTTATACAAAAAGGTACTCGTTGTGGGTGCTGAAATTCTCTCCCGTCGAGTAAATTGGAATGATCGTGGTACATGTATCCTCTTTGGTGATGGCGCTGGTGCCGCAGTAGTATCTGAGGTCCCTGAAGGCTATGGCATTAAAGGTGTTGATATGGGGGCCGATGGTACTGGTGGTCCATCTCTTTGCATTCCTGCAGGTGGTACAGCTGTAGTTGCCAATGACCAACGCGTTGAAGAAGGTTTAACATTTATTCATATGGATGGCCCTGAAGTATATAAATTTGCTGTTAAAACGATGGGACGTACTGTTTTAAAATCTTTAGAACGAGCTGGGATGGAACTTAATGAGTTGGATTTCTTTATTCCCCATCAAGCAAATATTCGTATTATTGATTCGGCTGCAAAACGCTTACATATGCCGATGGAAAAAGTATTTGTTAATTTACATAAGTATGGTAATACATCTGCCGCGTCTGTAGCGATAGCTTTGGACGAAGCTAATCGTGAAGGGCGTTTCAAACGTGGCGATAATGTTGCGTTTGCAGGATTTGGTGCAGGCCTTACATGGGCTAGCCTTGTCTTGAAATGGTATTAAGGAGGACACATCAAGATGATTAAGACTGACATTTGTGATTTATTGCAGATTGAGTACCCAATCTTACAAGGTGGTATGGCTTGGCTCGGTACTGCAGAATTAGCGGCAGCTGTTTCCGAAGCGGGTGGCCTTGGTATCATTGGGGCTGGTCATATGCCTCCTGATATTTTCCGTAATGAAATTCACAAATTAAAAGAGCGTACAAATAAACCATTTGGTTGTAATATCATGCTCATGTCTCCATTTGTTAAAGAAGTTATGGAAGTAGTTGTGGAAGAACGCGTTCCTGTAATTACAACAGGTGCTGGTAATCCTGGCGTGTACATTCCAGCTTTAAAAGAAATCGGTACTAAAGTAATCCCTGTAGTTGCTTCCGTATTACTTGCAAAACGCTTGTTACGTGGTGGTATTGATGCAATTATCGCAGAAGGTACAGAATCTGGTGGTCACGTAGGTGATATTACTACTATGGCATTGATTCCACAAGTAGTAGATGCTGTAGATGTTCCAGTTATTGCAGCTGGTGGTATTGCTGATGGTCGTGGTATGGCTGCAGCCTTTGCATTGGGCGCTCAAGCAGTACAAATGGGTACGCGCTTCGTATTATCTGAAGAATGTATTGCTCATGAAAACTACAAAAATGCAGTATTGAAAGCAAAAGATCGCGCTACAGTTATGACTGGTTTAACAACAGGTCACCCTGTACGTATCATTGATAATGCATTGGCACATAAATATAAATCCCTTGAATTTAGCGGTGGCTCTAAAGAAGAGTTAGAAAACTTAGGTGCAGGTACACTTCGCAAAGCTGCTATTGATGGTGATGTAAAAGAAGGTTCCGTAATGATCGGCCAAATCTCTGGTATGTTAACAGATGTTAAACCATGTGCAACTATTATCAAAGATATTATGACTGAAACTGAAACTGTAATTAAAAACCTTCAAGGTCTTGGTAAATAAGGAGGCCCTTATGAAAACGGCATTTGTTTTTCCCGGTCAAGGTTCCCAAAAAGTAGGCATGTTACAAGATTTGTACAATGCATATCCTATTGTGAAACAACGTTTTGAAGAAGCTGATGAAGCACTTGGTTACTCTATTACCAAATTGTGCTTTGAAGGTCCTGATACTGAACTTGTTAAAACAGCTAATACACAACCAGCTATTTTAACTGCATCTGTAGCTTGCTATGAAGTCCTTAAAGAGCAAGGCTTTACACCTGATATCGTAGGTGGTCATAGTCTTGGTGAATACAGCGCTCTTGTAGCAGCAGGTGTATTGAACTTTAAAGATGCTGTGTATGTTGTTCATAAACGCGGTGAATATATGCAAGAAGCTGTGCCATTGGGCAAAGGTGCTATGGCCGCAATTCTAGCTTTACCTCGTGAACAAGTTGTAGAAATTTGTAAAGAGGTTAACGATTCTGTTGGTTCTGTACAAGCAGTTAACTTCAACTGCCCAGGTCAAATCGTTATTGCTGGTGAAACAGCAGCGGTAGAAACTGCAGCAGAAAAGATGAAAGAAGCTGGTGCAAAACGTGCTGTTATGCTTCCTGTAAGTGCTCCATTCCACAGCCGTTTGATGGAACCTGCGGCTCTTCGTTTAAAAGAAGAGTTGGATAAAATCCAAGTGAGCGATGCTCAAATTCCTGTAGTAGCAAATGTTACAGGTAAAATTTTGACTAATGCAAACGAAATTAAAGAGTCCTTAGTTACACAAGCTGCTAACCCTGTATTGTGGGAAGACTGCGTAGCTGAAATGGTTAACTTTGGTGTAACTCGATTCGTTGAAGTAGGTCCTGGTAAAGTACTTACTGGCTTTACTAAAAAGATCAATAAAGATATGGAATTAGCCAATGTTGAAGACATTGCATCCTTAGAGAAAACGCTTGAATTTTTGAAAGGGGTTCGATAAAATGCATTTAGAGGGTAAAGTAGCCATTGTAACTGGCGCATCCCGTGGCATTGGTCGCGCTGTAGCTATCAATTTGGCAAAATCTGGTGCTGATGTGGTAGTTAACTATAGCGGTAGCGAAGGTGCAGCTCAAGAAACTGTTGAAGCTGTACAAGCTTTAGGCCGTAAAGCCATTAAAATTAAAGCCAATGTAGCTAATGCTGATGAAGTTGCAGCTATGGTGGAAGAAGCTCACAAAGAGTTTGGTCACATTGATATTCTCGTAAATAATGCGGGTATTACGCGTGACGGTTTGTTGATGCGTATGAAAGACGAAGATTTTGATGCTGTTATAGATATCAACCTTAAAGGTGTATATTTAGTAACTAAAGCAGTATCTAAAATCATGATGAAACAACGTTCTGGTCATATTATTAACATGACATCTGTTGTAGGCGTTATGGGTAATGCCGGTCAAACTAACTACGCAGCTTCTAAAGCTGGCGTAATTGGATTCACTAAATCCTGCGCTAAAGAATTAGCGAGCCGTGGCATTACTGTTAATGCTATTGCACCAGGATTTATCAATACTGATATGACTGACGTATTGCCAGAAAAAGTTAAAGAAGCTATGGTTGCTGAAATTCCATTGGGCCGTATGGCTGATGCTGAAGAAGTAGCAACAGTAGCAACATTCCTTGCTAGCGATTTTGCTAACTATATTACAGGCCAAGTCATCAATGTAGATGGCGGTATGGTGATGTAGTTTCAAAATTAGACTATATATAAATACACTTTGAAAGGAGGTGAACCACTAATGAGCACTTTCGATAAAGTTAAAGCAATCGTTGTGGAACAATTAGGCGTTGATGAAGCTGAAGTTACCATTGATTCTACATTCATCGACGACTTAGGCGCTGACTCCTTGGATATCGTTGAATTGATCATGGCATTTGAAGAAGAATTCAATGTTGAAATCCCTGACGACGTTGCAGAAAAAATCAAAACCGTTAAGGATACAGTAGAATATATTGATTCTGCTAAATAAGCTGTATAGCTGACAATTCAGCCGTGCGGGGGGCCGAGTGGCTCCCCTAATCGGTATTGTTTACAGGAGGAATTGATAGTGAAGCTCCCTGAACTTCGCATTGGGAATCTAGTGGCCAAAGTACCTATTATTCAAGGTGGTATGGCGATTAGATTGTCTACAGCTCGCTTGGCAGCAGCCGTTGCAAATGAAGGTGGTATCGGCCTTATTGCAGCATCCGGTTTGCCATTTGATGAATTACGATACGAAATACAATTAGCTAGAAAATTATCACCTACGGGTATTATTGGTATAAATGCGATGGTAGCAGCCACACAATTTGCTGGCTTAGTAAAAACTGCCATCGAAGAGGGCATTGATCTTGTAGTAGCAGGTGCTGGTTTTTCAAGAGATATGTTCGCAATGGGCAAAGAGTCTGGTACTCCAATTGTACCAATTGTTTCGTCCGCAAAATTAGCTCGCATTTCTGAAGGTCTAGGTGCAGCAGCAGTCATCGTAGAAGGTTGCGAGGCTGGTGGTCACTTGGGTACGGATCGTTCCGCTCGAGAAATCGTTCCAGAAGTTGTAGCTGCTGTTAAAAACATTCCAGTAATTGGTGCTGGTGGTGTTCTTGATGGTCGTGACATCGTAGAAATGTTGAAATTAGGTGCTAGTGGCGTTCAAATGGGTAGTCGTTTTGCGGCTTCTGATGAATGTAATGCATCTGACGAATTGAAAAAAATGTATGTACGGGCTACTAATCCTGAGGATATTGTATTAATTCAAAGTCCTGTAGGTTTGCCTGGACAAGCAATAAAAAATAAATTTGCTGAATCTGTATTAGACGGTACTGTAGCACCTCCAACGGTGTGTGATAACTGTTTGAAACATTGTTCCCATAAATTCTGTATCATCCGTGCTCTATCTCGTGCACAACAAGGTGATGTGGAAACAGGTTTGGTGTTCTCTGGCAATAATATGAGAAAAGTCGACAAGATTATGCCAGTTAAAGATATCTTTGCTCAACTCAAACAGCAAGTAGCAGAGATTGATTAATTTAAAAGGGCTGTATAGCTATAAGAGGTGGAATAATTGGAAAAACGTGTAGTAATTACTGGCTTAGGGGCAGTGACTCCTGTAGGTATCGGTAAAGAGAACTTCTACAATGCGTTATTGGCAGGTCAATCTGGTATTGGGCCAATTACACGCTTTGATGCATCTGAGTATGCAACACGCATTGCTGGTGAAGTAAAAGATTTTGATGTTACAAACTATGGTGTCGATAAAAAAGAAGCTCGTCGTATGGACCGTTCTGTTGAATTGGCTATCGGTGCTGCTGTTCTTGCTTGTGAAGATGCTGATCTTGATTTAGATAAAGAAGATTTAGATCGTTGTGGTACTGTAGTTGGTACTGGTATTGGTGGTATCGACTCTATCCATGAAGTATATGAAACATTATTCGAAAAAGGTCCTGGCCGTGTAAGCCCATTTGCAGTTCCTATGATGATTGCAAATATGACATCTGCACGTGTATCCATCCGTCTTGGCCTTAAAGGTCCTGTTATTACAGACGTAACAGCTTGTACTTCTGGTACAAATGCTATTGGCGATGCGTTCCGTATCATCCAACGTGGTGATGCTGATATCATGTTCGCTGGTGGTACTGAAGCAGCTGTATCTCCAGCAGCTGTAGCTGGTTTCGCAGCTATGAAAGCTATGTCTACACGCAATGACGAACCAACAAAAGCATCTCGTCCATTTGACCGCGATCGCGATGGTTTCGTAATGGGTGAAGGTTCTGGTATCGTTGTTCTTGAAGAATTAGAACACGCAAAAGCTCGTGGTGCTCATATCTACGCTGAAGTTGTAGGTTATGGTACTAATGGCGATGCTTACCATATTACTGCACCAGCTCCAGGTGGTGTACAAGCTCGTAAATGTATGGAATTGGCAATTAAAGATGCAGGTATCGATCCTAAAGACGTTAACTACATCAATGCTCATGGTACATCTACTGGCCTTAACGACAAAAATGAAACATTGGCTATTAAAGAATTATTCGGCGATCATGCTAAAAACATCGCTGTTAACTCTACAAAATCCATGACAGGTCACTTGTTAGGTGCTGCTGGTGCTATTGAAACTATCGTTATGGCGATGGCAATCGAAACTGGTAAAGTTCACCCTACAATCAACTGTGACAATCCTGATGAAGGTTTGGATCTAGACTATGTTCGTGAAGGCGCACGTGATCTTCAAGTTAAATGTGCTCTTTCCAACTCTTTCGGTTTTGGTGGTCATAACGGTACACTTTGCGTACGCCGTTATGAAGACTAATGGTAGCTGTTGAAGCGCATAAGAGTAAGATGACACAAGCTCGTGAAGAATCTCTTCATGGGCTTGTTGCTCGTTTAGACATACCTGTGTCAGATATATCCATTTTAGATTGTGCTTTTACACATACATCTTATGCGAATGAACATAAATCAAAGCATATTAATCACAATCAGCGATTAGAGTTTTTAGGCGATGCTGTTTTGGATCTTATTATTGGGGAATACCTATTTAAGACATATCCAGACATGGCCGAAGGTAATTTGACGAAAATTAAGGCCGCTACAGTGTGTGAGGATTCTTTAGCATCTGTAAGTCGTTCTTTGCAATTGGGGCAATATTTATTGCTCGGTCATGGTGAATGTGCTTCTGGTGGTAATAATCGTAATTCTATTTTAGCGGATACCTTTGAGTCTCTCATTGGTGCTATCTATATTTCTACAGATTACCAAACGGTGATGAACTTCGTTTTAAAACATCTCATTACTTATATCAAGCAAGCTTTAGAAGGTAAACGGGGCAAAGATTATAAAACCTTGTTACAAGAATATGTGCAACGGGATGGTGATAAACATATCGTCTATCGTTTGCTCAGTGAAAGTGGTCCCGACCATGCTAAGACCTTCCATATGGTGGTCGAAATCAATGGTGTTACTTACGAGGCAGGCTCTGGTAAAAGTAAAAAAATTGCAGAACAACATGCGGCTCAATTAACGCTAGAACAGTTAATGGCCAAATAGAAAAGCGCCTAATGGCGCTTTTTTCTGTATAATAGTATATAGAATAATCAATATATTTATTTTACGATCTTTATATCAAAAAATTTATATCAAAAACCTTATATCTTAATATATTAATTACATATCACAATAATTAAATATGTGGATTTAATGTATTAATATATAAGATTTTTAACTAATTTAAATTTATAAGAAGGGAGGGTGACTATGAAACCATTTGGTATGATACCTTTTTTTATACCCCATGTAGGTTGTCCTTATGTATGTACATTTTGTAATCAATCTCGTATTACAGGTCAATCTGGTATTAGTCACCTAACACCGGATTATATTAAAGATACGATTACAGAGTATGTAGGTAGTAAACGGAACGACAAGTATTGGGAGGTCGCCTTTTATGGTGGATCATTTACAGCTATCCATACAGAGTTACAACATCAATTACTAGCGCCAGCTTCTGAGATGCTTAAGAACAGCATAATTGATGGTATCCGCTGTTCCACAAGACCAGATGCTGTCGGTGATGAGGCTATCTCATTGTTACAGTCCTATGGTGTAAAAACAGTAGAACTTGGCGTACAGTCCATGAACGATCAAATTCTAGTCGATGCTAAGCGCGGTCATACGGCTCGGCAGGTAATAGAAGCTGTGGCAAGATTAAAAAAACGAGGAATGACAGTAGGCGTACAACTTTTACCAGGACTAAAGGGTGAAACTTGGGCAACAATTTTAGAAACCGCTATTGCTGTAGTTAAATTAAAACCAGATTTTGTACGAATCTATCCTGTTCTCATTATAGAAAACACAGAGCTTGCTGATCAATATAGAGCTGGTGAATACGAACCATTGAGTACTGAACAGGCTAAAAAATATTGTGCGTTTTTAAAGGATTGGTTTGAAGAACATAACATTGAAGTTATACGCACTGGATTACAAAGTACAGAAGAGCTCGACTCAGGTAATAGTTTGGTAGCAGGTCCCTATGAACCAGCCATGGGTGAGCTTGTCGTAAATGAGCAATATAAACAACGTATAGAAAGGTGTATTGATGAACACTTTTCTTTAAGGCGTTTTTCATCACAGAGTTTTTCAGGCTACCCGTATTATTATACTGTTTCACCATCGAATAATCACTATAACCATAAGGTTGAGTGTAGAACTCATGCGAATCATAAGGGTAGGTTGACGAAACATAGGATACGAATTTCTTATCCAAGAAGCCTTACATCAAAGGTACGAGGCCTTAAAAATCGTAATATTTTATATTTTAAAGAAACATATCCTCAATTTAGCATAGATTGGTGTGAAGATAGTACGAGAAATACTGTTCGTTGCTGTATTGATGGCCTACAATATGTGTTATAATAAAAGATATGATTATTCGGGGTTGTTAGTAGAAAGGAGGCAGTCATGCAATTACTTCGGTTAGAATTAAAGGGCTTTAAATCGTTTGCAGATAAAACGGTTGTAAAATTCTCGCCAGGAATGACTGCCGTTATTGGACCTAACGGAAGTGGTAAAAGTAATATTACGGATGCTATGAAATGGGTTTTAGGGGAATCTAATGTCCGTAACTTACGTGGTCAAAAAGTAGAGGACATTATTTTCTCTGGTACGGAAAAACGTAAACCAATGAGTTCAGCTGAGGTTACACTTGTATTTGACAATAGTGACCATCAATTAGATGTAGATATGGCTGAGGTTGCTATTACACGCCGTATTTATCGTACTGGTGAAAGTGAGTTCCTTATCAATAAACGCTCTTGTCGCTTAAAGGACATTCATCTTTTACTAGCTGACACAGGTCTTGGTAAAGACTCGATGGCCATTATCGGTCAGAACCGAATTGATGCCATCTTGAACTCTAAGCCTGAAGAACGCCGTTTGATCTTTGAAGATGTAGCAGGTATTTCTCGCTTTAAAATCAATAAAGAAGATGCATTGCGTCGTATTGCTAGTACGGACCGCAACATGGAACGCGTACGCGACGTTATGGCTACTATTGAAGAACAACTTGGACCTTTGTCTGAAAAGGCGGAAAAGACTAAAAAATATATGACCTTAAGTCGTACAAAGCGCGACTATGATGGGGCATTAGGCTTTCATAATTACAAGACATCAGACCGGCTCTTAACACGTTTTGAAAACGATAATATCGCCTTTAAGGATGAAGAAATTGAGCTTCAAACGGAGTTGTCCAAATTAGAAGCTCGTCGTCATACATTGCAATCATCTTCCACTAAAGAGCAAGAACAGCTTAAATTGTGGGAAGCTCAGTATACGGAAAAGCAACGTGATGAAGAGCGTTTAGCAGGTCATTTACGTCTTTTAGAAGAACAATTAAAGACCGCTCACCGTGAATTAGATGAAACGTCTATGCGCATTAGCGAGCTCGAGGCTACTCAAAAGGGAGAAGAGCAGCAATTACGCATTTTAAATCAATTGATTCAAGATGAAAGTGCTCAACTAGTAGAGAAAGAATCTAAGCTAGAAGAGCTAGAAGCTAATTATAATAAAGCTGTTGAAGATGTCGGTGCAGAACAAGCTAAGTTCCAATCCTTACAATCCAATCGAGAAGCATTTGAGCAACATCAATTAGAAATTGTGAGTGCTATTGAAACAGCAAAGGCTAGTATTCGTAGCTTAGAAGCTCGTAAGGTTGAATCTGCAAAGCAATGTGATGTTTTAATGGCTGAAATAGCGCAAGTAGATAGTGAACTACAAGCAGCACGTGCTGACTATGAAGAATTAGGTCAGAAGTTTAATGCTATTTCTGCACAACGCCAAGCTCTCGTTGATGGTGGCAAAGAAGCAGTTATACAAGCTCGTGAGGAACGCAAAGAGTTACAAAAACTTCGTACCCAAGAACAACGTGCAAAAGGTCGTTTAGAGCTCTTAGCGCAATGGGAAGAACAGCATGAAGGTTACTTAGAAGGAACTAAGAATATTCTTAATGGTAAGGGCGCTTGGCGTGAACAGATTACGGGCGCCGTTGGTGATCTCTTTACGGTTGAGGACAAATATACAACAGCTATTGAAACGGCATTAGGCGGTAGTGTTAACCATGTTGTGACCACTACAGCTCGTGCTGCTGCAGAAGGCGTTAATTATTTGAAATCTATCCAAGGTGGCCGTGTAACCTTCTTGCCGATGGATTCAGTAAAAGGGAAACCGTATGATACGCCAGCCTTACGTGAAAGTTGTGTCATAGGTACAGCCGTTGACTGTATCTCCTTTGATAATAAGTACGCTCATATCTTCCAATATTTATTGGGCCGTACGTTAGTCGTATCCTCTATGGATGAGGCTATTGGATTACAGAAGAAATATAATCAACAATTGCGCATTGTAACCCTTACAGGGGAGCAATTCCAACCAGGTGGTTCTTTAACGGGTGGTGCTACAAAGCGCAAGCGTGCCTCCGTATTGAGCCGTAAGGAAGAGGCTGCTAGCCTTGAACAGGAGCTTGTACAAATTGACGAGCAAATCCGTTCTTTAACAGCTAGTTTAGAAAATCTCGAAAAACGGGTTGAAGAGGCTGAAAAAGAACGAGCTATCCTTGATGAAAGCTATCAACATACGAACTTACTCTATGTAGCGAGCGAAACAAAGGTACAAAATATACAAAATCAAATAGATCGTAAGAAACGTGTTCTTTCTGAAGAAGAGCAACGTTTAGTACAAATCGATATTGATTTAGCAACTACAACAGCTAATTTAAAAGACCAAGAAACAGCACTTGCTTCCTTACAAGAAAATCATGGTGTAGAGGGCAATCAAGGGGCCTTGATGGAGCGATTAACTGTATTGCAAAAAATACAGCAAGAGGCGTATGAAGCTTTCACTGAAGCTCGCCTTACTTGTGATACATTGCGACAAACCATTAAGGAACGTGAAACTCAACGGGAACAACGCAATCAATCTATTGCTAGCATTGTAGATCGTCTAACGCCGTTGCGTAATTTGCTAATCAGCACTACACAGCGCTGTGAAGAGGAATTACCGAAGGCTAAAGCATTAGCAGAACAGGAGTTAGCTGCGGCTACAGCAGAAGTTGAACGTTTGCGTACTCTTCGTGATGAGGCTTATGATAAGACATCTACAGGTCGTGAGGAATTGGAATCTATCCTTAGCGAGCAAGACAGATTAAATCAACGCTACAAAGTGGTACAAAGTCGTCTTGTTGATATGGAAGGTAAAATTACTCGTCATCGCATGGATTGTGAACGCTTTGTAGAGGAGTTACAAGAGCTAGGCTTCACATTGGAAGATGCGCAAGCCCTTCGTATTGAAGGCTCTGTTAGCGATTGGAAGGATGAACAAGCTCGTTTAATGGCTGAAATTGCCGAGCTTGGTCCAGTCAATCCAAACGCTGTTGAGGAATATGAAGAAACCAAAGAACGCTATGATTTCTTAACTACACAATTGGCGGATTTAGATACGGCGAAGGAGCAATTGCAAGCGGTTATTGCGGAAATGGATAAAGCTATGAGTACACAGCTATACGATGTATTAGATGTGGTAGGCCGCAGATTCCAAGAGGTATTTAGTCAGTTATTTGGCGGTGGTACAGCCCAAATTGTATTGACAGATCCAGATAATATCTTGACCGGTGGCATCGACTTTTACATTCAGCCACCAGGGAAGAAGCGTCAACAATTGACATTGTTATCCGGTGGTGAACGTGCCCTTACGGTTATTGCTTTATTGTTCTCATTCCTCGACTATCGCCCAGCCCCATTCTGTGTGCTTGACGAAGTTGACGCAGCCCTTGATGAAGCTAATGTCGAAAGATTTAGCTCTTACTTAAATCGGGTAAATAAAGAAACACAATTTATCGTAGTATCACACCGTAAAAAAACGATGGAAGCTGCCGAAGTATTACAAGGGGTAACCATGGTTGAACGGGGCGTATCGCGATTATTAACAGTAGCATTTGAAGATGTGAAGGAGGATCTCGCATAATGGCATTCGGATTCTTTAATAAAATTAAAGAGGGCTTAGAAAAAACTCGTAAGTCCTTTGTAAAAAATGTAGAGACAGTTATCATTGGTTATGCAGAAATCGATGATGATTTCTTAGATGATTTAGAAGCAGTTATGCTTACTAGTGACCTTGGTCCTAAAACGACAGAATACTTGATGAAAGAAATTCGTCGTGGTGTAACAGAAGGTATCATCAACAATACTGGTGATGTAATGCCATTCATGGAAGACCGCATTACAGAAATGCTCGTTGACCAAGAGGATGAAATTACACTTCACCATCCAGAGGTTATCTTAGTAGTTGGTGTAAACGGCGTTGGTAAAACTACGACGATCGCTAAATTGGCTAACTACTATACTAAAGAAGGTAAAAAGGTTATTATTGCTGCAGGTGATACATTCCGTGCCGCTGCAGCTGACCAATTATCTATTTGGGCAGATCGCGTAGGTGTGCCTATCGTTAAACATAAAGAGGGCGCTGATCCTGCAGCTGTTGTATACGATGCAATGGAAGCGGCAAAAGCTCGTAATGCAGACCTTGTTATTGTCGATACTGCAGGTCGTCTACACACTAAAGTTAATCTTATGGAAGAACTTAAAAAGATGGGCCGCGTAGCGAATAACCACGTAGAAGGGGCACCGCATCAAACATTGCTCGTTCTCGATGGTACGACAGGTCAAAATGCTGTAAGCCAAGCTAAATTATTTGGTCAAGCAGTACCAGTAAATGGTATTGTGGTGACTAAACTTGATGGTACAGCAAAAGGTGGCGTAGTTATCTCTATTAAAGAGGAACTAGGCGTACCAGTGCGCTGGATTGGCGTTGGCGAAGGCATGGATGACTTGCGTCCATTTAATGCGAAAGAATTTGCTAATGCACTATTTAATAAAGGAATGATTCAAGGTGACAAATAAATATAACCGGGAATTCTTACTTGAATATGTAGAATCTGAAAATAAAAAAAATGAATGTAATGTTAGCCTAGAAAATATGGAAAAGATTGTTAGCTTAATTGAGTATTTCGGCATTGAATTATATCGCCCCATTACTAGATTGCTACTTTCAAACTGGGAAGAGATTACAGAACGTATTAACAACTATACTGAATCAGATTGGATGATGGCTGATGAAATCCAGAAGACTACGCCTACATTAGATCGTTTCTCCATTGCTATGCTCATCGAAGTCTTAGAAGGTGAGGATACGTTAAACCAAGCAGAAAATGCAGGTCGTCGTCTCTCTGAGGAAGAGCTCAAAGCTATTCGTAAACATCAGGATGAACAGTAATGAAACATAATACATATAATTACGAAGGGGGCCAACCATTTAAAGTGGAGGCGCCCTTTACGCCTACAGGGGACCAACCTACTGCCATAAAGTCTTTAACAGAAGGGATTGAACGCGGTGAGTGGGCTCAAGTCTTGCTCGGTGCAACTGGTACCGGTAAGACATTTACAATGGCTAAGGTTATTGAGGCCGTACAAAAACCGACCTTGATTATTGCCCACAATAAAACATTGGCTGCTCAATTATGTAGTGAGTTTAAAAGTTTCTTCCCTAATAATGCGGTAGAATACTTTGTGTCGTACTACGATTTCTATCAACCAGAAGCATATATTCCTTCAAGTGATACGTACATCGAGAAGGATGCGTCTATCAATGATGAAATCGATAAATTACGACATAGTGCCACTATGAGTCTTTTCGAGCGTCGCGATGTAATCATCGTTGCCTCTGTTAGTTGCATTTACGGCTTAGGTGACCCTGAGGATTATTCTGAACTCGTATTATCCTTACGGCTAGGTCAGACGAAATCTCGCGATGAAATTCTGTCTAAACTCGTAGATATTCAGTATACGAGAAATGATATGAATTTTATTCGTGGTACCTTCCGTGTTCAAGGTGATACCATCGAGATCTTCCCTGCCGCTTATAGTGAAAGAGCCATTCGGGTGGAACTTTTCGGTGATGAAATCGATCGCCTTGTTGAGGTGGATGCTTTAACAGGTGAAGTCATTGCTGAACGTAAGCACGTTGCGGTCTATCCAGCATCTCACTATGTAACAACGAAAGATAAGATGCGTATTGCTGTAGAGCGTATTGAGGCTGAGTTAGAAGAACAGTTAGTTAAGTTGAAAGCTGCTGACCGTCTATTGGAGGCTCAACGCCTTGAACAGCGTACGCGTTACGATATAGAAATGATGCAAGAAATGGGCTATTGCTCAGGCATCGAAAACTATTCCCGCCACATGTCTGAACGTAAGGCTGGAGAGGCACCATACACATTGATAGACTATTTCCCAGATGACTTCCTCATCATGGTGGACGAGTCTCATGTAACCATTCCTCAAGTACGTGCCATGTACAATGGTGACCGTGCACGTAAAGAATCACTCATCGAATATGGCTTCCGTCTACCGTCTGCGCTTGATAATAGACCGCTTCAATTCGATGAGTTCGTGGAGCGTATCAATCAAATCGTTTATGTATCGGCAACGCCTGGTCCATATGAAATGGAAGTACAAACGAATGTGGCAGAGCAAATTATTCGTCCTACTGGTCTACTTGATCCATCCATTGAGATTCGTCCTATTAAGGGACAAATGGATGACTTGCTCGGTGAAATTCATAAGCGTGCTGCCAAGAATGAGCGTGTCCTCGTTACGACCTTAACGAAGAAGATGGCTGAGGATTTAACAGAGTTCTTGAAGGAAATGGGCGTCCGCGTTCGATACCTTCATTCTGATATCGTTACTATCGAGCGCGCTGAAATTATTCGTGACTTACGAGCTGGTGTATTCGATGTACTAGTTGGTATCAACTTGCTTCGTGAAGGTCTTGATATGCCAGAGGTTTCTTTAGTGGCTATCTTAGATGCGGATAAAGAAGGTTTCTTGCGCTCCGATACAGCCATGATTCAAACTATTGGTCGTGCTGCTCGTAATGTGAATGGTCATGTTATCATGTACGCCGATCGTGTAACAGGTTCTATGCAGCGCGCCATCGATGAAACAGATCGTCGTCGTGCCGTGCAAGAGGCTTATAATATTGAACATAATATTACGCCTAAGTCTGTCTCTAAAGATGTAAAAGAGCTTATTGAGTTGACAAAAATTGAAGAAGATATGGTCACCGATGGAAAGGACTTTTCATCGAAGAAAGGGAAAAAGAAATCCTCTACAACGGGTATGGACCATGGACACGAACCATATGCACAAGATATATCTAGTCCTAAGGTGGCAGATATAACGCCGGAAGAGTTATTCAATAAGATTGAAGAGCTTGATCGTCAAATGAAGGCCGCTGCAAAGCAGCTTGAATTTGAAAAGGCTGCAAAACTTCGTGATCAATTAGGGGAACTACGTCAACAATGGTCCGATATGCATAGTGCAGGTGAAAGCAAGTTAAAAAAACCTGCATCAACTAAAGGTAGAAAGCGGACTAGCTCAAAGAGTAAATAGATTGTAATAAAACACATAGATTATATAGACTATATGTGCGATAATATACATATATTATTTCATGTTAGTAAAAAGAGATGATGCCGTTTGGTATCATCTCTTTATATAGGGAAAATAATGAAAGACCAATTGATTGTAAAAGGTGCGCGTCAGCATAACCTTAAAAATATAGATATATCCTTACCACGGGACCAGTTTATCGTGTTGACCGGCCTCAGTGGTTCTGGTAAATCGTCCTTGGCATTCGATACGATTTATGCAGAAGGGCAACGACGCTATGTTGAGTCTTTATCTGCGTATGCACGTCAATTTTTGGGACAAATGGATAAACCTGATGTAGATTATATTGAAGGTTTATCTCCAGCTATTTCTATCGATCAAAAGACCACAAGCCGTAACCCTCGTTCTACAGTTGGTACTGTAACGGAGATTTACGATTACTTGCGTCTATTATTTGCTCGCGTAGGTCATGCTCATTGTCCTGAATGTGGTAAGCCTATTACACAGCAAACGATACAACAAATGACAGATGACGTAATGAGCTTCCCAGAAGGTACTAAGATTTTAGTATTAGCGCCTATGATTCAAGGGAAAAAAGGGGAGCATAAATCCGTCTTTGAACAACTTCGCAAGGAAGGTTTTGTTCGTGCTCGCGTAGATGGCGTTGTACGTACACTAGATGAAGACATTGTATTAGAGAAAAATAAAAAACACTCTATCGATATCGTTATAGACCGTCTTGTGGTTAAAGAGGGCATTGAATCTCGCTTAGCAGACTCTATGGAGACCGCATCAAAATGGGCAGAAGGTATTGTTGTTATTCAAGAGGTAGATGGACCTGAACATATGTATAGTCAACACTTTGCATGTCCAGATTGTCATATTTCCTTACCGAAAATTGAACCGCGTATGTTCTCCTTTAACAGTCCATTTGGTGCCTGCCCAGCTTGTTTGGGTATTGGCTCCACTATGGAAGTAGACGAAGAGCGCGTTATTCCAGATGGATCTATTACCTTTGCCGATGGTTGTGTGCAAGCGTTGAGTTCTAACCCTAATGCATGGTTTATGCGCCAAGTAGAAGGTTTGTTAAAAGCTAATGGATATTCTTTAGACTCTACCTATGATGAATTACCAAAAGCATTACAGAAAAAAGTAATGTATGGCACTACAGATAAGGTGGCCTTCACGTACGAAAATATGCGCGGCGAAGTGAAGGAATTTTTTACTGAGTACGAAGGTATTTTACCGATGGTAAAACGCCGTCATAGTGAAGCCTCTACAGATTCCATGCGTGAAGAGTTTGAAAAATTTATGTCCATTAAGCCATGTACTACATGCCATGGTGCTCGTCTTAAACCTGAAGTATTAGCTATAACCGTAGGGGATAAGAACATCAATGAAGTGACCCAATTGACCATTAAAGAAGCACTCGATTTCTTTGGTAAGTTACAGTTAACAGAGCGGGAACAAGTGATTGGGGCTCAAATTTTGAAGGAAATCAATGCTCGTCTTGGGTTCCTCAATAATGTAGGCCTTGATTATCTTACTATGAACCGTAGTGCAGGTACTTTGTCTGGTGGTGAAGCGCAACGTATTCGTTTGGCTACGCAAATCGGCTCTGGTTTGGTAGGTGTATTGTACATCTTAGACGAACCGTCCATAGGTCTACATCAACGAGATAATGATCGACTCATCGATACCTTAAAAGGCTTGCGTGATTTAGGTAATACCTTGCTCGTTGTAGAACACGATGAAGATACGATGCGTGCTGCCGATTATCTTGTAGATATCGGGCCTGGTGCAGGTGAACATGGCGGTCAAATTATTGCCGCTGGCTCTGTTGACGAAGTTATGAAGGTAAAAGACTCTATTACTGGTCAATATTTGAGCGGCCGTAAATTTATCGCCCTTCCTGAAGAACGCCGTAAACCAGGTAAGAACTGTATTGAAATTCGCGGTGCTAAGGAAAACAATTTACAAAATGTAAATGTAAAATTTCCTATTGGCTTATTCAATGTTGTTACTGGTGTCAGCGGTTCTGGTAAGTCTACCTTGATTAATGAAATTCTCTACAAAGGTTTAGCTAATCAATTATATCGCTCTAACCATCAAGTAGGGGCTCATAAAGAAATCCGTGGTCTTGAACATATCGATAAAATCATCAATATAGACCAAAGTCCTATCGGTCGTACGCCTCGCTCTAATCCAGCTACCTATACAGGTGTATTCGATGCTATACGCGAGCTCTATAGTCAAACACCGGAAGCAAAGATGCGCGGTTACAAACAAGGTCGCTTTAGCTTTAACGTAAAAGGTGGACGCTGTGAAGCTTGTCGTGGTGACGGTATCATCAAAATTGAAATGCACTTCTTACCAGATGTGTACGTACCTTGTGAGGTTTGTAAGGGAGCCCGTTATAACAGAGAAACCTTAGAGGTTAAATACAAAGGCAAATCTATTGCCGATGTCTTAGATATGACCGTAGACGATGCAGTAGAATTCTTTAGTGCCATCCCTAAAATTCATCGTAAGATGATTACTTTACAAGAGGTAGGTTTAGGCTATATTCGTTTAGGTCAAGCCGCAACAACCTTATCTGGTGGTGAAGCACAACGCGTTAAATTAGCCACTGAATTAGCTCGTCGCAGCACAGGTAAAACATTGTACATCTTAGATGAACCTACTACAGGACTACATGCTGAAGATATTCGTAAGCTCTTAGATGTACTACAAAAACTCGTTGATGGTGGCGATACTGTTGTGGTTATCGAGCATAATTTAGATGTGATTAAGATGGCAGACCACATCATAGACCTTGGTCCTGAAGGCGGTAATCGCGGTGGTACTATCGTAGCTACAGGTACACCTGAGGAAATCGTTAAGGTGAAAGAAAGCTATACCGGTAAATTCTTAGGTCCTGTATTAGAACAGACTAAGAAATTTATGAAAGCAGCTCAAAAGAAGAAATAGTAATGAGTACAAAGCTTAAAAATCTACGAGGAAAGGAGGACATATGCCATCTGAAGAATTACTAGAGAAGGTCAGTCATTTGCCGACCACACCGGGCGTGTATTTATGGCGCGATCAATATAACCGTATCATCTATGTAGGTAAAGCCATTAATTTGCGCAACCGTGTGCGTTCCTATGTGCGTAATGATGCGAACCGAGCGCCGAAGGTTGCGGCTATGATGAAGCGTGCCGTCGATGTGGAGATTATTCAAACTAAGACAGAGATGGAAGCGCTCATCTTAGAGAATACGCTTATTAAGGAGCACGAGCCTAAATACAATATTAGGCTCCGCGATGATAAAACGTATCCGTACGTAAAAATCTCAGTACAAGAGGACTATCCACGGGTATATATGACGCGCCGACTTGAACGCGATGGGGCCAAGTATTTTGGTCCTTTCACAGATGTAACATCAGTTCATGTAGTACTAAAATTGATTCGTCAGTATTATCCTTTGCGTACCTGTAAATCTATGAAGATAGAGAGACCGTGTTTACAGTACCATATGCATTACTGTGAAGCGCCGTGCTTTAACAAGATTTCCGTATCAGATTATCGAAAGTATATCGATGAAATCATAGAGCTCTTTGAAGGTAAGCCTATCCCTTTGCTGAAGGAAATTAAAGAGAAGATGGAGTTTGCTGCAGAAGACTTACGTTTTGAAGATGCAGCACGTTATCGAGATCAGCTAACTAGTATAGAAAAAATCCAAGAAAAACAGCGCATGGTTACACAGCGTGGCGACTTAGACGTGTTAGGTATTGCAGTGGATACCTCGATGGCTTGTGTACAGTTATTATTCATCCGCGGTGGCCGATTATTAGGCCGTGAGAACTACTTTGTACAACATGATGGCGATAGTCAAGAAACTATCATGACGGACTTTATCAAGCAGTATTATGGAGATACAAACTTCATTCCAAAGGAATTATTATTACCTATGGATAGCACCGATAGAGACTTGTTAAAGGAATGGTTTACACAGCTTAAAGGTCAGAATGTAGACGTATCTGTGCCACAGCGTGGTTATAAGATGGACATGATTAAGATGGCTCATGAGAATGCAGAAACCTTCCTAGAAGAGCGTCGTCGTCAGTGGCAACACCAAATTGATAAGACCGGTGGGGCTGTTAAAAAACTAGCTGAAGTCCTAGACTTGCCACGATTACCAGAGCGTATGGAATGTTTCGATATTTCTCATACACAAGGGGCCGAAACGGTAGCCTCTATGGTTGTCTTTGAAGGTGGCAAACCAGCGAAGAAGGAATATCGTCGATTTAAATTAAAAACGACGCAAGGTAAACCTGATGACTTTAAGTCTATGGCTGAAATTATGGAACGACGCTATGGTAATGAAACAGATTGGCCTATGCCTGATCTGATTATTATCGATGGTGGTAAAGGACAGCTCAATGCAGCTTTGCCGTTAATACGTGCCGTAGGTGTTACAGATGTGCCTGTTATCTCTTTGGCTAAACGCATTGAAGAGGTTTTTGTAGAAGGACAATCTGAAAGTATCATCTTAAGCCATCACACACCAGAGCTTCAATTGCTTCAACAAATACGTGATGAAGCCCATCGCTTTGCCATTACGTACCATCGTAAGCTACGTGGAAAACGCAATTTAGAATCTATTCTAGATCATATTGAAGGTATTGGCCCTAAACGTCGCAAAGCCTTGTGGGCGCATTTTAATAGTTTAGAGGCTATGAAAGAAGCATCTATTGATGAGCTTTCAAAGGTAGACTCTATGAACTATAAAACGGCAGAAGCATTATATAATTTCTTCCGCATGTCTAAGGTGGAAAAACAAGATATGTTGAAATAAAAAAGAGCATCTTATTTAAGATGCTCTTTTACTGTATAAGTATGTTATTTATTTTTATTGACGCTGAATGTACCAAGTACGCCAAGTGAACAATACACCTGCTACTAGTACGCTAGCGAGTAATCCAATCCATACGCCAAATGGTCCGTAATTTGGATTATTAGCGAGAATATAGGCGGTTGGGAAGCATACTCCCCAATAGGATATAAGGGAGATATAAAGAACTACTTTTACATCTTTATAGGCTCTCAATATACCTTGTAAAGGGGTTCCAATGGCATCGATAGCAGAGAAGAATACACCGTATCCAAGGAAGCTATAGATAAGCTTGTATACTTCATCATCATTTGTAAAGAGATCTGCAATAGAGTCCATATTAGTAAACGTAAATGTACAAATCATGATAGCCAATACAATGGCTAAGATGCGAGAAATATAAGAGTACTGGATAGCCTCTTGTTTACGACCTGCCCCAAGTTCATAAGCAACTGCAATGGTAGAGGCCATAGCGATACTAAGAGGTAAACAGTAGAATACATTTGTAAAGGAAATAACAGATTGATGAGCAGCTACGACGGCAGATCCAAAGTGAACCATCAAGAGTCCAGCAATGCTAAAAATACTAGCTTCTAAGAAGATGGAAAAGCCAATAGGAATACCTATATGTAGCTGTTCGCGAATGTAGTGAAAACTTGGTTTACTGAAGTCTTTAAAGATACGATATCCCTTTAGCTTTGGATGTAATAGTAATACTAAGCTAAAGAGAATAAAATTAGTCCAACAAGCACCGGCTATACCATAGCCAGCACCGACACCACCGATCTCTGGAAATCCGAAATGCCCAAAGATGAGTGAGTAGTTCAAAAATACGTTCACAATAAAGCTAGTAAATACGATGGCCATAGAATAATGTGTTAATCCATGACTGTCGACTGTATTGCGTAATGTATTAACCCAAAGAAGAGGGAAGAGACCTATAGCAAAGGCTTTCAGATAACTAATACATACCTCTGCTGCTGCCGGCTCAAGATTGAGGGCTGTCAGTAGTGGACGCAAGCCAAAGAGACCAATCATTAAAATAATAAATGCTAAGCCCGTACCTATATATAGGCCTTGGTAGAATATCGTTGCAATATCATCCGTTTTCTTAGCACCTAATAATTGAGAGATAATCGGTGTAATACCTAATAATGTTCCCTGTGCAAAGATATAGAAGAGGAGCCATAAATTATACCCCGTAGCAACCCCTGCTAAATCTATCGTACTATATTGTCCCGTTAAAAAGATGGCTATAAATGTACCACCGATAAGGGAAAATTGCGTTATGCACATAGGAGTAAATAGTTTAATGAACAACCATAACTTTTGTAATATAGAATATGTTTGATACATACTTACCTCCCTTAGTAATGATAATTATACGATACCATAAAGTAGCTTAATTTAATAGATAAATTCCTTAGTAATTGGGAATTAAATGTATATTATTTCGCACATTATGACTAAGGTTTTCATGTATTATAAAACTTGTATTTGTAGAGTTATATTTCTCTATTTACGATGAATGGAGTATGCTAAAAATGAATATATATTTTGTAAATTGAATTTTACACTACTGAACTATATCGATTATAATATATATACTATAGTTATATTCTAAGGAGGATACATTGGACATCTTATCTATTCAAGGTTTATTGGCGATGCTTCAGATCATCGTTATCGATATCTTACTCGCTGGCGATAATGCCATTGTAATTGGTATGGCTGCTCGTAATTTACCGGCCCATTTGCAAAAGAAAGCAATCTTCTGGGGCACAGCGGGGGCTATTATTTTACGTCTTGTTATGGCATTCCTATTTGTAGAGGCGTTGAACAATATTCCGGCTCTTCGTCTAGTAGGTGGTATCCTTCTGTTATGGATTGGTTACAAACTCGTTGCTGATGATGAAAGCGAGCATAATATCGAAGCTAAGGATAACTTACGTGCGGCTATTACAACAATTGTAATTGCAGATGGTATTATGGGCATTGATAATGTTATCGGTGTTGTTGGTGCTGCAGGCGGCCATATGACAATGGTGGCTATTGGTATGTTGATTACCGTACCAATTATCATTTATGGTAGTACTTTGTTTGTGAAAATTATCGAACGTTTCCCAATTATCCTATACGCTGGCGGTGGTATCCTTGGATGGGTAGGTGCTGGCATGGCAGTAGAGGATACATTGATTGCTCATACAGTGGAACCATATGCATTGTATATTAAAATCGCTGCAGTAATCCTCGTAGTTGGTGCATCTTTGTTAGCTAAAAAACTTAAGAAATAACACAATATATCTCTTCTCCTAGTCATAGGAGGAGAGATTTTTTATGTACACTATTAGCTCTATAGTAGATGAGAAAATAGAAGATTTATGGTATAGTTAAGGGATAGTTATTGAATTAGTAGACTGAATTGAGGTACGTACAGAATGGAATTTTTAGAAGTTGCCACGTGGGTAACCATTGGTAAAATTATTTTGATTGATATTTTATTAGCTGGCGATAATGCTGTAGTAATTGGTATGGCAGCTGGTAAATTAGCTCCAGAACTACAAAAGAAAGCTGTTATTTGGGGTACAGTAGGTGCCATTGTCATGCGCCTTGTATTTGCTACCCTTTTAGTAGAGGCGCTTACTTTAATTCCTCTTATCCACTTAGGTGGTGGCTTTGTACTTGTATGGATTGCCATTCAATTATTAAAAGGTGGAGATGAAGATGCACATATTGAGGCTAAGAATTCATTAATGGGTGCTATTTGGACGATTATTGTAGCCGACGCTATGATGAGTATTGATAATGTCATCGGTGTAGTAGGAGCCGCTAAAGGTCATTTAGAGCTTGTTATTGCAGGTATGTTAATTACTGTTCCAATTATCGTATTTTGCTCTACATTATTTGCCCGTATTATCAATAAATTCCCTGCCATTCTTTGGGCTGGTGGCGCACTCCTCGGTTGGGTTGCAGGTGAAATGATCGTGGAAGATCCACTTCTTATGCCATATATTCAAGGTGAAGAATTACTCGTGAAATTTGGTACTGTATTCTTCGTACTCATTGTGACTGGTATGATTAAAATTTGGAAGAAAAGAGACGCGTAATGAACGGTACAAATCGTACATCTCGTAAGAAGAAATCTAAACAACAACATAGAAGTGGTAATCGTGCGAATCAAGGTCAATCTGTTACTACTGCATTGTCTAAAAAACAACAGGCTATACTAAATGCACCTGTTAAATTAGGTGATGAAGTTTTAGTAACCATTCACGGTATTGGTAGCAGTGGTGAAGGGGTAGGCCGTGTAGATGATTTTACAGTTTTTGTTCCTTTTGCTTTGCCAGGGGAAACTGTAAAAGTATCCATCAATATGGTTAAAAAGACGTATGCTACAGGTAAACTCTTAGATATTGTTACTATGGCTCCTAATCGTATCGATCCTAATTGTGACCTTTATGGATTCTGTGGAGGCTGCCAACTGCAACACATAACCTATGAAGGTCAGCTTTCACTAAAAACACAAAAGGTGAAGGACGTTATCGAACGCATTGGTCATCAAAATCCAGACCTTGTAAAACCAGCATTAGGCCCTAAAGAACCTTGGGCATATCGCAATAAAATGCAAATGCCTGTAGGTGGTACTAAAGGCGATATCCAAATGGGATTTTATGCGATGGGATCTCACGATATCGTGCAAGGTACAAACTGTCCTATTCAAGATGAAGGGAATAATATTATTGCTCAAGCTTGTTATCAGCTTGCTAAAGAATTTGACATTGAACCGTATGATGAACATACAGGAAAAGGTATACTACGCCATGTAATCGGTCGTATTGGACAATCTGGATGGATGATTATCCTTGTAACTGCTACAGATTACTTACCACACCAAGAAAAGTGGGTAGAAAAATTAACAGAACGAATTCCTCAAGTAGAAACTATCGTTCATAATGTAAATAGTAAACGGACTAATGTTATATTAGGGCCTAAAAACAATATCCTTTACGGTGATGGTACGATTACAGACCATATTAAAGACCTACAGTTTACCTTATCTCCACATTCCTTTTTCCAAGTGAATCCAGAACAAACTACAGTACTGTATGACCAAGCGTTAGCTTATGCAGATTTAAAAGGGGATGAAACTGTTATCGATGCGTACTGTGGCACAGGAACTATTTCCCTCTTTTTGGCACATAAAGCAAAACATGTTATCGGTATTGAAATCGTAGAACCTGCCATTATTAATGCTCGTGAAAATGCTCAACGCAATGGCTATGACAATACAGAATTTATTGTCGCTGATGCGGCCATAGAAATGCCAAAACTCTACAAAGCTGGCGTACGACCTGACGTCATCGTATTCGATCCAATTCGCGCAGGCTGTAAAGAAGAAGTACTCACCTCTGCAGCGGGTATGGAACCAAAACGCATTGTTTACGTATCCTGTAATCCAGCCACCATGGCAAGAGACATTGAAATATTGACACACTATGGATATGAACTAAAAGAAGTCCAACCTGTGGACATGTTCCCAATGACAGCTCACGTTGAGGCAGTGGCTTTGCTCACTAGAAGCGAAGCGACGCAGTGAGCAATAGCACTGCCCATGTCAGGGATGTCCAAGAATTCGAACGAAGTGAAGAATGATTGGAAACAGCCTACGACTGAGGCAGTGGCTTTGCTTACTAGGAGTGAAATGATGCAGTAAGCATTAGCACTGGCTATGGATTACAGTTTTACCTTTAATCTTGTGAGGAATATTATGGATTTTATACATGATAGAAAGAGTAACATCCTTTTCAGTCTTTATGGTAGTAAAGTAAATAGAATCAGAATTCATAATAAAACATTGACGTTAACAGTTGACGAAATGTATCAATTGGTAGATGGTGAAGAAAGAACATTTTCCGGTGAAATATCTTTTAAAGACTGTGATGTGGA
>OKVI01000506.1_pt1 | contig 25982 bp, 16 predicted proteins | sample 1607001 | NCBI WGS metagenome assembly OKVI01 (sample SAMN03281018, study PRJEB24777) | human gut metagenome | isolation source: fecal sample PR128 from 1 month old male Malay infant, vaginal delivered...
GGTTCTAGCTTATGCCCTTGACGCGCTCACCGGAGCAGAAACCTGCGTGTAAGGACCTTGAGCGTAATGGCCAAAGCCCGGCCATCACGCTTAAGGCCACTTACACTCCGGTTTCTAAGCGCGCCGGTTCGCGCTTAGTAAATTTCTATTGACTTTAATCTCACGTTTTCCTATAATATTTCTTGTGCTTAATTAGTCATGCGGGCATGGCGGAATTGGTAGACGCGCAAGATTAAGGATCTTGTGAGCATTTTTGCTCATGGAAGTTCGAGTCTTCTTGCCCGCATCATAGCAAGATCCGATCAACAAGGTATTACTGTTGATCGGATCTTTTTTATTTTATACCTGATCATGGACCGGCTTGAAAAATATTAAGCCTCTGAAAGGAGTCCCATTCGATGCTTCGTGAAGCCCAATTTGTCGATCTGCCGGCGATTGTTCATCTTTATCAGCAGCTTACTCAAGAGATGGCTGCATTGGCGCCGGATACTTACCGGCCCTTAACCACCGACAATCGGCAGTATTTTGCTGATTACCTGCAGAATGATCTGGCTCGCCTATTCGTCACGGAAAGTCAAGGCACACTTACCGGCTTTGCATTGGTCGTTTTAGCTCGAACCGGGGACAGCCCCGAATTCGTTCCACAACACTTTGCGCAGTTGATTGACTTGTTTGTCACGCCGGATCATCGTCATCACGGCCTAGCCAAAACCCTCATGACAGCGGTCGAGGCATTCGCTGCCAGTCATCAAGCCTCTTTTATTCAACTGAACGTCCTCAGCGGTAATCAAACCGCACGAGAAGTCTATGCCCGCGCCGGGTTTCAGCCAGTCAATTTAATCCTGCAAAAGCCGCTTAATTAGTTATTTCGCGTTGCCTGCAGCCGTAATTTGCCACGGCAGACACCGCACGCGTACCGAGTGACATTCATCCGTCGGCGCCGAACGAATTGCCGACCACACCTTGTGCATTGATAAACATAGTGTCGGCCGCTCATCGGCAGTGGCGGCGCAAACCGCGAGCCGCCAACTGCTGCCAGTAACTGTTTGAAGTCATGATCGCGATGTTGATAGCCGCGATGCTGGGCGAACAAATGGTAGTGCACCAATTCATGCTTGATGATGCCATCCGTGACATCAGATGGATAAAGCGCAAAAATTTTGGGGTTAAAATCCAGATTCATCGTCGCAGGATAAAACCGGCCGCCAGTAGTTCGCAAGCGCGCATTAAACACGGCTTGATGGTTGAACGGTTGGTGAAATGCGCTCATAGAAATGGCTTCCACACGTGCTTGTAATTCTTGGTTTGTCATTGTCTCATCGTTACCTCCGAGCCAATAGTGTACATCAGCACGTCACCAATTGCACTATTTGTATCAGGCTACCTTGCGAGACTATCCGATACCTGTTGAGTATGTTCATCTCACTATTCATCAGACTACAAAAAGGAACGGTTCAGACGTCCACCTGAACCGTTCCTTTTTTCTAACCATGAAACTTGCGCATTGACCAAGCAAATGAGCCATCACAATCAGATTTGCCTACCTTTTTCACACTCGCTTAATTGAAAAAGGCTAAGACATCGGCACGCTTCAATGCTGCTTTTCGTTTTTGATCGAAGTCTGCCACAATCTGGCCGGCATCTAGCACAATGAGCCGGTTGCCATAGCGTAACGCGTCTTCAACTTGATGGGTGATCATCAAACAGGTTAACTGTTGCTCCGAAACGATCGCATTCGTTAACGTCATAATTGCCTGACTGGTGTGGGGATCTAAGGCTGCTGTGTGTTCATCAAGCAACAGTAAATCCGGTTTGCGCATGGTGGCCATTAACAAGCTCAAGGCCTGCCGTTGTCCACCTGAAAGCTGCTCGGTTGGCTTATAAAGCGCCTCAGCCAGACCATTACCGGTTTTTGCGGCCAAAGCCTTTAGCTGGGCTTTTTGTGCATTCAGACCTCGGGAACGTAACCCTAGGCGCTGACCACGATGGCTGGCTAGTAATAAATTCTCAGCAACCGTCATTCGCGGGGCGGTTCCCATTTTCGGATCCTGGAAAACTCTGGCAATATGCCGAGCACGCTGCTCAGGACGGCGCCCGTTGAGTGTTTGGCCAGCCAAAGTGACCGTGCCGCCGCTAACTGGTAGATCACCGGTAATCGCATTGAATAAGGTCGATTTACCGGCACCATTATGACCCAAAACGGTGACGAATTCACCTGTTTTAACCGTCAGCGTCACATCTTGCAACAAGGTCTTGACTTGAGTTGCAACTGGCACATTAACCGTCACGTGATCCAATTTTAATTCAGCCATGGATCTGCACCCCTTTCTGCAACACACGTCGTAATCGTAATTGATGATCAATTTGCGGCACCATGATGGCAATGGCTAACACGACCGCCGAGATCAGTTTCAAATCATCGGCATTGAACCCTAGCGCCAAGACGACCAGCAAGACAAAGCGGTAAATAATGCTCCCTAGGATGACTGCCACCAACCGCTGCGACAAAGTCAACTCACCGAAAACAACTTCACCGATGATAATAGCAGCTAACCCGATAACAATGATCCCGATGCCCATGTTCACGTCCGCATAGCCATTATTTTGAGCGAGCAATCCACCTGCAAGCCCAACCAGCCCGTTGCCAACCATTAAGCCTAGAACCATCTGATGATCAGGATTAATTCCCAGACTCCGCGCCATATTCGGATTATCACCCGCCGCAATGAACCCTTGACCTAATTGGGTGTTCAGAAATAACATCAACAATCCTACGACGAGGACGACAACAATTAAACCAATAACCACGCTATTAAAGTAGGGCGGCAAGTCTTTTAAGAACGATCCTTGGAAAAGATTAGCCTGATGTAGCAAAGATAAATTGGCCCGCCCCATAATCCGTAAATTAATCGAAAATAAACCGGTCATGACCAGGATCCCGGCAAGTAGCACCGGAATTCGGCCTTTGGTAGTTAACAACCCCGTCACCAGCCCGGCAAGCATCCCTGCTACCGTTGCGAGCAAGGTTGCGATAATCGGGGAAATACCGTGAGTAATCGCACTGACGGCCACTGCTGCGCCAAAGGGAAATGTTCCTTCAACCGTCATATCTGGAAAGTCCAACACCCGAAATGTTAAAAAGAGACCTAGTCCGATTAAACCGTATAACAATCCTTGCCCAATTGCAGAAACCCCTAAACTCATTTGATCACCGTTCCTTTCGCCTCTGCCTGTTTCACTAACGAACTCGGCAATGTTATCCCCAACTGCTGCGCTTGCTTTTCATTTAAAATGAGTCGGCCGGTTTTTTCAAAGTGGATCGGCGTCGTGGCCGGTTTGGCTTTGCCTTTTAAAACATCCGCCAGCATATGCCCAGTTTCAACACCTAAATCAAACTGATTAAGTCCGATCGTTGCCACCCCGCCTTGTTTAACCATGGTATCCACAGTTGGAAAAATCGGAACCTTTCGTGCGTTAGCCGCTGCCACTAAAGTTTGCATGGCGCTCGCCACCGTATTATCGGTCGGCACAAAAACCGCATCCACCTGGCTTACCATTTGCGTTGCCACTTGGTTAAGATCGTTAGTTGAGCTAATCGCATACCGTTTGACCGTGAATCCTTCTTTGGGGCCTAGTTTAGCCACCATCTTGGCTTGGGTTTGTGCGGAATCATCACTGGAAGTTGCAATGACGCCAAGTGTTTTCGCATCAGGCATGATCTGACGGATAAGTTTCAATTGAGCTGCAATGGGTGCCTGATCGGAAACCCCGGTAATATTGCCGCCTGGTTTTTTAACATTTTTAACCAATTTTGCTGCGACTGGATCCGTAATTGCCCCCAAGATGATCGGCGTCTTTTGATTCACATTGGCTAGTGCTTGAGCTGCAGGCGTAGCAATACCGACTGTTGCAGCGGCATGTTCCTCAGTAAAGCGTTCTGACATTGACTTCAGATTACTCTGATCGTTTTCGGCATTTTGAAAATCAATCTTGATATTCTTGCCCGCCACGTAGCCTTTATCTTTCAATCCGGCGATAATGCCCTTATGAATCGCATCAAGCGCCGGGTGGGTCGTCAGCTGCAAAATGCCGACAGTCGGCTTTGTCTGCGTCTGTTGCGCAGTTGTGCCACTTTGAAAATAAGCAATACCCAAAAAGCCAAAGATGATGATCATAAATCCAAGCATTCGTTTCATTCGCTTGCCTCCATTTTAAATATTCCAATAGCTTTGGTGGTGTCGATCCTTTAATGTGATACCGACATATTCCGCGTGGTTAAAGCTACTTTGCGGTTAACCTTCCCTTTTTTGTATCAATAAAAATACCGCGACAGGTTCAGGCCGTCGCGGCAATAAAAAAACCGCATAGCCCCGTGATTGGGTATCTATGCGGACAATAAATCGGAAGCCAACATAGACACAACCTGCGCGTCTGGCAGGCTGCATCCGCAACCTACCTAAAGTTGGCTTTGCCAGTTCTTTAAGGTAAGCAATGCTGTCATGTGGGTTTCCTCCATTCGTTTATACTTGATGAGATGTTAGATTAAAGGTACATGAGTAAACATTTCATGTCAAGAAAAATCATTGCAAGATGAGCGAGATTTTTTGAATCTGCTTGGTAAATTTCTGAATCGTCTCATCCTGCGCCTTTTCTGAAGCATTAAAGGCGGGAACATCTACTTCTAAGTCAGGTTTTAAGCTGGCAGTCATTGCTTCACACGTTGCGGTAAAAGCCGCAAAGTCATGAACCAACGTACGATGCGGCCCAGCCAGTCGCGCCGGAACTGCCACTTGTTGCAACCGAGTTAATAACTTTTGGTACTGAGCGGTTCCTTCACGAAAAACGACCTGAGTATCCTCATAGGTCTCCCGATCATATTCAGCTAACTGATCCGCATCAATTGCTTTTCGCAACGGTTCGAACAATGGTGCCATTTTATCTTGATTAGCCTGAATCTGTTCCACCACATCATTAATGGTCGAACCATAATGCGCCAACTTCATTTGTTGCTTATTCATGAAAAGCACGAATCCTCTCTTAAGCACGTGGTTGTCATTGCTGACCTGCCACCTTTTTTATTTAGCCAAACGTCGGCGCCGGGCGCGTTCAAACACCTTCACGATTTCGACGATCACAATCATCGACACGCCCGCGCCAAGAACCGTTATCCACTGATGCCAATCAAGGGTGGTGACATGGAAAAGCCCGTTAAAGCCCGGAACCAGAATCGTCACTGCCAGCAACAGGAAGGATGCCAAAATAGCCCAGTTGAATGCTTTATTCCGGAATGCACCCACTGTAAACAGGCTTTGATGGATACTCTTAACGTTAAAAGCATGGAAGAGTTGGATCAAGCCTAAAGTTGCATAAGCCATGGTCAAAGCATCCGCATGCATCGCCGCTTCACCGCTATGGACCGGATAAGTGATAGCAATCCAGTAAACGCCCAATGTCAACAAGCCTTCAAGAATCCCTTGCCAAATCACGGCCGGACCCACGCCGCCAGAGAAGAAGTTGGATTTTCGCCCGCGCGGTTTTTGCTTCATAATCCCTGGCTCAGTCGGTTCCACCCCAAGTGCAATCGCCGGGAAGGTATCCGTCACCAGATTAATCCAAAGAATGTGAACCGGCGCTAAAATATCCCAGCCTAACATTGTCATCATGAACAAGGTCAAAACTTCACCAAGGTTAGCCGACAAGAGATATTGAATCGCCTTTTGAATGTTGGAAAAGACTTTTCGGCCTTCTTCAACTGCGACCACAATCGTTGCAAAATTGTCATCGGCCAACACCATGTCCGAAGCACCTTTTGAAACTTCTGTCCCGGTGATACCCATGCCAATACCGATATCAGCTGCTTTTAACGCAGGAGCATCGTTAACCCCATCGCCGGTCATGGCAACCACTTTGCCTTTTTTCTGCCAAGCATTCACAATTCGAACCTTATGCTCTGGTGCAACCCGTGCGTACACGCTGTATTTGCCGACATTCTTAGCAAATTCTTCATCGCTTTGTTGATCAAGTTCGGCACCGGTAATAACGGCAGCATCATCACCTTGATCAATAATGCCAAGACGAACCGCAATCGCTTCGGCCGTGTCGCGGTGATCACCGGTAATCATCATTGGCCGAATACCAGCCGATTTAGCTTCCGCAACCGCCGCTTGTGCTTCTGGCCGCTCCGGATCAATCATCCCGACGAGCCCCGCAAAGATCAGCTGTTGCTCAACGGTCTCTGAGTCAACGGTTTCAGGAACCGCATCAATCACCTTATAAGCCATCCCCAATACTCGCAAAGCCTGGGTCGCCATGTCCTTATTTGCTTTCAAAATGGCATCGCGTTCACTGTCAGACAGAGGCGCAACTTTATCGCCGGTGGCTAAATTCGTCACCCGCTTAAGCAATTCGTCCGGTGCGCCTTTCGTGGCAACCAGAATCTTGCCGTCCGGGCGGCGATGAAGCGTCGTCATCAATTTACGTTCGGAATCAAACGGTACTTCAGCAATCCGCGGTTCTGCAGCAAGTTCCTTAGTAAGATCAAAGGACTGGGTTTTACCATAAGCAACTAGCGCTGTTTCAGTCGGATCGCCTAATAATTGACCATCATCTTGAACCTGCGTATCGTTGGCAAAATTCATGATGGTCATCAAAGGATTGCCACCGTGGATACCTGCGCTGGCAGCGTTCAACTGGCCATCATAATAAACTTTTTCAACCGTCATTTTGTTTTGGGTCAGTGTTCCGGTTTTATCACTGGCAATGATGTCGGTACTACCCAAAGTCTCAACTGCTGGCAGTTTACGCACTAATGCATGCCGCTTTGCCATTTTTTGAGTGCCCAATGCCAAAATGATCGTGACAATAGCCGGCAACCCTTCCGGAATAGCGGCAACAGCCAGCGAAACCGCGGTCAGGAACATCTCCGGTAAACTGGCGGCATTACGCCAAATCCCGACTGCAAACACAATGACAGCAATAACAAGAATCATCACCGTCAGCGTCTTCCCAAGACTCTTAAGATTTTCTTGCAGCGGGGTGGTTGTTTCCTCGGCAGAATTAATCATACCGGCAATCCGGCCGACTTCGGTTTGCATCCCGGTTGCGACCACAACGCCAACCCCGCGGCCATAGGTGATGTTACTGTTCATGAAGGCCATGTTGGTCCGGTCACCAATACCAACATCCGCACCCGTCAATGGTTCGGTGGTCTTATCGACCGGCACACTTTCACCGGTCAGTGCGCTTTCTTCGATCTTTAAATTAGCACTTTCCACTAACCGTAAATCAGCAGGTACCACATCCCCAGCTTCCAGCAACACAATGTCACCTAAAACCAGCTGGCTGCTAGGGATCGTGAGTACTTGATCACCCCGGCGAACATGCGCGTTAGGAGTGGACATTTCTTTAAGCGCATCAATGGCCTCTTCAGCTTTGCTTTCTTGGAAAACACCAAAAACCGCGTTCAATAAGACGACCGCGAGAATAATACCCGCATCGGCCCATTCACTTAATAAGAACCCGGCAATCAAAGCAGCAGCTAACAGGACAATAATCATGAAGTCCTTAAACTGATCCAAAAAGCGCGCCAACATGCTCTTCTTTTCAGCCTGGGCGAGTTCATTTGGCCCATTTTCATTTAACCGAGTCTGAGCGGTTTCCTTAGATAGTCCAGTCAATTGCGTTTTTTCTTCTTGCAAAACTTCTTGACTGCTTAATGCATATGGCGGTTTCTTTGCCAAAATAGTGCCTCCTTCTTTCTTTGGGCCGGTAGCCAAAAAGAGACTTATGGCCTACCAGCAGTAGATCCATAAGTCTCACTATTTAAGACAACACCAGACATAGCCTTGTTGGTGACGTTGTCGCAGATATGCTCTGCTAGTTACTCCCCTATGTTGAGTAAAGTATATCAGGTCTAGGCAGGCTTACGCAAGTTCCTGAGTAGTGAGCGCGAACCGGCGCGGTTAGAAGTCGGAGTGTAAGTGGCCTTAAACGTGATGGCCCGGGTTTGGTCATTGCGTTTAAGGTCCTTACACTCCGACTTCTGCGCCGGTGAGCGCGTTATGGGCATAAAACAGGACAAAGCGGCCTTAAACGTGATGGCCCGGGTTTGGCCATTGCGTTTAAGGTCCTTACACGCAGACTTCTGCGCCGGTGAGCGCGTTATGGGCGTAGGCTAGAAAAAAGCGACCTCAGGCATGATTGCCGGACTTTATCACTGTGGCTAAGATCCTTTCAATTTTAATCAAGCTCACTCACCCCAACGTTTGAAATAAATGCACTGCCAGATCATGCAAATTTAGCGCATGTGAATTGTAATTACTTAACAGGATGATCGCATTTTGACCATCGTGACTGATTGCAGTCGATGCCATTTGACCAGCGACAACGCCATGAGTTGAATAAAAATCTTGATGATTATAGATGCCGGCTGTATAAACGCCATCGTCACGGTTGCGCAACGTCTTCAAAGTGGACAAAGTGATCACTTTGCCGCTGTCTATCCCGCGCAATAGCCGATAAAGATCACCCGTCGTCGTATACATGTTGCCGGTACCGAGCTCGCGGTTATACCATAACTCCGGTTCGCCGATAAAAGTCTGATAAGGATTGGTGACGGGACCTGTATACGTCAAAGAACGGTTTGAATCTGTCAGCATCGCCGGTAAAAAGCCGGTGTGCTTGAGCTTTAGGCGTTCAATAATATCGTTTTTTACTTGTTGTTCATAGGATCGCCCAGCGACTTTCTCGATCACACCGGCTAGTAAAAGATAGTTCACCGGTTGATAGGCATAGTTTTGTTGTGGCAAATAGGTCATGTTGGCAATGGCCCAACGGATAATATCCATATCACCCATCACGGCAGGTTGATACTTCTTAAGGGCAAAACCGCTGCGCATGTCAATCATCATCCGCAATGTTACTTGATCGCCAGTTTGGATGCCTGACAAATACTTGCTAACCGGATCGTCTAATCGTAACTTGCCAGCTTCAACCAGCTGCATCACGGCAACTGCGGTAATCGCTTTTTGAATCGAGCCAATTTGAAACAAAGTCGTCGGTCCATTAAGCCGCTGCGATGCTTGATCGGCGTAACCCACACCACCGTTGAAGATGACCTTACCATGTTGAATCACCAAGGCACTGCCGATAAATTTGTCATTGGTCAAGGCCTCTGAAAAAGATTGGCCGGCTTTGGTTTCAACCGAACGATCCAATTTTTCGTCAAATAACGCTGCTTGTGTCTTGGCCGTATCTTTGCGCGTTACTTTTTCACGATACTTTGATGGCTTGACCCGTGCCTGACGTTGTGAAGCTGAATGATCTTGCTGCCAGCCAAGAACAGTCCCACCTAATAGCAATGCTGCCAACCCCAAAACAACGCCTACCCAAATCATTTTTCGACGATGCAACACGTTTTCATCCTCCCATTTATTGCTCATCAAAGATACCTTAAAAGCAGACAAAAAAACAGCCACGACCCTCAATAAAAGCAAAAATTTCATTGAAGTTAGCTGTTTTTTGGGTTATTTCCAAAATGTATCGAAAACAGTGATTGGCAAATGTCGTTTGTGAGCAGTCTTCTGGTACCAACGCTCGATGGTTTCAGCAGCTTGGTCGCTAACTTGTTTGCCTTCAAGATAGTCATCAATATCGTGATACTTAACCCCAAGCGCCACTTCATCTGGCAAGGCCGGGCGATTGTCTTCAAGGTCGGCTGTTGGCGCCTTTTGATACAAATGAGCAGGTGCTCCTAACGCCTTCAACAATGCCGCGCCTTGCCGTTTGTCTAACCGGTAAAGTGGGGTCAGGTCCGCACCGCCATCGCCAAACTTGGTATAAAAACCAGTGACGGCCTCAGCTGCATGATCTGTTCCGATCACAGCCCCTGCCATGTTGCCGGCAATCGCATACTGAGCAATCATGCGCATCCGGGCTTTAATATTGCCCTTGTTGAAATCAGAAATAGCCGCACCATTGGCTTCAACAGCACTTACCATCGCATCAACACTTGGTTTGATATTAACCCGTTTAACCACATCGGCTTGCATAAACTCGATGGCCGCCATCGCATCCGCTTCATCAGCTTGTTCACCATAAGGCAGGCGCACTGCTACAAACTGATAAGTATCGTCACCGGTTTCTGCCCGCATCTCCTGCATCGCCTTTTCGGTTAACGTTCCGGCAAGCGTCGAATCCTGCCCACCGGAAATGCCAAGGACATAAGTTTTTAAAAAGGTATTCTTCTTGAGATAGGCTTTTAAAAAATCGATACTCCGGCGAATCTCTTTTTCCGGATCAATCGTTGGCTTGACACCTAATGCTTTAATAATTTCTGCTTGTAATGGACGCATTATTTCACTCCTTTAATCATATCAAGAAATAGACTTTGCGCGAGATCCCGCGTTATCTGACCGGCATTAGCCATGAGAACCACTGCATTCTGCCCGCTACTATCCATCACCGTTGCCGCCGAGTGTGCTGCCACAACGCCATGCGTCAATGTGTAGCTGCCAAAATTATAAACCCCGGCTGTATATTGACCTTGACTTAAATCGCGTAATTGCATGACGGCGGATCGACTAATAATTTTACCTTGGTTAATTCCGGCCATAATCTGATATAAGTCACCGGCACTAGCATAAATATTACCGGTGCCCAACTCGCGGTTATAACTCAACGCTGGCTCGATATAACGCTTCGAATACGGATCAGCCTTGGGACCATTATAGCCAAAAGCCTGATTTTGTTCACGATATAATTCAGGCATGAATCCTGAATGAGTCAAGGCTAGCCGCTTGAAAATTTCCTGTTGAATCAAATCAGCATATAAGCGGCCGGTAACTTTTTCAATGACACCCGCTAATAACACAAAATTAACCGGTTGATAATCATACCGAGGTGTTTCGTAATTCAAGTTGGCAATTGACCAGCGAACAATGCCGGCATCGGAAAGTTTTGCCGGTTGCGCACGAGGTAGCGTTAGCCCGCTGCGCATATCCAGCATCATTCGCAATGTCACCTTCTTGCCAGTACGAATCCCGGTAAAATAGTGACCGATCGGATCGGATAGTCGCACCTTGCCTTGTTCAACCAGTTTCATCAAAAGCACTGCCGTCAGCCCTTTTTGAATTGAGCCAATTTGATACAGTGTTTCGGGACCGTTTAAACGCCCCGAGGTTGCATCCGCATAACCCAGACCGGTATTAAGTATGACCTTACCCTTGCGCATCATCAAAACCGTCCCGCTAAAATGCGCCGCCTGCAATTTTGCCAATAGCGGCTTGGCATCCGGCGCGTCAACCGGCTGCATCAATTTATTAGTGGTACCGGTATCGGCTTTTGCCTGGTTTTGCAGCCGCTGCTCAATTGCGCGATGGCGATTCAGTTCGGTTTCATATTGACGCCGCGCACGCTCTTCCTTGGCGGCTATCTGCGGACGAACATACAAATAATCATAACTGCCATAAATCGCAATGCCGGCGATGACCCCAATAACAAGGCCTAACAACAGCCACCGGCCCCAACGCCGCTTTTTTGTCTGTCTCACGCTATTTCCTCGATTATTCTTCGCGATCGGCCACTGCAGACTTCACTTTTTTAATCAAATCCATCTTGTTATCCCAAACCCGCTGCGATAGATCAACCGGATAATCTTGTGGATTCAAAATTCGCCGATACTCATCCCACAGCGCGTTGGTACTGCGTGTTGCATAAGCTTGAACTTCGGCTAGCGGCGGGGTTTGATAAACCTGCTTCCCCTGATCATAAATAAGTTGAAGTAACGGCTTGGCCTCGAAATTCTTAACCGTCTTATTGATATATGGAAAATTCGGATGAAACATATACAAACTACGCTCTGGATCAATCACTTCGTCTGCCAGTGCTACATAATCACCTTCAGACTTGCCATCATCACGCCGCGTAATTCGCCAGACTTGTTTTTTGCCAGGCGTCGAAACTTTTTCTGCATTATTAGACAGTTTGATCGTATCGTGCATCTGCCCAGTGCTGTCTTCAATCGATACCAGCTTAAACACAGCACCCAACGCTGGTTGATCATAAGCCGTAATGAGGCGAGTTCCGACTCCCCAAATGTCGATTTTGGCGCCTTGCATCTTCAGATTTTGGATGGTGTTTTCATCAAGGTCGTTTGAAGCGTATATTTTGGCAGAAGTATAACCGGCATCATCTAACTGCTGCCGAACACGCTTGGAAATAAACGCCATATCCCCACTGTCGATGCGCACGCCGAGAAAATTGATTCGATCTTTAAACTCATTAGCGACTTTGATCGCAGCAGGCACGCCTGATCGTAACGTATCATAAGTGTCAACTAAAAAGACCACGTCGCGATTACTTTCGGCATAAGCCTTAAAAGCCTCATAGTCGTTGCCATATGCCTGAACTAAAGAATGGGCATGAGTGCCACTGATCGGAATGCCAAATTCCTTACCCGCCAAGACATTGCTCGTGGCATTAAACCCACCAATATACGCCGCCCGTGTACCCCACAAAGCTGCCGCTGTCTCTTGTGCCCGCCGCGTCCCGAATTCCATGAGCGGATCAGCGCCAGCCACACTACGAATCCGCGCTGCTTTCGTTGCCACAAGCGTTTGATAATTAATCATATTCAAAACCGCGGTCTCGACCAACTGCGCCTGTGCCAGCGGACCTTCAATCTGCCAAATCGGCTCATTATTAAAAACCAAATCGCCTTCCAGCGCCGAACGAACGGTACAGGTAAATTCAAAATGACGTAAATAATCAATAAACGCATCCGAATAATTGGTCTGAGACTGAAGATAAGCCAAGTCGGATTCGGAGAACTTGAGATGATTCAAGTAATCAATCACATGCTCTAACCCGGCAAAAACCGCAAATCCCGAACCAAAAGGCAACTCACGAAAGAAAACTTCAAAAACAGCATGACGTTCACTGATTCCACGTTCAAAAAAAGTGTTCATCATATTCAATTCATAAAAATCGGTGTGGAGTGTCAATCCTTCACCCAATTGTGTGGTCATCATCTTTCCCCTTCCAGAGACATCCTAATAGGAGCTATCGTTAAGCATTGAGCATTTAATTTAATAATATAGCTATTGATTATATACTAAGTAGGCATTAATTGCAGAGCGTGAACCCGGCCCTGAGCGCGAACCGGCGCGGTTAGAAACCGGAGTGTAAGTGGCCTTAAGCGTGATGGCCGGGCTTTGGCCATTGCGCTTAAGGCCCTTACACGCAGGTTTCTGCGCCGGTGAGCGCGTTATGGGCGTAAGCTAGAACACAAGTGGCTTCAGGCGTGAGGGCCCGCTTTTGGCCATTGCGTCTGAGGTCATTACACGCAGATCTCTGCGCCGGCGAACGCGCTTTGGAGTAGGCCAACCCACCAACCTATAGGATCCTTACACACGAGCTCAGAGTTTTGCAAAGTCATTTCAGCAAATAACTTTTCCTTCCACCCCAACCCCAAAAAGCCAGAAAACAAAATCACTTCTGCTTTCTGACCTTAGACCAATTCATTACTTTAACGCTCTAAATAAAATTCAAACCGTTCGCCAACATACTGAGTACGTACATATTCAAACGGTGTTCCATCCTTGAGAAATGAAACTTGACGCAGCCGTAAAATGGCATCGCCGCGTTTGATGGCTAAGTATTCAGAAATTCGTTCGCTAGCCAACATCGCACTGACCGTTTGTTGTGCGCCGCCAAGAACATAACCGCCTTTTTTCTCCAGTGTGTGGTAAAAGCTGGCTGTCATTTCTTTTTTGGTAAAACCTTTCACAAGATCGTAAGGCACCGCTGCGGTTTCGAAACTGATCGGTACCTTATCGGCATAACGAATTCGTTCCATCCGCAGTACCTGTTCAGCAGGCGCAAGTTTTAGCTTCTCCACTTCGGAACTTGTCGGTTGGGCGACATGATACGAGACCGTTTTACTGGAAGGCACCTTGCCTTGAGCCTGCATCAGATCCGTAAAGCTAGTCACACCGGACATTTTTTCCTGGACCTTTTGATTGGCCACATACGTCCCTGAACCAACCCGCCGTTCCAGAATGCCTTCATCCACCAGCGTTTGAATGGCTTGCCGCAGTGTCATCCGCGACACCTTAAACGTGACGGCTAAATCGCGTTCAGACGGAATTCGATCGCCTACCCGCCATTTACCGGCTTCGATATCAGCACGAATGGCGTTATGAATTTGAATATAAACTGGCACATCCATCCTCATCGCCTCCTCTTTTTATGGTTTAAGCTTCCGTATCGTGTTTCTCACCATAACTGTAGGTCGCGATCAAATCATGATTGCGATCCAACATATTAATATCTGCATCTTTACCAACTTCAAGTGTTCCCTTTGAAGTGAGATTAAATTCACGGGCTTGATTGACAGAGGACATTTCAACTGCATCGAATAAGGAAGCGTCCATGAAGCTCATAGCATTTTTAAACGCATCCTTATACATCAAAACGGAACCGGCAAGTGTCCCATCGGCTAAGCGAGCCTGCTTATCCTTAACATAAACAGTTTGGCCGCCTAATTCACTCTTACCTTCTGGCATACCCTTACTACGCATGGAGTCCGTTACCAGTTCGATGCGTTCCGGTCCTTTTTGATCAAAAGCGAGCCGTAACATGTCCGGAACAATGTGGAAGCCGTCGCAAATGAGTTCACAATACATGTTATCTTCCAACATCGCATGGCCGGTAACGCCGGGTTCACGATGCCGCAAACCACGCTGGGCATTGTACAAATGAGTGACGTGGGTCGCCTTACTTGCCAGCATTTGTTCCCGCGTCGCATTGCTGTGCCCTACTGATGGCACAATGTTATGCGCCAAAAGGTAGTCTTCGAATTCACGCGAGCCTTCATCTTCAGGTGCATACGTAATCAGCTTAACCAATCCGCCAGACAGTTCCTGCCATTGTTTGACAAGATCAATATTAGGATTCTTAATATATTCTTCTGGTTGTGCCCCTTTGAAGACCTTACTGATGAACGGACCTTCCAAATGAACGCCTTGAATAATGCGATTGCGTTCCGCTGCCTGTTTGACCCCACGCATCGCCTTATCAATGTTTTCAGTCGATTGCGTCATGGTGGTGGCAAAAAGGGTGGTGACCCCTTCATGAGTCATCATTTTAGTTGCCATTTGATCGATCTGATCAGCATCGCCATCCATGGCATCAAACCCATAGCCGCCGTGTGCGTGAACATCAATGAATCCTGGTATCAAAGTTTTGCCTTGAACGTCAACGACCTGTTCGCCAGCCTGTGCTTGATAATCAAACATATCGCCGACTGCCAAAATCTTGTCATCAAAGCGGATGTACCCGTCTTCAATCCGTTCTAATCCTGTATAAATCGTTGCATGTTTCAATACCGTAACCGTCACAATACCACTCCTAATTATTTAAAGTCCCGAATATCACCAATTAGTATAACCGGTATAGACCAGACTTGCAAGTTGGCTAACCGGTCGTCCACCTTGATCAACCGTGACGATCTTTGGCAATCGTTGCATCAACGCCTTTGACAACCGCAGTCATGAGTCCAGCCTCTTCCATCGCCAACAACCCGGCAACTGTGGTACCACCCGGACTAGACACTTGATCGATCAAATCAAAGGGCGATTGATCGCTGGCGAGAACATTTTTGGCACTGCCCATCACCGCCTGAGCAACGATAGCCGTTGCCTGATCCTTCTCCAGACCATATTTGACCCCCGCGCGCGCCAGGCTATCAATAAACAAATAGATAAACGCCGGAGATGAACCAGCTAAAGCGACAAACGTTGAAAACTGTTCCTCAGGCAAGGACATGGTCTTTCCTAAGACATTCAACAAATCCAAAAGGCCATCTAATTGACCAGCCACCGCATCGTTAGCCGCATAAGCAATCATCCCGGCATTAATCGCAACATTAACATTCGGCATAATCCGCAAAACCGGTTGATCGTGACTGCCTAATGCCTTCTCGAGTGTCGCCATGGAAACGCCGGTTAGCATCGAGACAACCGGAACATGCCGTTTTTTTAACGTTGATCCAATCGCTTGTAAAATCGGTTCGCCTAATTTTGGCGATACTGCCAGAAAAACAATATCTGCAGTCTCCGCAACTGCCTGATTACTAGCCAATGCTTTTGCACCGATTTTGGCGGCATATGGTTCATAATGAAGCGGCTGGCCGCCATGTAAGACAATATCTGTTGGTGCAACTGCCTTTTTAGCCAATAAACCACTTATCATTGCCCGCGCCATATTACCGGCACCGATAAATCCAATTGTCATTCTTATTCTCCTTTAGCCATCTGCGGTTGTGCTTGATGGGCGTCAAACCAATCCACAATTGCCTGCAATCGTGCCACTCGCAAATTCGGCAACCCGCTGCGGGACAAATCATGATTTGACTTTGGGAAACGCATGAACTTGGTTTCAACACCATGCAGTTTCAGGCCAATGTAGAACTCTTCGCCTTGGCCGATGGGGCAGCGTTCATCATTTTCACTGTGCATCACAAGCGTCGGTGTTCTGGCATGATCAATGTGAGCTAATGGTGAAAAATCCCAAAGCCCTTGCACATCTGACAAATCGCCAGTCCACTTTCCTTCTAGTTCCCACGGTGTAAAGTAATAACCGATGTCACTGGTACCATACATACTCAGCCAATTGGAAATCGAACGCTGGGTTACCGCTGCTTTAAAACGATGCGTATGGGTCACAATCCAGTTAGTCATAAACCCGCCATAAGAACCGCCAGTGACAAATAGACGTTGCGGATCAATTGTTGTATCGAGCTTTAGCGCTTCATCAACCGTAGCCAAGCAATCTTCATAATCGCCTTGCCCGTAATGTTTAATGACAGCGGCCGTAAATGCCTCGCCGTAACCTAACCCTCCACGCGGATTCGGACAAATCACGCCATAGCCTTTTGCTGCCAGATACTGCATTTCATGGAAAAAGGTATAGCCATATCCGACTGCTGGGCCGCCATGGACATACAAAATTGCCGGATGCGATGATGACGCCTGTTGCGGTGGAAAATACCAGCCCTCAATCTCAAAACCGTCTCGTTGAAAATTAAACGTTTGAGGGGTAACTAAGCCCAAGTGACGTGTTACCTGACGATTCGGGTCATACAAAACCTGCTCTTCTTCCGATGCCAAATCAAAATAAACCAGCCGACTCGGAATGGTCATCGTACTCTCAGTGAAAACCACCCCACGATGATCTGGTGTCAATGCAAAGTCCGTCACATGACGCCGACCATCAATCAAAGGCGTCAACCGCTCGTCAGGCCCGCCAGCATACAGACTCATTTTGCCATGATCAAAACCACGAGCCAGGTAATAATCTGCCGTCACAAAATCGGCCACTTTTCCAGACAGATCCTGCTGAAAATCACTATTAACATAACCGGGAATGTCAAAGTCTACATCATCGGCAACGTCTTGCAATTCATGACTAGTTAAATCATAGTGCCACAGATGATCCTGCGAGACATTTGGCAAATGATTATCCGAACCCACCAACAGCAGCTGCTGCCCATCAGCCGAGAATGCCTCCGGAGACAGTGCCGCTTGGGGTAAATGTTCATTGACCATTGTGATTTTTTGACTCGTCAAATCGAACAAATAAGTCGCCTGACTAAAATCATTAGGATCATCCGGTAACCGTTCGGCTGCAAAAGCAATTTTTTGCCCATCAGGTGAAATTGCTCCCAGATCAAAATCATGTTGCCGTTTCATGATCAGGTGGCTGGTCTTTTGCCGCCGTTGCTGAATTCGCAGTTCATAAGTGACATTTTCCTTTAGCAAACCAACACCATTCAGCTTATACGGGGCGCGAGTGACCGTTACCGGTTGCGGTTTTTTCGCATCCGACTCGGATATTTGCGGTTTAGCGCCTACCGTTGTCTGCAGCAAGAGTGCCTTGCTGTCAGGTTGCCAGCCAAAATTAGTCACGCCTTCCTTTTCATTGGAAAACTGCTGCGCGCCACCCCCGTCAATCCGCTGAAGGAAGACTTGCGTTGTTTTGTCAGCTGCCTGACTAAGAAAAGCCAGCCATTGCTGATCCGGACTGACTTGCGGATGACGATCGTGCTTCTGATCAAACCCGTAAGTCGTTTTTTGGCCGCGGCGATTGACCAAATAAATGCGTTGATAATAAGTATTATCTTCTTCTGAAATTCGATTCTCCTGAACAAAAAAACCGCGATTTGTTGCAATTGGATACGACAGCGATACCAATTTAAAAAGATCCGTTGCTGCAATTGCCATACACTCACACCCTTCTTTGTCATGCTTTAAGCGTAGCGGTTGGGCTATACCATGTCAATCAACTGGACCGCTGAATTTAAAAATGAATCAAATATTTAAAAATCATCAACAGGTATAGCCAGAAAAACAGCCGACAAATGAGATAAAACGTCTCACTTGCCGGCTGTCAGTTTCCGAAAAATCAGCTTTCTATGATGAGGTTTCCCTACCATTCATAACTGCAACTTTTTGAGCTTAAGAACCTTGATCTCAACGCCTAATGTGACGCTTTCTTTTTGGCGAACCACAATCCTGAGAACAGACTCAACAAAGCGCCTAGGACCACCATCCACAGAGATTGTTGCTCCCCTGTTTTCGGAAGGTTGCCTTCTGATGAGGTGATAACTTTTGTTTTAGGTGCTGCAGGCGTCTCAGGTGCCTTAGTCGTTGGCAGAGGTGTTGCTTTGGTGACCTTTTGTCCCTTGCCGGCACGATGTTGGTCGTTAATTGCCTTAATGCCAGCTACTTTGGCTTGGTTCACCGCATCAGCGTTACCAGCTGCGTCAATCGCTTTCTTTGCTTTATCAGCTTCTGCGGCAACTGCTTGCTTTTGCGCTGCCTTTTCTGCATCAGTCAATGTTGGATCTTGATCAATTGCCTTGATGACTTTAGCAGCTTCGTCGTCAATTGCCTTTTTGGCCGCATCTTTTTGCGCCGCGATGGTTTGACCGGAGCGGTGCTGGGCATCAATTGCCTTGATACCAGCTGCTTTGGCTTTGTCTACTGCATCGGCACCTTTTGCCGCATCAATGGCTTTTTTCGCTTTGTCAGCTTCTGTTGCAACTGCTTGCTTTTGCGCCGTTTTTTCTGCGTCAGTCAATGTTGGATCTTGATCAATTGCCTTGATGACTTTAGCAGCTTCTTCATCAATGGCTTTCTTAGCGTCATCTTTACGGGTTGCAACTGCTTGTCCTGACTGGTGTTGCGCATCAATTGCCTTGATACCGGCGTCTTTGGCTTTATCGACTGCATCGGCACTGCCAGCTGCATCAATCGCTTTCTTCGCTTTGTCAGCTTCTGTTACAACGCCTTGTTTCTGAGCCTTCTTTTCAGCATCAGTCAATGACGAATCATGATCAATTGCTTCGGTCACTTTAGCAGCTTCGTCGTCAATCGCTTTCTTTGCATCGTCTTTACGTGTTGCAACTGCTTGTCCTGACTGATGTTGCGCGTCGATGGCCTTGATGCCTGCATCTTTGGCCTGATCGACTGCATCGGCACTGCCAGCTGCATCAATCGCTTTCTTCGCTTTGTCAGCTTCTGTTACAACGCCTTGTTTCTGAGCCTTCTTTTCAGCATCAGTCAATGACGAATCATGATCAATTGCTTCGGTCACTTTAGCAGCTTCGTCGTCGATTGCTTTCTTTGCATCGTCTTTACGTGTTGCAACTGCTTGTCCTGACTGATGTTGCGCATCAATCGCTTTGATGCCTTCGTCTTTGGCGGTCGTAACCTCCTCGATATTTTTAGCCTGATCAATTGCCTGTTTTGCTTTACCGGCTTCTGTCGTCACTGCTTCTTTTTGCTGTTTCTTGGCAGTAGCGGTCAGAGTCGGGTCCTGATCAATTTCACCTTGAACTTTGGTAGCTTCAGCATCAATCGCTTTCTTGGCTTCGTCTTTGCTTAAGTCAAAAGCTTTACCAGAGACGTGTTGAGCATCAATGGCCTTAATACCGGCATTTTTTGCTTGGTCAACCGCTGAAGCATTAGCAGCAGTATCAATCGCCGCTTTGGCCTTTGTTGCTTCGTCTGCAACGGCTTGTTTTTGACGCTTCTTTTCTGTTGCCGTCAGTGTTGGATCCTGCTCAATAGCTTGGCCTACCTTTGCAGCTTCGGCATCAATGGCTTTTTTCGCAGCAGCCTTACGATCGGTGAGCGCTTGGCCGGACTGGTGCTGCGCGTCAATGATCTGAATGCCTTTGGTCACTGCTTGATCAACGCCATCAGCATTGTCGGCAGTATCAATCGCCTGCTTAGCTTTCTTGGCCTCGTCAGCAACAGCTTGCTTCTGAGTGCCCTTTTCGCTGTCCGTCAACGTTACATCATGATCAATGGCTTCGCTTACTTTAGCAGCTTCTTCATCAATGGCTTTCTTAGCAGCATCTTTCCGGATTGCTAGTGCTTGCCCGGATTTGTGTTGCTGGTCGATCGCCTTGATGCCAGCCTTTTGTGCCTGGTCAACGGCATCAGCATCACCGGCTGCATCAATTGCCTTCTTGGCCTTGTCAGCTTCAGCGATGACGGCCTGCTTTTGTGTTGCCTTTTCAGCATCGGTCAGTGTTGGGTCATGATCGATCGCATCAGTTATCTTAGCAACTTCTCCATCAATAGCTTTCTTAGCGTCATCTTTACGAGTATCGATGCTTTGTCCTGACTTGTGTTGTTCGTCAATTGCCTTGATACCAGCAGATTTTGCCTGATCAATAGCATCCGCATTTCCAGCTGCATCAATCGCTTTTTTAGCTTTATCAGCCTCATCAGCAACTGCCTGCTTCTGCGCTTCTTTTTGAGCAGCCGTCAAAGTGGCGTCGTGATCAATTGCATCAGTAACTTTACCGGCTTCAGCATCAATGGCCTTTTTGGCATCTTCTTTTCGTGCATCAACTGTTTGTCCTGACTTGTGTTGCTCATCGATAGCCTTGATGCCGGCTGTTTTTGCCTGATCTACAGCATCCGCATCGCCTGCAGCGTCAATTGCTTTTTTAGCTTTATCGGCTTCAGTTGCTACCGCTTGCTTTTGTGCTTCTTTTTGGGCAGCGGTCAGAGTTGGATCCTGGTCAATCGCTTTAATCACCTTAGCCGCTTCTTCATCAATCGCTTGCTTAGCGTCATCATGACGGCTATCAATGGTTTTACCGGCTTTGTGCTGAGCATCGATGGCTTGAATCCCGGCTGTCTTTGCTTGATCTACAGCATCGGCATCCCCGGCAGCATCAATGGCTTGCTTAGCTTTGTCGGCTTCTGTCGCAACCCCTTGTTTCTGGGCAGCTTTTTGGGCTTTGGTCAACGTGTTATCCTGATCAATCGCTGCCGTCACCTTGGCTGCTTCAGCATCAATGACCTGCTTGGCATCGGCTTTACGATCGTCAAGAGCTTGCCCGGAGTGATGTTGGGCGTCAATCGCTTTGATCCCGTCAGTCTTGGCCTGGTCGACTGCATCAGCCTGCTTAGCCGCATCAATCGCTTTTTTGGCTTTAGTTGCTTCATCCGTAACCGCCTGTTTCTGGCTTGCCTTTTCATTCGCGGTTAAGGTGGCATCGTGATCAATAGCAGCTGTTTCTTTTGCCGCTTCGGCATCAATGGCAGTTTTAGCATCACGCTTCCGATCTGCGAGTGCCTGACTGGATTGATGCTGAGCGTCGATTGCTTTGATCCCATCACTTTCAGCTTGCTTGATACCATCAGCATTGCCAGCTGCATCGATAGTCTTTTTGGCTTTGTCTGCTTCAGCGATCACAGCCTGCTTCTGGTCAGCTTTTTGCGTTGCCGTTAACGTCACATCTTGATCGATCGCCTTACTTACTTTGGCCGCTTCAGCATCAATGGCCTGTTTTGCTTGCTGCTTTTGCTTGTCAAGTGCCGTTGCGGACTGGTGTTGCGCGTCAATAGCTTCAATACCATCAATTGTTGCTTGAATCACCGCATCGGCGTCAGAGGCTTGGTCAATGGCCGCTTTTGCTTTCGTTGCTTCATCTGCCACTGCCTGCTTTTGTGTAGCCTTTTGGTCGGCTGTCAAAGTGACATCCTGATCAATTGCTTCACTAACCTTGGCTGCTTCGGCATCAATTGTTTGTTTGGCCGCCGCCTTTTGCTTATCCAATGCTATACCAGTTTGGTATTGGGCATCGATGGTTTTAATCCCGTCAGCCAGAGCTTGGTCAATCGCATCGGCCACTAACGTAGCATCAATAGCAGCTTTAGCTTTAGTTGCCGCATCTGTGACTGCTTGCTTCTGTGCCTTTTTTTCAGCGGCGGTTAAAGTTGGATCTTGGTCAATCGCTTTGGTTACTTTTGCGGCTTCAGCATCAATAGCCTGCTTGGCGTCATTTTGGCGCGCTTTAATTGCCTGCCCAGACTGGTGCTGAGCGTCAATCGCTTTGATGCCGTCTGTTTTAGCTTTGTCGACGGCGTCAGCATTTTGCCCTTTGTCGATCGCTTGCTTCGCGTTATCAGCTTCGGTTGCAACTGCCTGTTTTTGCGCCGCTTTTTCTGTCGCTGTGAGGGTTTCATCTTGATCAATGTTGCCCGTTACTTTAGCCGCTTCGGCATCAATGGCTTGCTTAGCAGCGGCTTTACGATCGGCAACTGCTTGGCCAGCGTGATGTTGGGCGTCAATCGCTCTGATCCCGTCATTCTTGGCCTGGTCGACTGCATCAGCCTGCTTAGCCGCATCAATCGCTTCTTTGGCTTTAGTCGCTTCATCGGCAACCGCCTGTTTTTGGCTTGCCTTTTCATTCGCGGTTAAAGTTGCATCCTGATCAATGGCAGCTGTTTCTTTTGCCGCCTCGGCATCAATCGCCTGTTTGGCATCACGCTTCCGATCTGCGAGTGCCTGACCGGATTGATGCTGGTCATAAATTGCTTTAACTCCCGCATTTTTAGCTTGATCGACCGCGTCAGCATTGCCAGCCGCATCAATGGCTTGATTGGCTTTAGTGACTTCCACGGTAATCGCCTGTCTTTGCACTGCTTTCTGGGTCGCAGTCAGCGTCACATCCTGACCAATCGCAGCCTGCACCTTATCAGCGGTTTCCGCAATTAGCTTTTTGGCTGCTTCTTTGCGTTCGTTCAACGCCAACCCGGCTTGGTGTTGGGCATCAATCGCCTTGATACCATCCGCTTTGGCTTGGTCCACCGCATCGGCATTCTTGGCAGCATCAATAGCAGCCTTAGCTTGCGTTGCTGCATCAGCGACTGCTTGCTGTTGCGTTAGTTTTTCCGCTTGCGTCAAGGTCACATCTTGGCCAATAGCTGCAATGACTTTAACTGCTTCCGCATCAATCGCCTTTTTGGCATCTTGTTTGCGAGTGTCTAAAAGCGTGCCGCTTTGATGGACGGCATCAATGGCTTGGATGCCTGATGCTTTAGCCTGATCAACGGTGTCCGCATTTTTAGCTGCGTCAATCGCTGTCTTGGCTTTGACTGCTTCATCCGTAACTTTTTGCTTCTGAGTGGCTTTCTCAGCGCTGGTTAACGTGACATCTTGGTCAATGGCGTCATTAATTTTAGCAGCTTCGGCATCAATGGCTTTTTTAGCATCAACTTTGCGCGTATCTAAAAGTGCACCTGATTGATGCCCATCGTCAATGGCTTGAATGCCTGCTTTTTCAGCCTGAATAACACCATCGGCATCCTGCGCTTTGGCGATGGTATCTTTAGCCTTGGTTGCTTCAGCAGCAAAGGTCTGCTTTTGGGCCGCCTTTTCTTGGCTCGTTAAAGTAGGATCTTGATCAATCGCTTCGCCAACTTTGGCAGCTTCAGCGTCAATGGCCGCTTGTGCATCAGTTTTACGCTTAGCTAAATCCATTCCCAGCCGATGTTGCGCATCGATGGCTTTAATCCCATCTGCTTGCGCTTTGGCGATTTCATCAGCATTCCGCGCCGAATCAATTGCGGTCTTGGCTTTAGCAGTTTCATCGGCAACGCCTTGCTTTTGCGCCTTTTTTTCAGCACTGGTCAAAGTCGGATCTTGCTCAATTGCCGTTAAAACTTTGGCGGCTTCCTTGTCAATTGCCTGCTTAGCCTTGGTTTTCTGGGTATCTAAATCTGCACCAATTTGATGTTTCGCATCAATGGCTTTAATCCCATCAGCTTGGGCCTGAAGAATGGCATCTGCGTTTTGAGCCTGGTCAATCGCTGCTTTGGCTTTAGCCGCTTCGTCAGCTACTGCCTGCTTCTGGGCGTCCTTTTCGGTACTGGTTAGCGTGTCATCTTGGTTGATGGCATCGGTTATTTTGGCCGCTTCGGCATCGATCGCTTGTTTAGCACTATCTTTGCGGGTCGCCAAATCGGTACCTGCCTGATGTTGGGCATCAATTGCCTTGATGCCATCATCTTTCGCTTGGATCACCCCATCAATGGTCTTCGCTTGATCAATGGCAGTCTTAGCTTTGGTCGCTTCATCACCAACGCCTTGCTTCTGGGCCGTCTTGTCTTTGGCCGTCAGAGTCGGGTCTTGATCAATAGCATCCTTGACTTTGGCCGCTTCGGCATCAATTGCGTCTTTAGCTTGAGCTTTACGCGTATCGAAGTCAGCGCCTTGCTTGTGTTGGGCATCAATTGCTTTAATCCCATCATCTTTAGCTTTATCGATGGCTTCAATCGTTTGGGCCTGATCAATCGCCGTCTTGGCTTTCGCGGCTTCATCAGCAACTCCTTGCTTTTGGGCCGCTTTTTCGCTAGTAGCTAAGGTTGAATCCTGCTCAATCTCAGCAGTCACTTTAGCCGCTTCGGCATCAATCGCCTGCTTAGCTTCTTCTCGGCGCACGTTGAGTCCGGTTCCAGGCTGATGTTGGGCATCGATTGCTGCAATGCCGGCATCTCGCGCCTGCTGAACCCCTGTTTCGGTTTGCGCTTGGTCGATTGCCGCCTTGGCCTTGGTTGCTTCGGCTGCAACGCCATCTTTTTGCTTTGCCTTTTCCGTTGCCGTTAAAGTCGGATCCTGCTCAATTTCAGCGCTGACTTTGGCGGCTTCGGCATCAATATCTCGTTTAGCCTGTTCCTTATGCGCGTTTAAAACGATTTCCTGAATGAGCTTGTCAAAGTCCTCGTCAACCGTGATTGGGTCGACTTTTTCTTTAACTTCTTCTTGAACCGGTTTAGGATCCTTGGCCGTGTCATCAATCGCCTTTTTCTTCATGGCTTCTAAAAGTTTGGCGTTGAGTGCAGGACCAAAATCGTTGTACTCAAGAATGCGAGTGGATCGAAATGCTGGATGAATAGGGTGTTTCCCTTCAATCCGATTGGTTTCCATCCGAACAGCAATCCAATCCTCGGGCATAATCTTATGCGCCTGCATGTAGATGACGGCATCTGCTCGTCCACCTAGTTGATGACTAACGCTTTTACCATCACTACCATCCCAGCGCCGTGCAAATTCTCTGTTCTTGTTAAGACTTGTAATAACCGCTGGGACCAGCCCATCAGGTGAAATCACAACCCGCTTGATTTTTCCTTCTAAGGCATCGTTAAACGAATACCCAAACTCCAAATACCGATCCAAGCCATCTGATTCAAGCGAGCCGAACCGAATTGGAATTTTGAAGGTATCCGTACCTTCGTCATATACCACGGCGTCGTTGCTATATTGGAATGTGATGCTATTTATAAGCTTCCTATAGCTCGAACCATCGGCACCACCCAAATGGATATCACCAGCCTGGGGCTTATTCGCTGCCAATACGACACCGCTTGAATCCCAAAGACCAATTGAAATCAGTCCCGTGGCTAATAGTAATATCAGTCTCCCCTTTTTCACTTCAACATGCCTCCCTTTTATTGAACCCAAAACAGCAAACAATTAAGTTAACCCTACCCATTCTCAAAATATTTGATATAAATTATTACATTTTGAAAGGCGAGTTCTTAATAATTGAAACAACAAGCATTATCACTTTATAATTTATGGTGAACCAAGCAATGCTTATGCAATATGTCATTAGT
>OKVI01000526.1_pt1 | contig 24484 bp, 21 predicted proteins | sample 1607001 | NCBI WGS metagenome assembly OKVI01 (sample SAMN03281018, study PRJEB24777) | human gut metagenome | isolation source: fecal sample PR128 from 1 month old male Malay infant, vaginal delivered...
TTAAGCGGGTGTAGTTTAGTGGTAAAACTACAGCCTTCCAAGCTGTTGTCGCGAGTTCGATTCTCGTCACCCGCTTTGAACATTAGTTCATTACCAAGTTTTTAACTTGGGCGCGTAGCTCAGGTGGTTAGAGCGCACGCCTGATAAGCGTGAGGTCGGTGGTTCGAGTCCACTCGTGCCCATTTTGGAGAATTACTCAAGAGGCTGAAGAGGACGGTTTGCTAAATCGTTAGGTCGGGTAACTGGCGCGGGGGTTCGAATCCCCCATTCTCCGTATAATTTCGAAGTTTGAGATGTCATCTCAAACTATTTTTTATATTTTTGAAGGTTTTGTCTATGTTCTTGAATCGTTTCTTAAAAGTTTTTAGTTTGGTGTTTGTTTTGACTGTTTCAGGAATTTTATTTCTATTCCCATCTGTTAGAAATGCGATTGTTTCAAATTCTTCCGATCTATTAGCTATTGTTGATAAGGCTGTATCGGTACCATTTGTTCTTGTTGAATCTAAGGCAAATGATTTAAAAAATTTATCTGAATTAAATGATGAAAACCGCTCTTTAAAGTCACGTCTTTATCAAAAGGATATTGACCAGTCAAAACTTAGTCGTTTGGAATCAGAAAATAAGGAATTGAAAGACTTGATCTCAATCAAAAATTCTGCATCTGGTTCTAAACATGTTGTTAGTGAGATTATTGACCGTAATTATAGTTCTTGGGATCAGGAATTTGTAATTGATAAAGGTAGTTTAGATGGAATTACTGATTCTATGTTTGTTCTCTCATCTGGCGGGGTCATCGGTGTAGTAGATAGTACTGAGAAAAATTCTAGTAAAGTGAAATTATTGGTTGAAGATACTATTTCTTCACAACACCTAACGTTTAAAATCGAGAGTCAAGGTCAATCTATTTTTGCTTTATTAAATGGTTATGACGAGAAGACAGGTGAGTTTCGGTTGTTGCAAATTGGAGATCCAGTTGAAATTAAAAAAGGATCTCTGGTTTCAACAAGTGGTTTAGGAAAATATAAGAGTAGTGACTTACCTCTTGGTACAGTGACTTCTACTCAAAAGGCATCTGATCAGTTAGGGCAAGAAATTCGTGTGAAACCAAAGGCTAATTTAGATGTCAATCGTTATGTACTATTGATTGGAGAGTAGTGTGAAAGTAATACGTAAGTACCATTTTTTCCCTTTAATCTTATTCTTATCTTTATTTGTTGATGGGCAGATCTCTTTTCTTATTACTCGTTTTTGTCCAAGCTCCTTTGAACCTACTTCATTTTTATTTCTATATGGTTTTATGTTACTGAGCCTCTATTTCTCGGAGGTAGCTAGTATTTGGTTGGGAATCCTCTTTGGTTTTTGTTTTGATGTGTATTTTTTACGCACTATAGGAATTGCCTTTCTAGTCTTCCCTTTGTTACAGGTTATTTTTTATCGGTGTAATCAGATTATTTTGGTCAATCGATTGACTCGTTTTTTTACATTTTTATTAACGATTCTAATATTTCAGATTTCAACCAATCTTCTTCTGATTATTTTTATTGGTATAAAATTCAACTGGATTACTCTCATTATCCATCAAATTGCGCCTAGTTTAATTTTGAATGTGCTTCTAATGATCGTATTACAGCCTTTACTTGAAAAGATTTATTTATAAACTCGAAATAAAAATGTAACAATAGCGTAATATAAATTTTCAAAAAATTTGTTATACTAGTTAGTGTCTTATTAGAAAGGGAAAATTTATCTAATGAAGAAAAAATTATTTGCCACAATCTTATTGAGTACAGTTGCTTTATCACAAGGTGCTGTTGTAGCAGGTGTATCAGCTGACTCAACAGATGATAAGATTGCTGCTCAAGATAACAAAATCAATAGTATTAATCAACAACAACAAAGTGCACAAGCTCAGGTAGATCAAATCCAAGGTCAAGTATCTGAAATTAAACAACAACAAGAAAATCTTCAAGCTGAAAATGACCGTTTGAATGAAGAATCTGAACGATTGTCAGCTGAGATCGATGAGTTGTCAAAAAATATTGTTGCTCGTCAAGAATCACTTGCAAATCAAGCACGTAGTGCTCAAACAACTGGGACTGCAACAAGCTATATTAATGCGATTGTTAGCTCTGGATCTTTGACAGAAGCTATCTCACGTATTTCTGCTATGAATGAAATTGCAGATGCTAACAACAAAATGTTGCAAGAGCAAAAACGTGATAAAGAAGACATTGCACAAAAACAAAAAGAAAACAACGACGCTATCAATACTGTTATTGCAAATAAACAGCAATTAGAAGATGATGCGCAAGCTTTGTCAACTAAAGAAGCTGAGTTGAAAGTGGCACAATTGAATTTGGCAGCTGAAAAATCATCTGCTGAAAACGAAAAGAACGCTTTGTTGCAACAAAAAGCTGAAGCTGAAAAAGCGGCAGCGGCAGCAGCGGCAGCCGAAGCAGCTTACCGTGCAAAACAAAAGGAACAACAAGCAGCTGTGAAAGCTTCTGCAAATACTACCCTTCAAGCACAAGTTCAGGCAGCAGCACAAACACCTGCTGCAACACCAGCGGCTGCACAAACTCAAGCAGCAGCTCAACCTGCTGTTCAAACTCAAGCAGCAGCAGCACCAGTAGCAACTACTTCTCGTCCAACTTATAGTACATCTGCATCATCTTATCCAGTTGGTGAATGTACTTGGGGTGCAAAAGTCTTAGCTCCATGGGCTGGCGATTACTGGGGTAACGGTGCTCAATGGGCAGCAAGTGCAGCGGCTGCTGGATTCCGTACAGGATCTCAACCACAAGTTGGTGCTATTGCATGTTGGAATGATGGTGGATATGGACACGTAGCAGTCGTCACAGCTGTTCAATCTACAACAAGCATCCAAGTTTCTGAATCTAACTATTTAGGAGTTCGTAGTATTGGAAACTACCGTGGATGGTTTAACCCAGTCAATGCTCAAGGTACTGTTACTTATATCTATCCAAACTAAAAATCATCATGAAGCGGGACAAAGGTTCTGCTTCTTTTATTTTTCAGATTTTTTCTTTTGTATTTTCCATAAATTAATATTTGAATATTTGCTTAAAAAGCGATAAAATGATTACAGGAGAAATTTGTGCTGACTGTACAATATGGTTTTTAGATTTTACTGGAGGAAATCATGTCATTTTCTGATTTAATGCTCTTTGCTTTGTCGTCAAATCAAGAATTGGCTCAACGTGTGTCTCGTGAAATGGGGCTACCGCTTGGAAAGTCAACGGTTCGTCAATTTTCTGATGGAGAAATTCAGGTTAATATTGAAGAATCAATTCGTGGGAAAGATGTTTATATTTTGCAATCCACTAGCTCACCGGTTAACGATAATCTAATGGAAATTTTGATTATGGTAGATGCGTTGAAACGGGCTAGTGCGCAATCCATTAATGTGGTGATGCCATATTACGGCTATGCTCGTCAAGACCGGAAAGCTCGAGCTCGTGAACCAATCACTTCTAAGTTGGTAGCCAATATGCTTGAGGTTGCTGGTGTTGATCGCCTCTTGACAATTGATTTGCACGCCGCTCAGATTCAAGGTTTCTTTGATATTCCTGTTGACCACTTGATGGGTGCGCCTTTGATCGCCGACTATTTTGAACGTCGTGGGATGATTGGGAAAGACTATGTTGTTGTCAGTCCAGACCATGGTGGTGTGACTCGTGCTCGAAAATTAGCTGAATTTTTGAAGACACCGATTGCGATTATTGATAAACGTCGAAGTGTCGATAAGATGAATACGAGTGAAGTGATGAATATCATTGGGAGTGTTGAAGGCAAGACTTGTATTTTGATTGATGATATGATTGATACAGCTGGTACAATCTGTCATGCTGCGGATGCCCTTGCAGAAGCAGGTGCTGTTGAAGTTTATGCGAGCTGTACTCACCCTGTATTATCAGGCCCAGCGATGGACAACATCCAAAAATCAGCCATTAAGAAGTTGGTCGTGTTGGATACGATTTATCTACCAGAAGATCGATTGATTGATAAGATTGAGCAAATTTCGATTGCGAAACTTCTTGCAGAGGCCATTGTTCGCATTCACGAAAATCGTCCGCTTTCCCCTCTGTTTGAAATCGGAAATGCCAAAAAATGTTAACAATAAGGAGGCTGGAGACCAGCCTCTTTTGTATAGGAGGAAATACAGATGGAAATTAGAAAATGGTTGGAAAATCTAAAAAAAGAAAAAAAACGGGGAAAATTGGTTCAAGCAGCTCAAAAATTAGAAAGTAAGGCAGATCCAAGTTTGCCAAAAAAGACTCTGCCCAAAAATCGTGCGGTAAAATAGGAAATGATTGGAGAGGAAAAGAAGAGGGGATTGGTTAAATTAGGGAAGTTCGGTGTATTTCATAGAGAAACGATTGAGTAAAAGTATCCAAAAACTGAATAATTCTAATAGATGAGTATAATATGTTACTAAATCGTAATTTTAGGGATCAAATAGGAAGAAATCTTAAACTTTTTTTAAAAAATTGAAGAAAAACTCTTGACATAGGGAGAATATCCTAGTATACTTATCATAGTTACGAAGTAACGAATATTTTTAAAAATAAAAAGGAGATAAAACAATGAAAAAAGTTTTATTATCATCAGTAGCAGCACTTGCTGTATTTGCAGCAGCAACACCAGTTTTCGCTAACAACCAAGGTTATGTTCATACAGGAGATCTTGACAACAACAAACCTGTTGAAGGAAAAGACTTCTTCGTAGATGACGCATCTAAAGAATTTAGCAATGAACTTACTCCAGCAGCTAAAAACGGTCTTAACAATGTTGATGCTGACTCAACTAAAGATAAAATTAAAGCAGCTGGTGAAACAGTTAAACCTAAATTGGATGAAAATGGTAAACCAATTCCAGGTGAATTCGTAGTTGAAGGTGCAGCTAAAGCTGATGCTAAAGCTGATGCTAAAACTGAAGAAAACAAAGATGCTAAAAAAGACGCTAAAGCTCCAGCAGCTGCAGGTCAAAAAGCTCTTCCAAAAACAAGCGCAGTTAAATAATTTGATTATTAATTAGCTCATAAAAATATCACTGAGTCCTTGGGCTCAGTGATATTTTTTAGAGAAAATATCTAATAGGAGAGTTTATTTTATGAAACGTTCTGCAAAAAAAACATCTTCAGGTGGGAAGATTGTTGGGCTATTTGTCGCTCTTTTAGCAGTTGTTGTGGTGGTTGCCGGATTTTTATTCTTTAATCCATTTGGTGGAAAGGCCTCTAATACGGCTAAGAAAACAAATGGTTCTTCAACCAGTGCTTCATCACAGACTGTAAAGTATGAACCTAGCCAAGAAGAAAAAGATTACCTAAAAAATCGGTTTGAACAATTGACGGCCGTAAACCCTGAAACGATTGCCTATGTTTATGCTCCTGGTACTCAGTTGGATGAGCCGGTAGTACAAACTGGTGATAATGCCACTTATTTGGATAAGACCTTTGATGGTGGCTATCAACCATATTTGGGAACAGTCTTCATGGATACTGATAACAAGAAGAATTTTAGTGACCGTTTGACCTGGCTCTTTGGCCATGCTCGTGGTAGTAAGGTTGCTGATCACCGGATGTTTAATGATGTGAATTTTTATGATAAGCAAGAATTCTTTGATCAACATCCATATGTTGTCATTGAAACACCTGAGCGTAAGTATTATTATGAAGCTATGTGCTTGGTCATTGTTCCTGAAACAACTGCTTTTTATCGTACTAGCTTTAAAGACGATAAAGACTTTACAACTCAGTTGAAGAAGGTTTATGAGGATGGTCAAACCAAGAATCCTAATATTAAGATCAAGGCATCTGATAAGTATTTAGTATTGTCAACTTGTCGTGAAGAGGATGAAACGATTCGTTCTAACCTCTACCTTCGTCAAATTCCTGATTCAGAAATGAAGGATTTTGTGGCAAAACATGCGGATCAATTGAAATATGTGGCAACACGTGGTCAAGAATAATGACTTGAAAGACTTAGCATTGCTAAGTCTTTTTTGCATGGAAGGATTTTTGAAAAGTCCTTTGGAGGTAAGCAAAAGGTGGGGACCTGGCTGTTCTTTTGCGATGGGGTACTATTTATAGTATAATGAATATAAGTGTTTTTGGAGGTGTTCTATGGACTTAACGAAACGTTTTAATAAAAATCTGAATCGGATTGAAGTATCTTTGATTCGTCAGTTCGATCAATCAATTTCTTCCATTCCTGGTGTCTTGCGTTTGACTTTAGGGGAACCGGATTTTACAACTCCTGAACATATAAAAGAAGCAGGAAAGACTGCTATTGATGCGAATTTTAGCCATTACACTGGGATGAGTGGGTTGCTGGCTTTGCGTGAGGCTGCGAGTCAGTTTGTGGCTGATAAATATGGTATTCACTACCGTCCTGAGGATGAGATATTGGTGACGATTGGTGCGACTGAAGCCTTGTCTGCCACCTTGACAGCAATCTTGGAGCCTGGTGATGTAGTGCTATTACCTGCTCCGGCTTATCCTGGTTATGAACCGATTATAAATTTGGTGGGAGCAGATGTTGTTGAAATTGATACGACAGCAGATCGTTTTGTCTTGACGCCTGAAAAGTTGGAAAAGGCGATTTTAGAGCAGGGTGAAAAATTGAAGGCTGTTATCCTTAACTATCCAGCTAATCCAACGGGTGTCACTTATTCGCGCAAACAGATGTCAGAATTGGCTGCTGTCTTGAAAAAATATGAGATTTTTGTCATCTGTGATGAAGTGTATTCAGAGCTGACTTATACAGGGGAAGCACATGTTTCCATGGCAACATTTATCCCTGAGCAGACCATTGTTATTAATGGCTTGTCTAAATCTCATGCCATGACAGGCTGGCGACTCGGTTTTATCTTTGCCCCAGCTGCATTGACGGCCCAGCTCATCAAGAGTCATCAGTATTTGGTAACGGCTGCTGGCACCATGAACCAGTATGCTGCGATTGAGGCCTTGACTGCTGGTCGGGATGATGCAGAGCCGATGAAGAAGGAATATGTGAAACGTCGGGATTATATCATCGAAAAGATGTCTGCGCTTGGATTTGAGATGATTAAGCCAGATGGAGCCTTTTATATTTTTGCTAAAATCCCAGCTGGTTATAATCAAGATTCCTTTGCTTTCTTACAAGATTTTGCGCGTGAAAAAGCGGTTGCTTTCATTCCTGGTGCTGCTTTTGGACAATATGGTGAAGGTTATGTGCGCTTGTCGTATGCAGCCAGCATGGAGGTTATCAAGGAAGCTATGAAACGCTTGAAGGAGTATATGGAAGAACATGCTGGAGTCAATTGAGACCCGGGGAATTGTACTGTATAATCGGGAATTTCGTGAGGAGGATAAGTTGGTCAAGATCTTCACGGAGAAGTCGGGCAAGCGGATGTTTTTTGTAAAACATGCTGGGAAATCCCGATTGAATCCTATGTTGCAACCTTTGGTAACGGCAGATATGTTGCTGAAAATCAATGATGATGGGTTGAGTTATATTGATGATGTTCAAGATGTGCAGGTTTATAAGAAAATCAATGCAGATCTTTTTGCTCTTTCTTATGCGACCTATGTTCTAGCGCTTGCGGATGCCAGTATTCAGGATAATCAGGTGGATCCGGCCTTGTTTGCTTTTTTGGAAAAGACCCTGTCTTTGATGGAAGAAGGCTTGGATTATGAGGTTTTGACCAATATTTTTGAGATTCAGATTCTATCTCGGTTTGGGGTTGTCTTGAATCTGCATGAATGCTGTTTCTGCCATCGGGTTGGTCTTCCTTTTGACTATTCCTTCCGGTATAGTGGGGTCCTTTGTCCGGATCATTATGATCAGGATGAGAGACGCGCTCACTGGCATCCAAATGTTCTCTATTTATTGGGTCAGTTTCAAGCAGTGCGATTCAGTGAGCTAGAGACGATTTCCCTACAAGCGGAGATGAAAGCAGCTCTACGTCAGGCAATTGATCAGTTGTATGAGGAGTATGTAGGGATCCATTTAAAAGCTAAAAAGTTTATCGATTCCTTAAGTGATTGGGGAGCGATTATGAAAGATTCATCTGGAGGTGAAACATGAAAAAAATTGCAGTAGATGCAATGGGGGGCGATAATGCACCTCAAGCCTTGGTAGAAGGCGTGAATCAAGCCATTCGTGATTTTGATGATATTGAGATTGTCTTGTATGGTGATGAGACAAAAATCAAAAACTATTTAACAGCAACAGAGCGTGTATCGATTGTTCATACGGAGGAAAAAATCGATTCAGATGATGAGCCGACGCGTGCTATTCGTCGGAAGAAGCAAGCTTCTATGGTCTTGGCTGCCAAGGATGTGAAGGTTGGAGATGTAGATGCTATGTTGTCTGCGGGGAACACGGGTGCCTTGTTGGCAGCAGGCTTCTTTATCGTTGGCCGTATCAAAGGAGTGGAACGTCCAGGTTTGATGTCTACACTTCCAACGGTTGATGGTCGCGGGTATGACATGTTGGACTTAGGTGCCAATGCGGAAAATACACCAGAGCACTTGCATCAGTATGCTGTGATGGGATCTTACTATGCTGAAAATGTTCGTGGAATTCAAAAACCACGTGTGGGTCTATTGAACAATGGGACAGAAGCTAGTAAGGGAGATCCTTTGCGCAAGGAAACTTACCAATTGTTATCTGAGGATGCGTCGATTCATTTTGTTGGAAATGTGGAAGCGCGTGATTTGATGGATGGTGTTGCTGATGTTGTTGTGGCGGATGGTTTCGCGGGAAACGCTGTCTTGAAAACGATGGAAGGAACAGCTTTTGGAATCTTGAAGCAACTGAAACAAGCAATTGCTACTGGAAACTGGAAGGCGAAACTAGGAGCTTTTCTCCTCAAGGACCGGTTGAAATCATTGAAACAAACCTTGGATTTCTCAGATGTTGGAGGAGCGGTTTTATTTGGCCTTCAAGCACCTGTTGTTAAAACGCATGGTTCGAGTGATGCAAAAGCAGTCTATAGTACCATTCGTCAGATTCGGACTATGTTAGAGACAGATGTTGTTGGAAAATCAGTGAAGGAATTATCGAAGGAAGGATAATGTATGAGTAAACAAAACGAAATTTTAGCTACAATTGAGGAATTTCTCAAAGACCGCAAGGGACCTGATTTCCAAGTTTCTTTGAAATCAGATTTGCGTAAGGATTTACAAGCCGACTCTGTTGAATTGATGGAATTTATTATCAATCTTGAGGATGAATACCAATTGGAGATTCCAGACAAGGCTATTGATGACTTTAACACGGTAGGAGATGTCGTTGACTATATCGAAAAACGAACTGCTAGTAACTAGTTGAAAAGGGATCGTTCAGAGATTGTTCTGGATGATCTTTTTTTCTGTCCTTTTCATTCGGTTTCTGCCTATATTGTACGGAAATTTATTGAAAATCCACTTTGTATGTGATAGAATGAAGGTGATAAAATACGAAAGGCGAACAAAGTCATGACCAATCAACTGATTTATACTGGAAAAGCTAAGGATATCTATACTACTGAGGACGAAAATGTGATTAAGTCGGTCTATAAGGATCAGGCAACCATGCTAAATGGGGCTCGTAAGGAGACTATTAAGGGAAAAGGTGTGCTAAATAATCAGATTTCGTCTCTTATTTTTGAAAAATTGAATGCTGCTGGGGTAGCGACACACTTTATCGAACGTATTTCTGACACAGAACAACTCAATAAAAAGGTGAAAATCATTCCTTTGGAGGTTGTTCTTCGTAATGTTACTGCGGGTTCTTTTTCTAAACGTTTTGGCGTTGAAGAAGGTTTGGATTTGGAAACTCCAATCGTTGAATTTTACTATAAAAACGATGAGTTGGACGATCCATTCATCAATGACGAGCATGTGAAGTTTTTGGATATTGCCAATGATGAACAAATTGCTTATATTAAGGAAGAAACGCGTCGTATCAATGAATTGCTGAAAGATTGGTTTGCACAAATTGGTCTTCGTTTGATTGACTTCAAATTGGAATTTGGTTTTGATAAGGATGGCAAGATTATCTTGGCAGACGAATTTTCACCAGATAACTGCCGCCTTTGGGATGCTGAAGGGCACCATATGGACAAGGATGTTTTCCGTAGGGACTTGGGCAGTTTAACGGATGTATATCAGGTTGTATTGGAGAAATTACAGGGCTTGAAGTAATCTTTTTGAAACGGAAAACCTTCGTCTTTCAAGTAAAAGGACTCAGGCTGAAAAGGTCTACTAGACCTTTTCACTCCGTCGTGATCTTGGTAGCTTGACAGATGTTTATGAAGTTGTATTGGAAAAATTGCAAGGTTTGAAGTGATCTTTTTGAAATAGAAAACCTTCGTCTTCGATAACATGTTTGAATAGAAATAAAGGAAATAAAATGGATAAACGTATTTTCGTTGAGAAAAAAGCTGATTTTCGTGTGAAATCGGACTCTTTAGTAAAAGAATTGCAGCATAATCTTCAGTTGAAAACCTTGAAGGATCTTCGGATTGTTCAGGTTTATGATGTTTTTGGTTTGGCAGAGGACTTGTTTGCGCGTGCGGAAAAACATATCTTCTCTGAGCAAGTGACAGATACTGTTTTGGAAGAAGCTACGGTTCAGGCTGATCTTGAGAAATATGCTTTCTTTGCGATCGAAAGCTTGCCTGGTCAATTTGACCAACGTGCGGCATCTTCACAAGAAGCTTTGCTTTTGCTTGGTAGTTCAAATGACGTAACAGTGAATACAGCGCAATTGTACTTGGTTAACAAGGATATCGATGCGAATGAGTTGGAAGCTGTCAAGAACTACCTTTTGAACCCAGTGGATTCTCGTTTCAAAGATATCACTGTTGGTATTGCGAAACAGGATTTCTCTGAGTCTGACAAGACCATTCCAAGCTTGGATTTCTTTGAAACTTATACGGCAGAAGATTTTGCACAGTATAAGGCTGAGCAAGGATTGGCAATGGAAGTGGATGACCTTCTCTTCATTCAAGATTACTTCAAATCCATTGGACGTGTACCAACTGAGACTGAGCTTAAGGTTTTGGATACTTATTGGTCTGACCACTGCCGTCACACAACTTTCGAAACTGAGTTAAAAAACATCGATTTCTCAGCTTCTAAATTTGAAAAACAATTGCAAGCGACTTATGACAAGTATATTGCCATGCGTGATGAGTTGGGACGTACAGAAAAACCTCAAACCTTGATGGATATGGCGACTATTTTTGGCCGTTATGAGCGTGCTAATGGTCGTTTGGATGACATGGAAGTGTCTGATGAAATCAATGCCTGCTCAGTTGAAATTGAAGTGGATGTCAATGGTGTCAAAGAACCATGGCTTCTTATGTTCAAGAATGAAACACACAACCACCCAACGGAGATTGAACCATTTGGTGGTGCGGCTACTTGTATCGGTGGTGCCATTCGTGACCCATTGTCAGGTCGTTCATACGTTTACCAAGCTATGCGTATCTCAGGTGCTGGTGATATTACAGCTCCAATTTCAGCGACTCGCGCTGGTAAATTGCCACAACAAGTGATTTCTAAAACAGCGGCTCATGGTTATTCTTCATACGGTAACCAAATTGGTCTTGCAACAACTTATGTTCGTGAATACTTCCACCCAGGTTTCGTTGCTAAGCGTATGGAGCTAGGTGCAGTTGTCGGTGCGGCTCCTAAGGAAAATGTTGTCCGTGAGAAACCTGAAGCAGGTGATGTGATTATCTTGCTCGGTGGTAAGACTGGACGTGATGGTGTCGGTGGTGCGACAGGCTCTTCTAAAGTTCAAACGGTTGAATCTGTTGAAACAGCTGGTGCTGAGGTTCAAAAAGGGAATGCCATCGAAGAACGTAAGATTCAACGTCTTTTCCGTAATGGGGAAGTGACACGTTTGATCAAGAAATCAAATGACTTTGGTGCTGGTGGTGTCTGTGTGGCGATCGGTGAATTAGCAGATGGACTTGAAATTGATCTAGACAAAGTGCCATTGAAATACCAAGGTTTGAACGGTACAGAAATTGCTATCTCAGAATCTCAAGAACGGATGGCTGTAGTGGTTCGTCCAGAAGATGTAGATGCTTTCGTTGCTGAATGTAACAAAGAAAATATTGATGCTGTTGTCGTTGCGACAGTAACTGAAAAACCAAATCTTGTCATGCACTGGAATGGTGAAACCATCGTTGATTTGGAACGTCGTTTCCTTGATACAAACGGTGTACGTGTGGTTGTAGATGCTAAGGTGGTTGACAAGGATGTCAAGCTTCCAGAAGAACGTCAAACATCTGCTGAAACCCTTGAAGCTGATACTCTTGAAGTCTTGGCTGACCTTAACCATGCCAGTCAAAAAGGTTTACAAACCATCTTTGATAGTTCAGTTGGTCGTTCAACAGTCAATCACCCACTCGGTGGTCGCTACCAAATCACACCAACGGAAGCTTCTGTACAGAAATTGCCAGTCCAACATGGCGTGACAACAACTGCATCTGTTATGGCGCAAGGATTCAACCCTTATGTAGCAGAATGGTCTCCATATCATGGTGCGGCTTATGCGGTCATCGAAGCCACAGCTCGTTTGGTTGCTGCTGGTGCAAACTGGTCTAAGGCTCGTTTCTCTTATCAGGAATACTTCGAGCGTATGGATAAAAAAGCAGAGCGTTTTGGTCAACCAGTAGCAGCTCTTCTTGGATCCATTGAAGCTCAGATTCAACTTGGTTTGCCATCTATCGGTGGGAAAGACTCTATGTCTGGTACCTTTGAAGAATTAACCGTACCACCAACCTTGGTTGCTTTTGGTGTCACAACTGCAGATAGCCGTAAGGTTCTTTCTCCAGAATTCAAAGCTGCTGGTGAAAATATTTACTACATCCCAGGTCAAGCTTTGGCACAAGAAATTGACTTCGATCTTATCAAGTCTAACTTTGCTCAATTTGAAGCCATCCAAGCTGACCATAAAGTCACAGCTGCATCAGCTGTTAAATATGGTGGTGTGGTTGAAGCTCTTGCCCTTGCAACATTTGGTAACCATATCGGCGCTAACATTGAATTAGATGACCTTGACACTAGCTTGACAGCCCAATTGGGTGGATTCATCTTCACATCGCCTGAAGAAATTGCGGGTGTTGCCAAGATTGGACAAACAGTAGCTGGCTTTACACTTATTGTCAATGGTGTAACGCTTGATGGACACAAACTTGACAGTGCCTTCCAAGGTAAATTGGAAGAAGTTTATCCAACAGAATTTGCACAAGCAACTGAGTTGGAAGAAGTACCAGCTGTGGCATCAGATGCTGTGATCAAAGCTAAAGAAACAGTTGATACACCAGTGGTTTACATCCCAGTATTTCCAGGTACTAACTCTGAGTACGATTCAGCTAAGGCTTTTGAAAAAGAAGGGGCCAAAGTTAACCTGGTACCATTTGTCACACTCAACGAAGAAGCGATTGTCAAGTCTGTTGACACCATGGTTGACAACATCGAAAAAGCTAACATTATCTTCTTTGCAGGTGGCTTCTCAGCAGCGGATGAACCAGATGGATCAGCTAAATTTATCGTGAACATCTTGCTCAATGAAAAAGTACGTGCAGCCATTGATAGCTTCATTGAAGGTGGTGGTTTGATCATCGGTATCTGTAACGGATTCCAAGCCCTCGTCAAATCAGGTCTTCTTCCATATGGTAACTTTGAAGATGCAAGTAGCACGAGTCCAACTCTCTTCTACAATGATGCCAACCAACACGTGGCTAAGATGGTTGAAACACGGATTGCCAACACGAACTCACCATGGCTTGCCGGAGTAGAAGTTGGTGACATCCATGCCATCCCAGTATCACACGGTGAAGGTAAATTTGTCGTGACAGCTGAGGAATTTGCAGAGCTTCGTGACAATGGTCAAATCTTTACCCAATATGTTGACTTCGAAGGTAAACCAAGCATGGATTCTAAATACAATCCAAATGGTTCTGTCCATGCGATCGAAGGTATCACAAGTAAGAATGGTCAAATTATTGGTAAGATGGGTCACTCAGAACGTTTTGAAGACGGTCTCTTCCAAAATATTCCAGGAAATAAAGATCAACATCTCTTTGCGTCAGCGGTTAAATACTTTACTGGAAAATAAAAGGTATACAAAATGACATACGAAGTTAAATCTCTTAATGAAGAATGTGGTATTTTTGGGATCTGGGGACACCCAGATGCTGCAAAACTGACTTATTTCGGATTACACAGTCTTCAACACCGTGGTCAAGAAGGGGCGGGGATCCTTTCAAATGATGCGGGTCAATTAAAACGGTATCGTGATACGGGGCTCCTCTCAGAGGTGTTTCGGAATCCTGCTAACTTGGATAAGTTGACAGGGACGGGTGCGATTGGACATGTTCGCTATGCGACAGCTGGGGAAGCTTCGGTGGATAACATCCAGCCTTTCCTCTTTCGCTTTCATGATACCCAGTTTGGACTTGCTCACAACGGGAATTTGACCAATGCCAAGTCCCTCAAACGGGAGTTAGAAAATAACGGGGCGATCTTTAGCTCAACTTCTGATTCAGAAATCTTGGCGCACTTGATTCGTCGGAGCCACAACCCATCCTTCATGGGTAAGGTGAAAGAAGCCTTGAATACGGTGAAAGGTGGATTTGCTTACCTTCTCATGCTGGAAGATAAGCTGATTGCGGCCTTGGATCCAAATGGTTTCCGTCCTCTTTCGATTGGCAAAATGACCAATGGCGCTATCGTAGTTTCCTCTGAAACCTGTGCTTTTGAAGTGGTTGGTGCTGAGTGGATTCGCGATGTGAATCCAGGTGAAGTCGTGATCATTGATGATAATGGCATTACTTACGATAACTATACAACGGATACCCAATTGGCTGTTTGCTCGATGGAGTATATCTACTTTGCCCGCCCGGACTCCAATATTCAAGGGGTGAATGTCCATACTGCTCGTAAACGTATGGGGGCTCAATTGGCACGTGAATTCAAACATGAAGCAGATATTGTGGTCGGTGTACCTAACTCTTCACTTAGCGCAGCCATGGGATTTGCAGAAGAATCAGGCTTACCAAATGAAATGGGCTTGATTAAAAACCAATACACCCAACGGACCTTTATTCAACCAACACAAGAACTACGGGAGCAAGGGGTTCGTATGAAGCTCTCTGCCGTATCCGGTGTTGTTAAAGGAAAACGGGTTGTCATGATCGATGATTCTATCGTACGTGGGACGACCTCACGTCGCATCGTTAATTTGCTAAAAGAAGCAGGAGCAACAGAGGTTCACGTAGCAATCGGTAGTCCAGCTCTGGCTTATCCATGTTTCTACGGGATTGATATTCAAACACGTAAGGAATTGATTGCAGCCAATCATACAGTTGAGGAAACACGCGAAATCATTGGTGCAGATAGCTTGACGTATTTGTCAATCGATGGTTTGATTGATTCTATTGGAATCGATACAGATGCCCCGAATGGCGGTCTTTGTGTGGCTTACTTTGATGGTAATTATCCTACGCCTTTGTATGACTACGAAGAACGCTATGTAGAAAGTTTGAAAGAACATACTTCTTTCTATTAAGAGCAGTGCAAAAGAAAAGGAATAAACAAATGACAAATAAAAATGCTTACGCTCCACGTCTCATTACTGACTAAAAGCTAAAGCATTTGTCAGTAGACGCTTTGCTCTATGGGACCAAAGCTAGAGACCTGACTAGTATTTTTAGATAAAATAATTGTTTATCTAAAAATACGTCGCACTCTTTCTCAAAAAAAGAAAAGGATTAAAAAATGACAAATAAGAATGCATACGCTCAATCTGGTGTGGATGTTGAAGCGGGTTATGAAGTTGTTGAACGGATCAAAAAACACGTGGCACGTACGGAACGTGCGGGTGTCATGGGAGCTCTTGGTGGTTTCGGTGGCATGTTTGACCTTTCAAAAACAGGTGTCAAAGAACCTGTTTTGATCTCAGGTACAGATGGTGTTGGAACCAAGCTCATGCTAGCTATCAAGTATGACAAACACGATACGATCGGTCAAGACTGTGTGGCTATGTGTGTCAACGATATCATCGCTGCAGGTGCTGAGCCCCTTTACTTCCTTGACTACGTAGCGACTGGTAAAAATGAACCAGCTAAATTGGAACAGGTCGTTGCTGGTGTGGCTGAAGGTTGTGTGCAAGCTGGTGCTGCCCTCATTGGTGGTGAAACTGCTGAAATGCCTGGTATGTATGGAGAAGACGACTATGACTTGGCTGGGTTTGCTGTCGGTGTTGCAGAAAAATCTCAAATCATTGACGGTTCAAAAGTAGCTGAAGGGGATGTGATTTTGGGGCTTGCTTCAAGCGGTATCCACTCAAATGGTTACTCACTGGTTCGTCGTGTCTTTGCGGACTATACAGGTGAAGAAGTTCTCCCAGAATTGGAAGGCAAAAAACTGAAAGAAGTTCTTTTGGAGCCAACTCGTATCTACATCAAAGCGGCTTTGCCACTCATCAAAGAAGAATTGGTGAATGGAATTGCCCACATCACAGGTGGTGGTTTCATCGAAAATGTGCCACGTATGTTCTCAGATGACTTGGCTGCTGAAATTGACGAAAGCAAAGTGCCAGTTCTTCCGATTTTCAAAGCCCTTGAAAAATATGGTGAAATCAAACATGAAGAAATGTTTGAAATCTTCAACATGGGGATTGGTCTCATGCTTGCGGTTAAAGCAGAAAATGTTGAACGCGTCAAAGAACTTCTTGACGAACCTGTTTATGAAATCGGTCGTATTGTGAAGAAAGATGGCGCAAGTGTGGTGATTAAATAATGGCTAAAAAGATTGCTGTTTTTGCTTCTGGAAATGGTTCAAACTTTCAGGTGATTGCAGAACAATTTCCGGTAGAATTTGTCTTTTCAGATCACCGGGATGCCTATGTCTTAGAACGTGCCAAGAATCTTAATGTGGCTAGCCATACTTTTGAACTCAAGGAATTTGATAATAAAGCAGCTTATGAAGAAGCTATTGTTCACCTCTTGGAAGAGCACAAGATTGACTTGGTTTGTTTGGCGGGCTATATGAAAATCGTTGGCCCAACCTTGCTAGCGGCCTATGAAGGCCGTATCATCAATATTCACCCGGCTTATCTTCCAGAATTTCCAGGGGCTCATGGTATTGAGGATGCTTGGAAAGCAGGTGTTGCTGAGAGCGGCGTGACCATTCACTGGGTGGATTCTGGTGTGGACACTGGTAAGGTTATCAAACAAGTCCGTGTGCCACGTCTTGAAGGGGATACCCTTGACGCTTTCGAGACTCGCATCCATGAAACAGAGTACAAGCTCTATCCAGAAGTCTTGGAACGTTTGGGAGTTGCACGAAAATAAGGAAGCCATTGATCGGAAAGAACATTTTCGACTGTAGCAGATGAAGAACTTTTTTAAAAAAGGAATAGAAAGAAAATGACAAAACGAGCACTTATTTCAGTCTCAGATAAAGCGGGCATCGTTGAATTTGCCCAAGAACTTAAAAAACTTGGTTGGGATATCATCTCAACAGGTGGTACCAAAGTTGCCCTTGACAATGCTGGGGTTGATACCATTGCTATCGATGATGTGACTGGTTTTCCAGAAATGATGGACGGTCGTGTCAAGACCCTCCACCCAAATATCCACGGGGGTCTCCTCGCTCGTCGTGACCTCGATAGCCACCTTCAAGCGGCTAAGGATAATCAGATCGAACTGATCGACCTTGTTGTGGTCAATCTTTACCCATTCAAGGAAACCATCCTCAAACCAGACGTGACTTACGCTGACGCGGTGGAAAACATCGATATCGGTGGGCCATCTATGCTTCGTTCAGCAGCAAAAAACCACGCTAGCGTAACAGTTGTGGTAGACCCTGCTGACTATGCTGTTGTACTCGACGAATTGGCAGCCAACGGCGAAACAAGTTACGAAACTCGCCAACGCTTAGCGGCTAAGGTTTTCCGTCACACAGCTTCATACGACGCTTTGATTGCAGAGTACTTCACAGCTCAAGTGGGTGAAACAAAACCTGAAAAACTCACTCTGACCTATGATCTCAAGCAAGCCATGCGTTATGGTGAAAACCCTCAACAAGACGCAGACTTCTACCAAAAAGCCTTGCCAACGGATTACTCCATCGCTTCGGCTAAACAACTGAACGGGAAAGAATTGTCCTTCAACAATATCCGTGACGCTGATGCTGCTATCCGGATCATCCGTGACTTCAAAGATCGTCCAACAGTTGTGGCTTTGAAACACATGAACCCATGTGGAATTGGTCAAGCTGATGACATCGAAACTGCCTGGGACTACGCTTATGAATCTGACCCAGTGTCTATCTTTGGTGGGATCGTCGTCCTCAACCGTGAGGTGGACGCTGCGACAGCTCAAAAAATGCATGGTGTTTTCCTTGAAATCATCATTGCACCAAGCTATACAGACGAAGCACTTGAAATTTTGACTACCAAGAAGAAAAACTTGCGCATCCTTGTCTTGCTATTCGATGCTCAAGATGCTAGCGAAGTGGAAGCTGAATACACTGGTGTTGTTGGAGGTCTCCTCGTTCAAAACCAAGACGTTATTAAAGAAAGTCCAGCTGACTGGCAAGTGGTTACGAAACGCCAGCCAACTGAAACAGAAGCGACAGCTCTTGAGTTTGCTTGGAAGGCTATCAAGTATGTCAAATCAAATGGTATCATCGTAACTAATGACCACATGACACTTGGTGTCGGCCCAGGTCAAACCAATCGTGTGGCTTCCGTCCGCATCGCTATTGACCAAGCTAAAGACCGTCTTGACGGCGCTGTTCTTGCTTCAGATGCCTTCTTCCCATTTGCAGATAACGTGGAAGAAATCGCCAAAGCAGGGATTAAAGCGATCATCCAACCGGGTGGCTCCGTCCGTGACCAAGAATCGATCGAAGCGGCTGACAAACATGGTTTAACTATGATCTTTACAGGTGTTCGTCACTTCCGTCATTAATCAAAAACGGCACACATCAATGGATGGGTGCCTTTTCTGCTGGTCATGAAGACCTTAATCTGGGTAGATATAGGTGACTGCTCCCCAGACGGGATTGGTCGGGTTGAACCAACCGCGGAAGTTGTCGATATAGCGATGGCCGTTGTAATTGGCCTCTTGGATCTGAATTTTTTGGTCGTGTTCGACCTCTGTTACAAGAGCGACGTGCCCATAACCTCCGTTGTCCCAACAGGCGATGGCTCCGACCTCTGGGGTATCTCCTGTACGGAATCCCGCGGCGCGTGCACTAGCTGCCCACATGCCACCGTTTCCCCACCAGTTATGGGCCCAAGGGGCTAATTCTTTAGCTCCCCAGGTACACTCACCGATGGGGTAGGTGTTTCCTGGATGCGTCGCGAGTGGCGTGAGCTTCGGCCTTGCCTTTTCCACTTGAAAGGTAGTTGGGAACATTCCTTGGAGTTGGCCCTTCTTTTTCTGATAGACGTGGAGGTGGAATAACCCACTCCCTTTGTGTTTTTGGGCCTGAAAACGCAGTTGGAAATGTCCTGGTGCGATCTTCTTTGCGGGGTACCAGACCAAATCGTCCTGCCCGTTTTCTTCAGACCAGATGGGAAAGACAATCTCCTCCACATCCTCGAATAACTTCAGGTCTACCTCGAATTCTTGTGAGGAGACCGGTTTGATCGTGATCTTGGGCTGGGAGGAAGCCAGGTCTTTTTGCTGGACGCTTGTTGTGAGAGGGTAGAGGCCGGTTAGTTGCTCATTTGCCTCCACCCCATAGACATGGACATGATAAAGTCCAGCTTGATCAGAATGGTTGATTAAAGGTACTTCTAGATTGAATCCGGTGTCACTTCGTTCCACAGGATACCAAATCAGGTCATCTTGGCCATTTTGATCAGACCAGATGGGAACTTGAATCTTTTGGTACTTCGCTGGGACGTTTCCAAGATGAATCATCAGCTGCCCTTTTTCGGCATAGATGGTATTGGTGGCTTGATCTGCATGAGCAATAGAGGCTTGCATCCCCCATGTCGCACAAGTCAGTACTAGAAATTTTTTGATCGTTTGCATAATACTCCTTTTCGTCAATTAGTAGGTCTCACCTATACTATTCGGAAAAAAATGAGAAATAGGAGAGAATAGCAAAAAATGTTTGGATTCTACTGAAAATAGGAGACTTTTGCTGAAATCATTAGAATAAAACGAACGATTATGATATAATTTAATAAAATAATTCGCAAAAGAGGTTCAAGATGAAACTTTTGGTTGTTGGATCTGGCGGTCGTGAGCATGCGATTGCCAAGAAATTGTTGGAGTCTAGAGACGTTGAGCAGGTTTTTGTGGCTCCTGGTAATGATGGGATGCGATTAGATGGTCTGGATTTGATCAATATTGGAATTTCCGAACATTCTAAGCTGATTGACTTCGCAAAAGTCAACGATATTGCTTGGACCTTTATCGGCCCAGATGATGCCCTTGCAGCTGGAATCGTGAATGATTTCAATGTAGCTGGTCTAAAGGCTTTTGGTCCGACCAAGGCTGCGGCTGAGCTGGAGTGGTCTAAGGATTTCGCTAAGGAAATCATGGTCAAATACGACGTTCCGACAGCAGCCTATGGCACATTTTCAGATTTCGAGGAAGCCAAGGCCTACATCGAGGAAAAAGGCGCTCCAATCGTGGTCAAGGCAGACGGTTTGGCCCTAGGTAAAGGTGTCGTCGTTGCTGAAACGGTTGAGCAAGCCGTCGAAGCGGCTCACGAGATGCTTTTGGACAATAAATTTGGTGATTCAGGTGCGCGAGTGGTCATCGAGGAATTTCTTGACGGGGAAGAGTTTTCTCTCTTTGCCTTTGTCAATGGAGATAAATTCTACATTATGCCAACGGCACAGGACCACAAACGTGCCTACGATGGTGACAAGGGCCCTAACACTGGCGGAATGGGTGCCTATGCGCCGGTTCCTCACTTGCCACAGAGCGTAGTTGACACAGCGGTTGACACCATTGTCAAGCCGGTTCTTGAAGGTATGATTAAAGAAGGCCGTCCGTACCTTGGTGTCCTTTACGCTGGTCTTATCTTGACAGCTGATGGACCGAAAGTCATCGAGTTCAACTCACGTTTTGGCGATCCTGAAACGCAAATCATCTTGCCTCGTTTGACATCTGACTTTGCACAAAACATCACTGACATTTTGGATGGCAAAGAGCCAGCCATCACTTGGACGGAAAAGGGTGTGACACTGGGGGTGGTTGTAGCATCAAACGGATATCCACTCGCTTATGAGAAAGGTGTCAAGCTTCCTACCAAGACAGAAGGCGACATCATCACTTACTATGCTGGAGCTAAATTTGCTGAAAATGGCCAAGACCTCCTCTCAAACGGCGGACGTGTCTACATGCTCGTCACAACAGCAGACACCGTCAAAGACGGCCAAAACATTATCTACAACGAACTCAACAAACAAAACACAGAAGGCTTGTTCTACCGTACGGACATTGGTAACAAGGCGAACAAATAAATTTTAAATGCGACGAAGTCGCCAAACCCGATAATGGTCGTTTGATTTGCGAGCGTTAGCTAGCTAGTATAGGATAATCGTCGCAGTAGTGGAACTCCTAGTAGCAAAGCTACTAGGAGCGGAAAATTGGAGACCTAGGCTCCAGTTTTAGTAATGGAACACCCTAGGCGGTCGCTTACGTCCGCGCTACATTAGACGATTATTAAAAAAGGAGAAGAAATGAAACCAGTAATTTCCATCATCATGGGCTCAAAATCCGACTGGGCAACCATGCAAAAAACAGCAGAAGTCCTAGACCGCTTCGGCGTTGCTTACGAAAAGAAAGTTGTCTCTGCCCACCGGACGCCGGATCTCATGTTCAAACATGCAGCAGAAGCACGTAGCCGTGGCATCAAGGTTATCATTGCAGGTGCTGGTGGTGCAGCTCACTTGCCAGGCATGGTAGCCGCAAAAACAACCCTTCCAGTCATCGGTGTGCCAGTCAAATCACGTGCTCTTAGCGGTGTAGATTCGCTCTATTCTATCGTTCAAATGCCAGGTGGTGTACCTGTCGCAACCATGGCTATCGGTGAAGCAGGTGCGACTAACGCTGCCCTCTTTGCCCTTCGTCTCCTTTCAGTAGAGGACCAGGCTATTGCGACAGCGTTAGCGGATTTCGCAGAAGAACAAGGAAAAATTGCAGAGGAGTCTACAAATGAGCTCAACTAAAACCATTGGCATCATCGGTGGTGGCCAGCTCGGTCAGATGATGGCGATATCAGCTATCTACATGGGGCACAAGGTTATCGCCTTGGATCCAGCAGCTGATTGCCCGGCCTCCCGTGTGGCGGAAATCATCGTGGCTCCTTACGACGACGTGGATGCCCTTCGTCAGTTGGCAGATCGCTGTGATGTTCTCACTTATGAATTTGAAAATGTGGATGCTGATGGTTTGGATGCCGTTATCAAAGATGGACAACTCCCACAAGGGACCGACCTGCTTCGCATTTCCCAAAACCGCATTTTTGAGAAGGACTTTCTTTCCAAGAAGGCACAAGTCACTGTGGCTCCTTACAAGGTCGTGACCTCAAGCAAAGACTTGTCAGATATCGACCTCTCGAAAAACTATGTTCTCAAGACGGCGACCGGTGGTTACGATGGCCATGGTCAGAAGGTCATTCGTTCAGAAGAAGATTTGGAAGAAGCCTATGCGCTAGCTGACTCGGCAGACTGTGTCTTGGAAGAATTTGTCAACTTTGATCTTGAAATTTCAGTCATTGTGTCTGGTAATGGCAAGGACGTGACAGTTTTCCCAGTTCAGGAAAATATCCACCGCAACAACATTCTTTCAAAAACCATTGTGCCTGCTCGCATTTCAGAAAGTCTAGCTGAAAAAGCCAAAGCCATGGCAGTGCGAATCGCAGAACAACTGAACCTTTCTGGAACTCTTTGCGTGGAAATGTTTGCGACAGCTGATGACATCATTGTCAACGAAATTGCGCCTCGCCCACACAATTCAGGACACTACTCAATCGAAGCCTGCGATTTCTCTCAGTTTGACACCCATATTTTGGGTGTTCTAGGAGCACCGCTTCCAGCAATCCACCTTCATGCCCCTGCTGTCATGCTCAATGTTCTCGGCCAACACGTCGAAGCTGCTGAAACATATGTGACAGAAAATCCAAGCGCCCACCTCCACATGTATGGTAAACTAGAAGCAAAGCACAATCGCAAGATGGGACATGTGACTTTGTTTAGTGATGTGCCAGATGAGGTTGAAGAGTTTGGGAAAGGGATTGATTTTTAAGTGAAAATAGCGATTCTAGGACTTGGAGTCATCGGGACCACTTATGCCTACGCCTTTCAAAAAGCTAGCCATCAAGTGGAACACGTACTGAGAGATAGTAAGAAAAGCACAGCTCCGAAGGAGTTGTCGGTTGATCTACTAGATGGTCGCTATTATTCCAAAGGTGAAAACAAACACGACACCTATGAGGTTCATGTGGCAGAAGCTGATTCGGAATATGATTTTATTTTTCTGAGTGTGCGTCATGGTTTTGTCAAAGAAGCTGTGGAGACCTTGCGGAAAAATAATATCAAAGGTACCCTTGTTTTCTTCTGTAATTTCTGGGATACTCGAAAAGAGGTCCAAGAGTGGGCAGGAGATTATGACTATATTCTGGCCTTTCCGACAGCGGGCGGTCATATGCAAGAGGACCATTTGGATGGTGTCTTGTTTGACCATTTAATGCTCGAAGGTGAGCAAAAAGCACACATTTCTAACTATGCGGATCTGACGGATTTACTGACTTCTGCAGATTTGAAGTGGGAAGTTCCTCATGATATGGTTGAGTGGATTTGGATTCACATGGCGATTAATGCGGGTGTTACTTCGACAGCTGCTCGTTCAGGGAATCTGGAAAATCCAGAAGAATTGGCTTTGAACTTGATGAATAGTTCTTCAGAATTGTCATTGGCCATCAAGGCCATTCGAGAAGCTTTGAAAGTCGTAGAAGCGCGTGGGGTGAATTTGAAGCTTTACAAAGCCGAACTCTTGCCATACAAAATTCCCGCTTGGATAGCCGGCAAAGCCATGAAAGTCATGTTTGCGAAAAATGAGCTGACACGAAAAATCATGACTTTGCACAATGATAAACAGGACATCTTCTATTGTTGTCAAAGTGTTTATCTGACTGGTCAAGAATTAGGTGTGAAGATGCCTATTCTGGAAGCAAATATGAAGGGGATTTCGATTTAGGAGGTTTTATGATTCAACTCATTGTCAATGCTTTCGTTGAGAAGGATAAGACTGGAGCAGTCGTCGAAGTCTTGTATGCTAGTAGCGATCACGAAAAAGTGAAAGCTAAGTATGAAGAGCTGACTGCTCAATATCCTGAAAACTATTTAGCCATCTATGATCTGCCGCTGGATACGGATTTGAATACACTGGATCATTATCCGTCAGTGTGGATTGGGAAAGAAGAATTTGAATAAAGTGA
>OKVI01000537.1_pt1 | contig 24123 bp, 12 predicted proteins | sample 1607001 | NCBI WGS metagenome assembly OKVI01 (sample SAMN03281018, study PRJEB24777) | human gut metagenome | isolation source: fecal sample PR128 from 1 month old male Malay infant, vaginal delivered...
CACCGTATTTCTTAGCTAAAGAGCTATATCCACCCTCGCTATTTAGATATGCAGTAACGACTTTTAATTTAAATGTTGAGCTATATTTTGCCATAGAAAAACCGACCTCCTTAACGTTAAGATTTTTGGTCTAACATTAAGGGGTCGGTTCAGTCTACTCGGGGTTTTAGTCGTAATATTCTGTTAAATACCGCAAGCGGTAAATGCTATTGCAACCAAGCAATACCAATCTCATGAGGTTGAAGAATTAGTGTTTCAATACCGTAAACGGTAAGTACTGTTGCAACTAAAGACAAAGTTAAAGCAAAAGCTGAAAACAAAAAAGTTTCAATACCGTAAACGGTCAAAACGTACTCCCATTCGGTTCATAGTGACTACGAACCTAGATAAATACTGGTAGAAAATGATTTTTCTAAGATTACAGTAATTATAAGGGTTTTCGAGTTTTACGTCAATATATGAGGAGATTTTCTAAATGGGGCAAATTTTATAAAATACAGATAGTAACTGGGCTTATCGCTATTTTGATAACTTTTATAAGTCAGGAAAATCTGTTTCACATCCAGTTTACACTAAAAAAACCTACTCGCATCACATCACACGAATAGGTCTAACCATTATCTAAATCAGTATTCACTTTTTTAATTACAACCCTCCTTTCTATACTAATTGATCTGCTTCAAAAAATAATTGTAATATAGGCCAAAACTCTATCTGCATACAAACACCTCCTATCTTTAACTCTACAACTAGCCTTTTATAACTTTATACACAGAAACAGCTACCGCTACGCCTTCGGCAAAGGCTTCCCAAGCAGCAATACCTAATAATGGAAACATAATCTCGAACCTCCTTATACTACAAAATACATCAAACTAACATTAGTCTTCTAATAATGCACATGCAACAAGTGCTACGGCAAATCCTACAAATGGATACATACAATCACCTACTTTCTTTTTAAAATACTGATATAGCACTATAATTTTATTTTCGAAGCTTTATACACAGTGAGGCCTAACCCAACACCAGTGGCAAAACCTTCCCATGCGGATGCTGCTGCTACGAACGCAAACACAGGTAACATAGTATCACTCCTTTCGTATTACAAATTATACAATTGCAGTTTTAATACTAAACTTCCATTTCTCTTCATAGACAACCTCACATTCTATAACAACACCAATATCTTACATTCACAGTATAAACCAAAATGCGGAAATACCTTTATCAAAATAACTAGGACACATCCTTGTATTTCTTCAATCAGGATATCCCTCATCGGTTACAATATGATTATATAGCAAGCAGTATGATATACGTATTCAAAATAACTAAGTCAAAACCCCGAGCAGATCAAATTAATCTACTCGGGGTTTTGGGTTGTAATATTCTATTCAATACCGTACGCGGTAAGTACTGTTGCAACTGAAGGTGAAGAGTATGATATTACGGCGACACCGTCAAACTTGTTTCAATACCGTAAACGGTAAGTACTGTTGCAACTAGTCAAAATGTCTTACCGTTGTATTACGGATACTGATAATTGTGTTTCAATACCGTAAACGGTAAGTACTGTTGCAACCGGAATTTTATGTGGAATTAAATCTGTGGTGATGTCATGTAGTTTCAATACCGTAAACGGTAAGTACTGTTGCAACGAAAGATAAGTTTGATATCGACTTACCGTATTACGTTAAAGTTTCAATACCGTAAACGGTAAGTACTGTTGCAACGAAACAAGCAAAGATTAGTATTACTGCACAATAGCTAAGTTTCAATACCGTAAACGGTAAGTACTGTTGCAACATATACTTGGGGCTATGTTAGAAGAGTTATTTTAAGTTTCAATACCGTAAACGGTAAGTACTGTTGCAACACTGTACAACGATACGAGATGGATATGATACGCTATGAAGTTTCAATACCGTAAACGGTAAGTACTGTTGCAACTGAAGAAATCCTAAATTGGATGGAAGGTCTAGTGAAAGGACAGTTTCAATACCGTAAACGGTAAGTACTGTTGCAACCTGCTGGCGTCAATTTAGATGATATCCTATATGGCACTGTTTCAATACCGTAAACGGTAAGTACTGTTGCAACAAAAGATGGTGTTATTTCATTAGAAAGCAAAAATTGTAAGTTTCAATACCGTAAACGGTAAGTACTGTTGCAACTTTTAAAGTAATAAGCAACACGGTTACCAATTACTTTACGAGTTTCAATACCGTAAACGGTAAGTACTGTTGCAACTCTTTTGACGATGATGATGGAGCGACACAGTCCTCAGTTTCAATACCGTAAACGGTAAGTACTGTTGCAACATGGAACGTTTAGGGGATGAACAAAAAGTTGTTGCATGTTTCAATACCGTAAACGGTAAGTACTGTTGCAACAATATCTAAAAAGGAGATCGATACGCATTCAAAAGCCAAGTTTCAATACCGTAAACGGTAAGTACTGTTGCAACTATGCACAAAAACAACATATCAGTGCGATTACATATATCGTTTCAATACCGTAAACGGTAAGTACTGTTGCAACTGGCCGAAAAGGCCTATTCGAAGTAGGTATTCTTATTATGGGTTTCAATACCGTAAACGGTAAGTACTGTTGCAACTGAAGAAGTTTTCTTTTCAAGAGCACAATGGGAGCGTGAAGGTTTCAATACCGTAAACGGTAAGTACTGTTGCAACTGAAGAAGTTTTCTTTTCAAGAGCACAATGGGAGCGTGAAGGTTTCAATACCGTAAACGGTAAGTACTGTTGCAACCTAATTGGTCCATGAACATTGTACGTCTCCAGTTTACTGGATTTCAATACCGTAAACGGTAAGTACTGTTGCAACCAAAGTATCTGAATACCAACAAGCACAAATGATCCAACATTTCAATACCGTAAACGGTAAGTACTGTTGCAACTTGACTAAGTATGATAAATTCACTGGTGGTGGGGAATTTCAATACCGTAAACGGTAAGTACTGTTGCAACAGCAGGTCCTAGAAAGCCAGTATTCATGGGGCTCAAAATTAGGTTTTAGAAAACCTCACACCGTAAACGGTCAAAACATGCTCCCATTCGGTTCATAATGCCTACGAACCTAGATAAATACTGGTAGAAAATGATTTTTCTAAGATTACAGTAATTATAAGGGTTTTCGAGATTTACGTCAATATGTGAGGAGATTTTCTAAATGGGGCAAATTTTATAACATATAGGTAATAACTGGGTTTATCGCTATTTTAACAAATTTTATAGGCCAAGAAAATCTATTCCACATCTAGTCTACACACAAAAAAGACCCACTCGCATGATATCACACGAATAGGCCTAACCATTATCTAAATCAGTGTTCACTTTTTAATTACACCTCACCACATACATGTACTAAACCAAAATCTATAGATGGAAACATATAAAACACCTCCTAACTTCATTTACACAATTAATCATCTAACAATGCACAGGCAACAAGTGCTACTGCAAACCCTACATATTGATACATACAATCACCTACTTTCTTTCTAAAATACTGATATAGCACTATAATTTTATTTTGTAGCTTTATACACAGTGAGGCCTAAAGCAACACCAGTTGCAAAGCCTTCCCATGTAGATGCTGCCGCCACAAGCGCCAACACAGGTAACATAGTATCACTCCTTTCATATTACAAATTCTACAATTATAGTTTTAACACTAAACTCTCATTTCTCTTCATAGACAACCTCACATTCTATAACAACACGAACAACTTACATTCATAGTATAAACCAATAACGGAAAAGCTCTTTATCAAAATAACTAGGATATATTCTACTATTACTTCAATTGTGATATCCCTTATCGGCTACAACATGATTATATAGCAAGTAGCACAATGTACATATTCAAAATAACTAAGGCAAAACCCCGAGCAGATCAAATTAATCTACTCGGGGTTTTGATCGTAATATTCTATTTAATACTATAAACAGTAGGTACTATTGCAACTCAAGAACATCAAAAAGGGTAAGTTGACTAATATTAGGTTTCAATACCGTAAACGGTAAGTACTGTTGCAACTAAATAAATCTTGCTGTTTATTTGGATCCTTATTGGGTGTTTCAATACCGCAAGCGGTAAGTACTGTTGCAACAGGGTTGGCAAAACCTATGTTTGAAATCTTATCAGACGCTGGGTTTCAATACCGCAAGCGGTAAGTACTGTTGCAACTACTAATCCTGAGCAAATTATTGTTGGTAGCAATTCCGTTTCAATACCGCAAGCGGTAAGCACTGTTGCAACGAGGTAGTATAGACAGACCATATTACGAACAACGTAGGTTTCAATACCGCAAACGGTAAGCACTGTTGCAACCGCATTAAACATCCTTGATTGGATGGAAGGTGTTATTAAAGAAGTTTCAATACCGTAAACGATAAGCACTGTTGCAACCTTGGTAATTAATCGATTTTTACATTCTTTAAAATATCGTTTCAATACCGTAAACGGTAAGCACTGTTGCAACTTAATAAGCGTATCAATGGGTTGAAAGCCTTGTCTTTAGTAGCGTTTCAATACCGTAAACGGTAAGCACTGTTGCAACTATGGGGTAAAATTGAGCAAAAATGGTATTGATTATGTTTCAATACCGTAAACGGTAAGCACTGTTGCAACATTGTGTATTTAATATCCTTAGCATAGAAATCTTCAATCCGTTTCAATACCGTAAACGGTAAGCACTGTTGCAACGATTGGTGATGATCATGCCCACATCCACAGTTTTGAGTTTCAATACCGTAAACGGTAAGCACTGTTGCAACAGTTAAAGGAAGTTTACCACATCCAGAGAATAATTGGTTTCAATACCGTAAACGGTAAGCACTGTTGCAACTCAATCAAATGTAATGGATTTCCCAAATTCAATACATCGTTTCAATACCGTAAACGGTAAGCACTGTTGCAACAGCAGGTCCTAGAAATCCAGTATTCATGGGGCTTAAAATTAGGTTTTAGAAAACCACACACCGTAAACGGTCAAAACATGCTCCCATTCGGTTCATAATGCCTACGAACCTAGGTAAATACTGGTAGAAAATGATTTTTCTAAGATTACAGTAATTATACGGGTTTTCGAGATTTACGTCAATATGTAGGGAGATTTTCTAAAATGAACATTTTTTATAAAATACAGATAGTAACTGGGTTCATCCCTATTTTAACAAATTTTATAGGCCAAGAAAATCTATTCCACATCTAGTCTACACACAAAAAAGACCCACTCGCATGATATCACACGAATAGGCCTAACCATTATCTAAATCAGTATTCACTTTTTAATTACACCTCACCACATACATGTACCAAACCAAAATCTACTGATGGAAACATATAAAACACCTCCTTAAAATATATACGAAAATACTTCAATTTAAATTAGTCTTCATCGAGTGCGTCAAGCACTGCTACCAACACTGCAACTGCAGCATCTACTGCTAATGGGGACATAGAACACCTCCTTATCAATAACAATTCTTTTACAAAAATTTCCATACCTAGTATGCTCACTAACTGGTTCTCTATCGGCTACAACTAGATTATATGGCAATGACTAGGATTATACTAATCAAAATAACTAAGACGAAACGATTTATGGAACGGTGTCAACATAATCGTATCCCTCTATAACAATCTAAACGTATTGTAATAGATGACTATATATAGGCCCCAAAATTTGGTATAGTATTCATGAAAGTTTCATTTAATTTAATGTAATAGGAGCTATGTCATGGAACATCATATCTATCTAACATTTCTAAGTACCCTTGATACCCGTTTCGAACTTGATATAACAAAATTAGAAAAGACCGTTACTAACCTTACAGATATTGCTCCACTGAATACGATTCTGCAAACAAATGAGTCGGCCTTAAAATATCTACTACGCAATAAAAGGATTGAAGACCCTACTTTCACATTAGATAAACTCTTCTTTTTTAAAACACCAGAGCTAACTGATACTTTCAAAGATTCGGATATATCAACACTCAGTCTCTTTGAGCGACAAATGCGTAACTATATAGAGGCCATGCATATTCCTATGCCTTGGAATGGGGATGCAATCAACTATATAGATTGTGGCGATATTGATGATATAAACAATTTAAAAGATAGCATCATCGATATGTCTCAAGCAATTATGGCATATGATAAGAAATTACCTGCCGGAGATACTGTTATATTACATGTTGATTTATCCGGTGGTCCTCGCACGGCGATTATGTTGATGATTGCCATTATCCGTTTAGTAGCATTTCAAGGTATACAAATTGGATCTATTTTATACGCCAATATGAATAATAAAAAGCGTAGTGAAATATTAGTATACGAAGGGAACTCTATCTATAATATTTACGATATGATTACGGGCTTTGCGGAATTTAATCAATTCGGCAGTGTTGATACATTAAAGGCCTATGTAAACACATTGGAAAGTCCAGATAAACAAATCGAAACATTGCTCACGAAAATGAGTGATTTTTCCGAGGCCATTCGTCTTTCCAGTCGGGGCTTATTCCAATTATCTATGGAGGATATCCACCAAACTCTGACGGATATCGAATCGACGAAACAAGTTGTACCAGCAACGGACGCAACAACGCATAAAAATTTTGAAATTGAAGCCCTAAAAATGATGAGCCCCACTATCCAAAGCAACTATGATATTGTTTTGAACCATAAAGACGATGATTTAGCCTATATTGACTGGTGCCTTAATAATGGATACCTACAACAAGCGCTTGCATTATTTGCGGAATTCGTACCTCGTGTTATTCTAGATTCTAATATGTTTACATTAGATGAACAGCTCTTTCCCGTAAATACCGATTCAGAGCTAAACTCATATATGGAGCATTTCAATACGATTAATACGTCATCAGCAAAAATCATCGAAATGGTGAATGAACGAAGTAAACCGATCATCAATCAGATTAAGAAATCATTTCATGAATATATAAACGGCGACTATAAAAGAGAATGCAATAAAATCATCAAGGAATGGACAGCAGCAAGAAAATCTAATCGTGCTTTCAACATCACTCAAGAGGATACATCATTTCCAAACTTTGAACAGGAATTACTAGATGCTATTAATGTAGCTATTAGCGCCGCAGCAGCTAAAGAAATAGATGCAATATTCAAATATTATACCTACGAAAATGATGATAAAAATCTTCCGACCAAATTCTTGCGTCTTATCAGCAATCTAGGTGTAAATAGTCAATATATTCTCGATATAAATACTTTTCCAATACAATTCAGAAGATATGTCGTACAAGCATTGCTAGAGGTATTACAAAAAACAGACAATGGTGACGATATCATAACAGTCACCCCAGAATTCAAGATTCAGCTAAATACAACAAACCAACTATTCAAAATACGAAAAGCATTCCTATCACTCCTTACATCACCAGATTATGAGTACATATACCGCTATGTATTTGCCCAAGCAGTGACCTACCAATATCCTATTCATCTATTCCCAAATAAACTATACGATGTTGATGGGCTCATATTAAATCCACATTTACATAATCACCCTCATATGATTCAAAAAATTGCATTAATCTTAAATCTATATAGAATACTTAAAGGTAGTCGTAACGATACGGCCCACGCACGAGAAGAAAAGCGTGGTCAATGGCAACGAAGTGCAGATATAAAGGAACAAATAGAATTCTGTCTCGCTGAAATCCGTGAGGTACGCAACTTCCTTTGTTCAATCAAGGAACAATAATTAATTTAATCATCACAAAAGGCTAGAAAACGCAATCCCTGTGTTTCCTAGCCTTTCTTATACCTATTTATTTCTACTCAACAATCTTGCCAAATCGACACAACGTTTTATTTCTTCTCGTAATTCACGAGCTGTCGTATATTTACATAGAGCCTCTTTATTAGCGTGATTGCTGTCATTCCGAGCTTTCTTAATTTCAAAATACTTATCTAAAAATAGAAGTGTATTGCTTATGGTTTCTAAATCCCCAGTCGGTATCATTACACCTGTTAAATTATACAAGTCAGCCTTATTGGTACCATTGGCCAAATCAATCATCCGTTGCACATATTGCGTTGGTGAAAGCCCTGTAGCATCTAGTCGATATACTATTAACCCTTTATACTGCTTGCCATCAAACCTATTTGTAATATAATGAATAAAATCCTTACATACGGCTTCATAGGCTTCTTTGGATGTATTCGTAAAATGTAGTGTCTGGGTTTCATTATCAACACTAACATATTGATTACATGGATATTCCTTGAATACGGCCTTGAAAAAATGTAAACGCATCGGCAAAAATACATCGTTAATATTCACAAGATGAGATGGCGATTTCATAATATCACCGAGGAAATGAATCCAATCAATCAACGTATAATTTTTGATGTCCCTATCTCGTGGGGGATATAACATAAAACCTTTTGTTCGTAAAAGGCTGCTACAATCAGATAGCAATTGTTCAATCCGTCTATCAATCATCTCATCAATGAGCTTTGTTTGTCGAGATACATCATGTTCATCATAAATGATAGTGTTGCGATCATTAATCATCCAGCGTAAAATTTTACGGATTTTCCAATCGATTTTAGGGGCCAACTCTTCTTTTGCAGGTTCACCACCGTATTTCGAAGCTTGTCGCCGCGCTTTATTAATAGCATTAAACAATCGCATCGGTGTGGATCGTGTGTCTGAAGAATTATATAAATCTTTATATAGTTCTCTATCGTTTGCTAGTACGGTCTTATCAATCTCAATAATCCCCTTATCTACCACATATTCCGGTACATATTCACAGAACAACGTCAACGCTTGTTGTAAATAATCATGATCGAGGCACCAGTCGATATACGCCAATTCATCGGATGTATCATTATGATGATGTTCTAATAACTCAGCATAGGATTCTTCTATCGGCTGTTGTAACAATTCTACCAATTCTTGATCAAACGATTTACTGCGACTGTCATCACGAGCAGATGCTTTCACTAGTGCCAAGCTTTCATCAAGACTAGCAATAGATTTTTCAAAAGCACCTCGGCTCGAAATATTGATGGCCTCTGAAAATCCATCCATAGCGGACAACAATTGATGTGTTGAACTATCTATCGTTTCGTCATTGGATGGAGATGCATCCTCATCATCAAAATATTCTTTCAGTTTCTTGGCACTGCCGAATAATTTGAATTCTTCAAAGCCCGCAATCATATCAAAAAGGTTATACACATCTAAGATGCGATGCACCGTGATTTCCTTCGGCACATTATCAATTCGTTTTAAACTCGAATAATACACGCCCCGCACCGTAATGCCATGGTACGCCATAATTCGACTAATAACGAGCAAAATCATCGCTGCATTTCTCGGCCCACCCGTGGTGTCCATATAGAGGCGCACCTCATTTTGATCGCCCATAACGCTATCTTTAAAGGCAAGGATTCTCCGCGATACATCAATAATACTCGTTTTAACGCGGTCTAAATCATCGAGATTATCGCCACACGGAATCTGTTCGATGCTATTGGTGAAAGCATTAATATTTTTTCCCTTATTATAATATACCTCCACCATTTGTTTGAGAAATATATCATACGAAGAAATGCCCGTAGTTTCCTTGGCTTTCAACACATCATCTGTGCATAATAGGAAAATCTTATCAAATGATACATCTGCCGTTTCCTTCTCACGCCACGTATGATGCAATACATATTTCAGCGCGGACTCATTCGTCGTAATACTATCCCGCATCGTATCATCAAAATCCTCATTCGCTATCTGTTTTATACTCGTACTAGTCACCAGACTAAGAAATGTTAAAAATACATTATATATTGCCATACTATCTCCAAGCTCATACTACTAGCTCTGCTTCGTAATACATTATCGTTAATTTGTGAAAGTTTTTGCTATTTCATACCTTACATTTTATATTGTATCATGTTATATTCATAATTAAGAGAATAATTTTACAACTGCAAATCACCATTGGTAGGGGGATGAAACAATGGCAACGACAACCAACTATATAAATGATTTAGCCAGTATGCGTCAGTTTATCCGTAGCTTAACATTTGGTAATCACAATCGGGGAAAAGCAACGGTTCGGGGTATAAAGGAAAGCCAGCATGATGATGTCATTCGCCGACTAGATTATTTTGACATAATGCGCCATATTTATACACAACGCATTGGCAAATCATCGGTTCATCATTTAGAAAAAGATGATTTTATTGATGGTTACAACTATCTAAATAGTCTATATGAACTCTATGCTGCAGTACCAGAACAGATTTATGTGCAATTATGTATTTTGTCCTATATTTATAACAACGATACAGCAACAATCACTGAAATATATTCCGGTTTAAATTCGGATATATTCTTAGATAACTATATAGATTTGGTGGAAAAACTCTTTCAAAAAAGAAATAAGAAACAAGACCCACCTGGACTTATTGATCAACAGTACATTCAACGCCAAATCAAAACATTGGAAACACTAGGGGTCTTGGAAAAAACGGAGGATACAAAAGGGTATTCATACAGTATAAAAAATACAATCATCGATGAATTAACAAAAACTCAACTAGAAGAGCTAGCCATCGCCGTATTTTTCTATACGAATGTGTCCATTACTGCCGCCGCAGGCCATATCTTACTAAGAAAAATCATGTATTTATTAGAAGGCCTATCGCTAAAAGAGGAACAGGAATCAATTACTAGCGGATTCAATAATAATTATTTTACATTTAAAGATAATAATCCCAATAATGTAATTGATGGCGATATTTTCTATCCATTAGCCGATGCGTTACATCGTAATAAAAAAGTCCGTCTTTCTTTTTACGAACCGGGCAAACCACGTGAAATTGTTAGCCCCATAGAACTTCAAACTTACTATGGGGAAAATAAAAATATTCTGTGTAGCATCAACAATGGTCTTATGCAACGTAATCGCATTGACCGCATCAAGTCATTAGAAGTGACAAAATATAATGCCACCGATATGACCACAAATCAAGAGAATACTACTATATCACATGATACCTGTACGATTCATTTCCTAACATTAGATGGTTATAAAGAAGCATATGGTCAATTTTTACGACAATTCAAACACTATCTTACAAATATCTCTGTAACAGATGAGTATATCGAATCACAACTAGTGACACCAGATTTACTACAATTATTGCCCCTACTACGCAGCTATTTACCATATTTACAGATTATAAATACCTCTAAACCAACTATACAAAAGAAATTTTATAATAATATATATGCGTCTATTGGAATGAATTTTATAGAAGCAGAAGGCTATAAAAAGAAGAAAAAAATCAATAGATTTCTTCAACCATTACAAAAGAAAAAGGAGAATTCTACACAGGAATCCCCAAAAGCAAAAAAAGATCCTGATATCAGTAAAACCTACGTATCATCTGTACTCAATGATATTAATGCTATTACGTTCACCACACAATATCAATTACAGCTAGATTTACTCAATGGTATAGCATATATGCAGCAAGATATTTCCCATATCATCAATCATCGTAGACTACTAACACCGGCCCTCTACAAAAAGGCTCTACGCAATGATGATTATGAACATATCTTAGCGGGTGCTCTTATAGAATCAGACGCCCCAGATGAACCTGTAACATCAATATTACAAGATTTACCACTCGTTATTCTATCGGATGCAGAGCGTATGTTTTTAAAAGACCTTATCACCGATACACGCGCCAACTGGCTGCTTTCACAAGACCTATGCCAATCATTATCAACGGTACTCGAAGCGATAGATACAACATTCCCAGAAGGCACCTGGAAGCAAATGCCGACCATGACCGACGACACACCGTCCAACATGACGGTCGTAATGCAATGTTTACAAGCGATTCAACAAAATCTACGCATCATCATCCGAGATCAAGAAGTATCTCCATGCCGACTAGAATATTCCGTAGGCAGCAATGGGTATACCCTCATCGCCTATACTCATGTAGACCACACATTTACAACGTATCCATTACACGATATCAATACGATTACCATAACCGAAACACCGCGTCTCATGGATATAGATGAGGAGTATATTACATACTGTAACGAATCTAAACAAACGATTACATTTACATTACATGATGCGAATAATGCCGTCGATCGCTGCTTTAACTATTTTAGTAATTATACAATTCAGGCTAAGGGGATTGATTCTGATGAATTCACTATTGAAGTAAAATACCTGCCATTCCAAGAACAGGACATCTTACATCACCTACTTAAACTAGGCTATGCAATCCGCATTATAGACGAATCCCCACTACGCCAACAATTAGATACTATTTATCAAACAGCGATACGCTACGCGCCACAACAAGACGAATAGCCTAGAACATTACTATGCCCCAGGCTTGTAACCGTTTTCCCCATTCAGTTTGAGGGGCAACAAATCCTACCATAGAATCACCTTCTTTCTCTAAAAACACAATTATTTTTCTAAACCGATTTTATTTTTAGTCACTATAACACCTCCCTCACAAGTCTAATTATCTTAGTCACAATACCCACATCCATCGGCTATATATGCATTATACGGCTAAACTATACGCAAACATATTCAAAATAACTAAGGCGAAAATCCCCGAGCAGACAATACAGCTGCTCGGGGATTTTAATACTTTAATACTCTGCTTTAACACGCCAAATTTCATTGACCAGCCATTTCAACGGACCACGGGATGGCCTAAACAAGCTAGCGAATACCCCTTCAAGACTGACTTGCGTGGACTCTTTTATGCCTGTTTTACACCATATGGCAAAGTGTTCGCAATTATTGTTAAAGAGGTCATAGCCCTTAGACCCAATTAAAGCTTTTGCTCGAAGTACTGTTTGCTTAGGTCCATAGAAACTAGATGCAACATCTGCGTCTTGAAATATAGATAACAACGTATCCTCTTCGGCAATGTATAATGTATCACCTTCGCAAAACTCATCTATACTCGTTTCAGCAATGATTCCATCTAATATATCATTCCCCTTTATATAATGAATAATCTTCTTATAGCCAACATATACACCATAATGCTGGTATGTATCCCCTCTAAAAAAATTGCTCCGCTGACAAAATACGATATCTCCATATCTTAACTTTCTTGAACTCATCAAATAATACTCCCCTCAACACACTACAGAACTAAACGTTCGAATCATTATGACTATTCTTTATCGTTTAAATTATAATACAGTATCATATAAAGCCTGACATTGTTCCTTGAAACTATGTACACAAGCATCTTTCATTGCTTTATTAATAGATGCTGCATAATACAACACATCACATGTATATGGACTGTCCGGTAAAATGGTTAGCAGCTCTTCTATAATATTAAGATCATCTAAGTATAAAAATTCCCATTCGTCCTCTAAATTAACATAATACTGTAAAGGGTGTGCATGACTACTAGATGCATAACTACTCGATATATCACTATCAAGATTAGTATCTAATAAGACAAAACTATTCTTATAGATATTTCTCAATTCATTTGTAAACAATCCAGCTACATAATCCTCACCCGTTAAATAAGCTCTAATAGCCAATAATTCCTCAGTCCATGCAAGCAATGGTGCCACTTCAACATTAAATAGATTCATAACACCCTTATCATGATTATTTAATCCTTCTTCAAGATTTTCTATGACCTTTTGCTGTGCCTCATCGCGACGGCCACTTTCAGAGGACACATAGACCTTAACGAGCGCGCCACATTCTACGGCCTCACGTGTAGCCTCAATTTCTCGTAATTTGAGTTCTGCCTCTATAACCGCCACACCCGTTTCGATGTCACCCCAGATCTGTGTGACCCAATCCTTAAAACAGTCCTTATTGGTGAAAGCCGTATTTATTTCCCCTCGGTACTGTTTTAAACCTTTTACCTCCCATTCCGCATGTATGCGATCATAACGCTCATCAAAATCTTCCTCTTCATTGCGTTTCTCCATGAGAGCATCCGCCATCTCAGCCTTAATGTCTTTTACAGTAATTACATGTTGTTTTAACATTTCCATAATCGTTCTCCTTCATACAACACAACATTTATGTTTTACTGATTTCATTATATACAACCAAATGAGGAATTTTTTACACACGCATTATAAAGCATAAAAAAACCTACCCGCATGACACCATACAGATAGGTCTAACCATTAACTAATTCATTATTCACTTTTAAATCATACCTCAACGCATACATGTACTAAACCAAAATCTATGGATGGAAACATATAATCACCTACTTTCTTAACTATAAATACCTATAACATCATTACAATTTTAACATTAAATTCTCATTTCTCTTCATAGACAACCTCACATTCTATAACAACACGAACAACTTACATTCATAGTATAAGCCAATAACAGAAAAACTCTTTATCAAAATAACTAAGGCAAAACCCCGAGTAGATCAAATTAATCTACTCGGGGTTTTGGTCGTAATATTCTGTTTAATACCGTAAATGGTAAGTACTGTTGCAACTTTGAATGCACTAGGTTATACAAATTTAGCGTTCTATGGGTTTCAATACCGCAAGCGGTAAGTACTGTTGCAACGTGTTAGAATTGCCATACACGAATGAAATAAAAGTTTCAATACCGTAAACGGTAAGTACTGTTGCAACCGTAGCCGAATTCTTTAATCAAAAACAATCAGTTTTAGTTTCAATACCGTAAACGGTAAGTACTGTTGCAACGATTTACAAGCCATCAATAGCGGTTCTAAATCCGTAGAGTTTCAATACCGTAAACGGTAAGTACTGTTGCAACGTGCATTACTTATACGTAATACCAACTCTACATCAGTTTCAATACCGTAAACGGTAAGTACTGTTGCAACGCTATCGTCTACTAGGTCGTCATCGCAAGGTTGCCCGTAGTTTCAATACCGTAAACGGTAAGTACTGTTGCAACAACGTCATTGATGTCTACTACTTTATTTTCTTCCGTTTCAATACCGTAAACGGTAAGTACTGTTGCAACATATTAAGCCAGCAAACTGGGCCCATACCGAAAGGGAACAGGTTTCAATACCGTAAACGGTAAGTACTGTTGCAACGAAAAGACGGAAATGTAAAAAACGATTCAATTATCTTTAAGTTTCAATACCGTAAACGGTAAGTACTGTTGCAACTTAAAAGACAAATATGTTATCGCTATGCTTTTAAGTTTCAATACCGTAAACGGTAAGTACTGTTGCAACAATCTTTAGAGCTTGATATAATTCTTCTTTATCATTATCTCTGTTTCAATACCGTAAACGGTAAGTACTGTTGCAACAGCAGGTCCTAGAAAACCAGTATTCATGGGGCCTAAAATTAGGTTTTAGAAAACCTCACACCGTAAACGGTCAAAACATGCTCCCATTCGGTTCATAGTGCCTATGAACCTAGGTAAATACTGGTAGAAAATGATTTTTCTAAGATTACAGTAATTATAAGGGTTTTCGAGTTTTACGTCAATATGCAAGGAGATTTTCTAAATAGCATAATTTTTATAAAATGCAGATATTAACTGGGTTTATCGCTATTTTGACAGATTTTATAGATCAAGAAAATCTTTTCACATCTAGTTTACACGCAAAAAAGACCTACTCGCATCACGTCATACGAATAGGTCTAACCATTAACTAATTCATTATTCACTTTTAAATCATACCTCAACGCATACATGTACTAAACCAAAATCTATGGATGGAAACATATAAAACACCTCCTAACTTTATGTATATAATTAATCCCTTACAACCTTACATCGAATACTATATCTTCGGTAAACGTCCCCCCATTAGCACGACCAATAATGGAAACATATAATCACCTACTTTCTTAACTATAAATACCTATAACATCATTACAGTTTTATTTTTGAGGCTTTATACACAGTGAGGCCTAAACCAACACCAGTTGCAAAACCTTCCCATGCGGATGCAGCCGCTACGAATGCAAACACTGGTAACATAGTATCACTCCTTTCGTATTACAAATTCTACAATTACAGTTTTAATACCAAATTTCTATTACTCTTCATGAATAACCTCACATTCTATAACAACACAAACAACTTACATTCATAGTATAAACCAATAACGGAAAAACTCTTTATCAAAATAACTAAGGCAAAACCCAAATCTATGGATGCGCCTACACTTTCACATAAACGATTTCCCGAAAGGTTGTTGTATGATACTATATAAAATATGAAGGTTTTATGAATGTATGTATAAGGGAAGGGTTACGTATGACTACTAATAAATTTACTTATAAAACATATCAAACGCCTACACTGTTTGACGGCTTACAAAATGCCTCTAAAGAGGAGTTGTCCTATTTAATCGCGCTGCTTCGTCAGCAAACGATGAAGAATATTTTCTCAGATAAGTTCAATAATACTGTAACTACGGGAAAAAAAGCTTTTAACTCGGTTATGAGTTTCTTTGGAAAATCTAAGAAAACAAATGATGACATAGACCGTGAAAGTAAAGAAAATCATCAGGATATCAACAATAAAATTAAAGAAGAGATTCACGCATTACAAAGTTATTCTCAAGAGCAACTCTATACATTATTCATTGAAGAGGTTCGCGAGGAGTTAGATATGCCAGATAGTAGTCTAGCCCTATTATCTAATAAAATTATTGCAAGTGCAGCTAAAACAGATCCTTCCATTAATGAAGAGTTAGATGTTGAGCAAAAGGCGGATATTATTTACCAAAAAACACTGCAATCCATCATTTCTAGTCTAGAAAAACAAAGTGATGCAGAGCGTGATGAAATGATTCGCCAACTCGATATAGAATTGGATAGCTTATCATCTGACCGCAAAGAGTTAATCAAACAATCCTTGCAAACTGACCATTTAAGTGGTGAAGTATTGCGGAACAGTTTTCTAAAATCTGGCATAGGTATTGGTTCCCTTATCACCGTCGGTAGTTCCTTTGGGGCTTACATCGCTATCAATACAATTATCCATGCCATATTTACGAGTTTCCTAGGTATCACCCTCCCCTTTGCAGTCTATACCGGTGTAGCCAAAGGTGTTTCTATCATCGCAGGACCGATTGGCTGGTGCGCATTGGGTGGCTATTCTATTTATTCCCTTATCAAAACCTCCGGAAAATTAACATCTGCCATGATGTCTGTGGTTGTATTCATTGCTATGACGATTTATGGTAAAAGTTTCTCCGTCGATGAAAACGGAGCACCTTTATGGATTACAAGTGATTCCATCGAATATCAAGAATATAAAAATAACCAATACCGAATCATCCAATTAAATGATAAAGTAAAAATCCTTTCCAAAGATTTAACGCTTTCACAAGAAAAAGCACAAAAAATAGAAGCAGCTAAACAAAAGCTAGAAAAGGTATTACAAAAACAACAAGCAAATCCAGGTCAAACAGACCAACAAAGTATCGATGATTTAAAAGAGCAAATTAGAGTGATATCGCAACAGCTAAGCACGGTACAAGAAAATCGAAAACAGATAGAAAAACAATATCAAGCACAAATTAAAGAGTCAGATGCACTTAAAACCCGTAATAAAGAATTAAAAGCACAAAATAAAATATTACAAGAGGAATCCAATTATTACCAAAAATGTAGCTATGAATTCGAAGAGGAAAATAAATTACTCCAACAACGGATGACAGACCAAGAAAATCAATCGGCACAAAAAATTCATGAGCTAGAAACGCAACAACAATTGATGGCGGAAGATGAAAAAGCATATGAGAACGATCCAAAGCGTCTAAATGATGCTAAAAATTTACAGCAAATTTACGAAAAATTTGAACTAGAGAAACAATTCTTAGCAGATTATACAAGTACTAATCAAACAGTGCGCGTTTATATCCAAAAAATGCTCACTCGCCTATATGCAGCCGATGATCCAACACAAATCGATGCCACTCATAACAGCAAAATCAATTCATTGGGATTCCCTGTTTATCATATGGAAACGGCTAATGGATATCGATTATATTATGCGTATTCAAAAACAAGTGTTAAACCAATTCACATTCTTTGTCACTGCAATAAATCAAAAGAAACAGTTTATTTCAATAAGATGAAAAATTCAGAAACATTGAAGAAAAAATTCAGGAATTAAATCGCTTGAAGCACTATGATTTATAGGGTTAAAACTCTCTCTATGAAGGTGGTAAATATATGACTAATAAACAAACTGACCTCTTTAGAAGTCTAATAATCAAAGCTCTATTTTTAAATGACTCTCTCGCAGATAAACTCACACTAAAAGGCGGCTCAGCCCTAGACTTAGTTTACAATTTAACGGGACGTTCCTCACTAGATATTGATGTAGCACTAGCCGAAGATTTCAGTAGTTCAGATTTATTTGAAATTGAAGGTACCCTATTAAAAACACTTAATGATCTTTTCAATGAAGAAAATTACACCGTTTTTGACTTAACTTTTACCAAAAGGCCAAAAATAGAGTCTAATCCTCGTTGGGGCGGATATTTAGTAGAATTTAAAATCATGGAGGGTATTTATTCAGAAGAAGAAATTTCAAAGAATCTCGAAAAATATAGACGATGTAATTCTATTCCTATTGGAAGCAGTAGAAAATTTAAAATAGATATTAGTAAATATGAGGCAACTCATAATGCTACAAATTCTAATTATGATGGAATTGAAATTAATGTGTATTCATTAGAAATGATAGTATATGAAAAAATACGAGCTATCTGTCAACAATTACCAGAATATAAATATAATATGGGGCACTTTAAAAAATCCCGATTAAAAGATTTTTATGATATATATAAAATAGTAAAGAATAATCATATTAACAGAAATCGCCTTAACTTACGTGATTTAACGGAATTCTTTGATGCTAAAGAGGTTCCTCTTGAATTACTAAATCAAATATCTAAATATAAAGAACACTTTAAAGAAGGTGAATCTCAACTATTAGAAACACTAACAAAAGAAGAAAGTACAAACTATAATTTCAATACTATTTTTGATTATGTCGTAAATTTAATTGCAGAAATTAATCATCAATAGATGCATTATCCAATAGTTTAGGGTAATAGATTTTCCATTTTTCAGAAAACAAAGGATTTTTTATATTACGACCTAAGTAAAAACTAAAAATATTTTTACACATTCCATGGATTTCCTCTACTTTATCAGCATCATATCCTACATGTTCCATCAAAAAACCTACTACCTGTTCATATGGGTAAATATAATCTTTACTTTTTATATATGTTTTTAACTGTTTAATTTGAACTTGATTTTTTGCTAGACTATATGCTTTCGCAATTTCTGTAACATCGCCAGATAGTTCAGGTCTCACAACAATATCAATTAGCGTTCTAGCTATATTCGTCACCTGAATTGTTATCCCATTAAACAGTTTTATATTAGTAACACCTGTTTTTTTAGAATCAGTACCACTGATCAAAACAATATCATACCCTTTAAAAGAAGCTACAACACGTGGCTTCTTTTTTTCTTTACTAAATGCACAATCTATGGACTCTTGTAACAAATCTATGTTTTTTCGTTTATTAATAGGTGACTCTCGATCATATGTAACATAAATCGTTTTAGGAATTTGCTCTGTTAAATTCAATAAAAACATAGCCGAATAATGGCTAATATAACTTCTAGGCTTTATTGCTAATGCAACTTCATATACAGCTTCATCAGTTAATGTATTTTCTTTCCATATATATATCGTTTTATTAAACTCAGGAATTTCAATAAAAGATAAGTACGACCTTTTTAGAAGATGATTTACAAACTTCTCAAAAGTCGTACTATATGTTAAATCCCATTTTTTTTTATTTCTATTAAAAATTGACTTTAGATCAGTTTCTAAAAAGACATTCTTGTCTAAATCAGATAAATACTGTTCAATTTTAGATTGCGCTAAAGTAAGAACTGATATTCTAGCCATAAAATCACCCTATTTTTACAATGGTATAATGTGTATACACATTATACCAGTTTACATATACAAAAGTCAATCCTTATATATACTTATTTCTATTAATTAACGATTTATATATTATAATGTGTATACACATTATAATACGTACAACATTAAAAAGTCAAGAGAATAAGAAAAATTTATACCACAATGCCACTACATCACCTCTATACAAACGTATATAGAGAAAGACCCTATCGGCCCCTCAAAACGACTTCGGGCTCCGCGTAAGCGCAGTAGCTTGTCGGCTTTCTCTCTCCTCCAGAAACAATGCCCCTACATCACCTCCATGCAAACGTACATAGAGAAAGCCCCCATGGTATTCTAAAACCGACTTTGCCAGGCTGGCTACGCCAGCCGATAAGGCGGTGGAGGTTTTAGGATGCCATGGGGGCTTCTACTCTAATTACCCTTTGTATTTAGGTGATGTAGGGCATGTTTCAGGCACCACATCTTTGCGGTCCCCTAGTTGTGCGCTACGGTCTGTGAAGTGTGTATGTAATAGTTCGTGAGCCTTGTGTCCTAGTGGTTCGCCCAAGAAGTTTTTGTATAGTTCTTGGATTTCAGGGCTTTCATAGGATGCCACGTATTTGTATTCTTCATCAGCTTTGTAAAGTCCGCCGATGCGGGCTTCTTTTGTTTTTACGGCTTGTGGTAATTTGGTGCGTGGTTGACCACCGCCACCGATACAGCCGCCAGGGCAAGCCATAACTTCGATAAAGTCATAGTGTTTGCCATTTTCTTTCAAAGCGTTGAGAAAATCACGGGTATTTTTACCACCGTGTACAACAGCAACGGACAATGTTACGTGATCGCCGAGTTGTACGGTCGCTTCTTTTACACCGTTCATGCCGCGAACGTCTTCGAGGTGAGTCAATGCATATGGAGGTGGCTCTTTATCAGTAATAAGCTTATACGCTGTACGCATAGCCGCTTCCATAACGCCGCCCGTATTACCGAAGATGATGGACGCACCAGTTTCCATACCGATCAAATCATCAAACTGAGAATCTTCTAGGCTTTCAAAATCAACACCTTCATCATTGAGCCAACGAATGAATTCGCGCGTCGTAATGGAAATATCCGTATCCATGCCAAGGCTTTCATCATCGTAATAACGAGCCGCCGCATTTTCCTCAACGCGCTTAGTTTCAGCCTTCTTCGCCGTACAAGGGTTAACGCTGACAGACACGATGTTCGCAGGGTTGATGCCCTTTTTCTCAGCAAAGTACGTCTTGATCATGGCCGCTTCCATGGCGATGCAAGAACGGGTGCTAGACAAATTCGGAATAAGTTCAGGGAAATAGATTTCCGCAAAGCGTACCCATGCAGGGCAGCAGGATGTGAATTGAGGGATGGTACCGCCATTGTTCAAGCGATCCACGAGCTCGGACGCTTCTTCCATGATGGTCAAGTCCGCGCCAAAGTTCGTATCAACTACGTAATCAGCACCAAGTTTGCGAAGGGCGCTTACCATTTTGCCTTCTAAGAATGTGCCTGGTTCAAAGCCGAATCCTTCACCGATGGACACGCGCACAGCCGGCGCCGTTTGGATAACAACAATCTTGTCTGGGTCGGCAATGGCCGCTTTCACCTTATCAAGCTCAGATTTCGCATGCATGGAATCGAATGGACATGCAGCCGCACATTGACCGCAGTGGATGCACACCGGCACATCGCCAGTCGCCTCGAGATCGTAGTAATCGAGCACGCTCATCACATCGGCGCAAGCGCGACGGCACAAGGTGCAATTCTTACACTTCGAAATATCGTGGTAAATGGACGGGTTGTCGAGCGCGATTGGCACGCGTTTGTCGATAAATTCAAATTGGGACATGAGGACCTCCTCGTTCTGTATAATCATACCTATTGTGAAAGTTTTAATTTCTCTTATATTACTAGCATAACAAATAAGGAGGCCGTTCATCAACGAACTAGGATAGTAGGAATTGGCGTTTAGTATAACACGATATAGTATATTACGATATACTAAATTCGCAAAGAAGATACATGCCTAGTCACACCAGATATTATCTAGCATTACGAGGATTTTCACCCACACGTTTTGTCCTATAACTCAAACTCACACCCTGCATATAAACACAAAAAAGCAGCTCGTTCGAGCTGCTTTGTCGTATAAGGTGTATATTATTTTTTACCTTGTTTTGCTTGTTGTGGCCATAAGAAGTTGTAAACTGCTTCGGATGGGGAACCAGCAACAACTGGACGGTCTTTGCCATCGACTTTATCTTCGCGTTCTGCGTAACCTTGTGGGTTATACAATACAACCTTTTGGTCTTTTACAGTTTTCTTTTTGTGGTTGAATTCTTCAGTTGCGATGAAGTGATAACCTTCAGAATCTTGAGCTTTGATCATAACAGTTGCAGTTTTATCGCTTTTTTGAACGCTATCTTGATCGATAGACCAAGTAATACCAGCACTATCTTGACCAAATACTTGCCAGTTAACAGCACTAGCAGAACCGAAACCGCATGCACAAATTGCAGCAGCAGCTAAACATGTACCTAGTAATTTTTTCATATATTTCACCTCATATAAAATTAAATTTAATTAATTATACCATATATTAAATGTATTTTGCGTGAAAGCTAATTTTTTGCGATACTTTTACGTAAAATGTACTTCGTCCCATACCATGCCGTTCGATAAAGCCCTCTTCTACAAGCTCTTTCAACGCCTTTTCTACAGTAGATACAGCTAAATCTGGTTGTTTCTCAAGAATTTTCGACTTCGTAACCTTGCCAATAGTGGCACCAATTATGATTTTTATACGATCTTTCGCAGATAACGACGTATGCAGCAGTTCTATGCGGCTTTCAAAATCACGATACGCTGCCAAAATAATGCGGAGCATATACTTAACAAAAGGGACCACATCCTCGTCCCCTGTATGCCAACCTACGCCAGATTGGGCCAACGCCGCATAATAACTATCCTTCGTGCGCTCAATTTTTTGCTCTAAACTTATGAACTTGCCTATCATGTACCCATTTTGATACAAGAGCAACGTCGTCAACAACCGACTCATGCGCCCATTGCCATCGTTGAAAGGATGAATACACAAAAAATCGTGTATAAATACAGGAATCACAAGCAAGGGATCCACCGATTTATCTTGAAGAACCGCATTAATACTATGGCAGATTTCATCTATAGCATACGGCGTTTCATAAGGAGTCAAAGGCTTAAACTGCTCAATCTCACGACCATCAGCCAGCCTTTCAATAATAGAATTCTGTACATTTTTATACTGTCCGCCAATATTCTTATGCGAATAAGCGTATGAATCACGATGCAACTGCAATACGATATTACTCGTCAGCATAATATGCTCATAATGTTCGTGCACCGTATTCAACACATCACGATACCCCATAATCTCTTCCTCATCCCGATTACGAGGCGTCGTCTTATCCGCCACCAACGACCGAATCCGAGCCTTCGTCGTCACAATCCCTTCAATCCGATTCGACGACTCCACACTCTGCACCTTCGCAATATTCACAAGCCGCGCCACACTACTAGGCCTCTGCGATACAAACAAATCCTGCCGCCCCTTATACTCATGAATCTGAGACACCAACGACACAACCTCGCCATCCCAGAGACAATCCCCGAGCCGCCGATAATCAAAACTGCGCATACCACACCACCTTTCCCCTATACGAACACTTCTCCCCTAATTTTAACACAAAATATGGGAAAATAAACAAAATATATTTCCCCTCTCCGGTCCTTTGGAGAAAATAAAATTCTAAGGAATAAAAAATGCTTATGTTTCTAATTTTGTATTCATGATATAGAAAAGGGAATGGCAGGGAATCGAAAACCGACTTTACCTTCACTGTGGATGTCCTTTGTGGAAAATAATTCTAATGTAGAATGCGAAGAAACCTCGCTCTGAATATATTGCTAGGGTAGGTTGGGAAATGGATGGGGTCTAAAAACCGACTTTACCCTCACTGTGGATTTCGATTCTCGAAATCTTACGTTCAGGACTAAGTGATGTGTGGCTCCCATGCGTCGCTCCGCTCCT
>OKVI01000539.1_pt1 | contig 24106 bp, 21 predicted proteins | sample 1607001 | NCBI WGS metagenome assembly OKVI01 (sample SAMN03281018, study PRJEB24777) | human gut metagenome | isolation source: fecal sample PR128 from 1 month old male Malay infant, vaginal delivered...
GTGCGGGCGGGCCTTGCCGGTTGAGGTTCCGGCGCTAACGCGCCTCGGGCACGCGGTAGTAGGCGCGGGTACCCTCCAGGCGCTCCGTGAGGGTCGAAGCGATAATCAGGCTCGTGCGCGGCGGCAGGTGCTTCATGGTGGTGCTCACCGGGCCCTTCGCAACGTCGAAGCGCAGGGTGGCGCATCCGCACGCACGCTCGAGCGGGCCCTGGGTCCAGCGCACGCCCAGCACGCGCCGCACCGGCAGCACCGACAGCCTGCGCACCAAGAAGCCGTTACGGATCAGCAGCAGATCGCCGCGGGCGTGCTCCTCGATGTTCGCGTCAGGGCGCGAGGAGGCGGGGCTCTGAGCCCCCTGCGCAGAGACGTTAATGCTGGTCAGGCCCTTAACGTGCAGGGTGAGCGGGTCAAGCCAGCGGGCCGTGGACGGCACCTGCAGCATCTGCGGGGCACCGGGCACCTGTCGCTTCTGGGAGCTGCGCGCCGCGGCCATGAGCACCTGCGCCTGCTGCTCGTCCAGCCCCGGCAGGAGCAGACGCAGCACCGCGGCGGTCTCGCGTGCATTGCCCACCGGCAGGGCCACGTTGCGGGTCAGCCCGCCCTGATCGGGCCTGTCGATACCCACGCCGGCGATGGTCATCTTGATGCGGTACCAACCGAACATCTTCCAGAGAATCGACTGCTCAACCTGAACCGCCTGCACGCGCTCCGGCAGCACGTTCTGCGTGTGGGTTCCGGTGAAACCGTAGCGCAGGGTAAGGGCCCCGCGGTCACCGCAATAAATCCTGAACCGCGCGGAGTTATCGAAGCGGGCCCACAGCGCACCCGCGTAACCGATGAGCGGCGCGCCCAGGCTCGGGAGGGCAAACATCGGGATGTACAGCGGGCTGATTCCACTGAAAATTGCCGTGATAATTGCGCTCACGCCCATGACGATGACCAGCGGGATAACCCACACGAGGTTCTCCAGCAGAATCGACATGATGAGGGTGCCGGTCGAGATGCGGAAGGCCACCGCACCCTCGGGGTTACCGGGTTCGGGGAAGTTTCCGGCCGGAGCGGGCGAAGCGGCGGGGTAGGCCGAGGAAGCCGAGTCGGACTGCGCAGGATGAGGCTGCGAGACGCCGGGCTGGGGCACGCTGGACTGGGATACGCCGGGCCGGGGCGCACCGGACTGAATCGAGGGAGCAGGCTGAGCCGGGGATGCAGGCTGAGCCGAGGGGGCAGAGGAAGCCGCGCCCGAGGGGAGCGGCGCATCCGACCGGTAGCCGGCCCGGGCTCCCCTGCCCTGAGCCCGCAGAATCGAGATGCTCTGCAGAGCCGCATGACGCAACCGGGTGGCCTTCGCCCGCGACAGGTACTTGATGTGCAGCGCCTCGCCGGAGCCGTCCGCAACCTCAAAACGCAGCTCCGACAGGCCCAGCAGGCGCGCCACCAGCGGACGGGAAATATCCACGCTCTGCACGCTCTCCAGGCGGATCGTGCGCTCCTTCTTGAAGAAGATACCGCTGCGGCGGTGAATCGCCAGCTCATCCAGGTGATAGCGGGTGAACCACCATTGAAGCGAGCCAGCAAACAGAACCAGCACCAGAACGACGAAGCCAATCAGCTGCGAATACGTCGCGCTGAAATAGCTGTCGTCCTCGTTGAACACCTGCGTCAGGCGCGTGCCCCACTCGTTCGGCGGGGTGGTCAGAATATTCAGAATGATGCTCTGAAAGAAGCCGAAGGCCAGCAGAATAATGAACCACAGGTTCATGATGAACGTGCGGATATCGGCGCGCCACCACGTCTGTTCCTGCGGACCGCCGGGGCCGCCCACACCCTGGCCGCCCGGCGCGCCACCGCTCGGGACGTTATTGTTCGGAACGGGCGCGCTCATTACAGGGCCGCCATTCGCTCATCGGCGCGGCGCACCAGCTCGGCACGGACCGCATCCACGATGTCGTTCGGGACGCCGTACACCACAACCGTGCCGGCGGCCTCACCGGCGGTGCGCACCGTCAGACGCGACACCCCGCTGAGACGCTCGAGCGGTCCCGAATCGACGTCAACGTACTGGATGCGCCCGTACGGAATCGAAGTGATGCTGCGGAAAACCAGGCCGCGGCGGGTCATGAGGTGGTTGCTCTCCAGCGCGTAGGCCAGGGCGCGGGTGCGGCGCGGGGTGGTGAGCAGCCACCAGCCGCCCCAGAACACCGCAACGAGAGCCACCAGCACACCCAGGATGCGCATCCACAGGGGTCCGTCGGTCAGAACCGCGAGTGCATCCAGGCCCAGCCCCACCAGCAGCACCGGCACGAACGCGGCCACGGTGTGGATGAAGCGAACCTTCAGGTAGCCGGGGGCCGCGGGCTGCCACTGCGGGTCGGGTGCGGCCTGCCGGGGTGCAGGCCCGCCCACTCCGGGCAGGCCCAGGGGGACCCCGGCGGGTCGTGCGGTCGGTACGCTCGGCGCGGGGGTCTGTCCCGGGCCGCCGCCCTGCGGCATGGGATTCTGAGAATAATTGTTCGATTTAGGAGCCGGCATAGGTTCCTCCCTCTCGCGACTTCACGGAACCGGAGGGAGAATCGTCCTCGTCCTCCCCCGGCGGAATACGACAACAATGCTGCGCCCACAGGCCGGCCGCCAGCAGCGCAACGCTACAGACCAGGTTCACCACGACCTGCCAGAAAAGCGCAGACAGACCGCGGGCAGGCGCCACCGTCAGGTGAAAACCAAAGATTGCGGCACACACACCCGTCAGCAGGGAACCCGTCAGAATCGAACCCTGCGCATAGGCCAGGGCACGCGCAGCCAGAATCGGGCCCATGTGCGGTGCCTTCTCGCGCGTCCGAATACGGCGATACCGCGCCACCTGCACCCCCAGCCACACCGCGCCGGCGGCCACGAGCAGGCACACCAGCCCGAGCATCCACGAGAAATGCAGCTCGCTATGACCGGCGTTCACCAGCACCGCGTTCACCAGCACGGTCAGCGCCGCGGCGCCTATCGCCGTCCAGAGCACCGCCGAATACCGGAGGGGTTTCATGGTGTTTCCTTTCGGTCGATTCCTCTACCTTCCAGAGTGCCACATTTAGGGGCCAACGGACAGGTTCATTTCACGCATATAACGAATTGCGTCCTCGCCGGCGTCCTCGTGGGTCAGGTTGAGGTCGCGGGAAAGCTCCGCGACGCTCACCGGCACGTAGGTTACGGCGCCCCCATCGCTGCGCGCCACCAGCAGGCGCGCCTCCGGATCCATACGCGCCCACGGCGTCAGCACAAAAGCCCGCTCGTGCGCGCGCGGGTGCGGCAGAGTCAGCACCGGGTCATCAGAGACGGTACCCTCGTAGTCAATCACGTCAATATCGAGGGTGCGCGGGCCCCAACGCACCAGGCGCTCGCGGTGATGCGCCGCCTCCACCGCGTTGCACAGCTTCAGCAGCTCGTAGGGGCTCAGCTCGGTCGATACCTCAATCACGGCGTTCACGTAGTCCGGCTGACCCTCCGGCCCACCCACCGGAGCGGTACGGTACAGCGGCGAGACCCGCAGGATGCGCACGCCCGCCTCCCGAAGGTCGACGACGGCACGCTCAATGGTGCTCTCGCTCTCGCCCAGATTTGAGCCCAGTGCCAGCACGGCGCGATGGGCGGAAAGCGGCCTGAGCGGCATCGTTAGCACCTCCCTTCGGTACCGGGCATGGCGGCCTGCAGGGACTCGGGAATACGCTCGCGGAACACGCTCACCGCCACGTTCTCGAAGGGAACGGTGATGGGGGCCTGCGGCTTGGAGACCTTCACCTCCACCGCGTCGATGCGTGCGAACTCGGAGAGAATCCCCTCGGCAATCCGCACGGCGAGCGTCTCGATCAGGTCAAGCGAGCCGAAGACGATTTTTTGGTGAATCAGCTCGGCCACCTGCGCGTAGTTCGTGGTCTTTTCCAGGTCATCCCCCGCGGCGGCGTCCGCGAAGTCGGTGTAGAGCGTCGCGTCGACGGTGAAGGGCTGACCGTCACGCTTCTCAAAGTCGAGAACGCCGTGGAAACCCACGGCGGTGATGCCACTAAGCGTGATGCGGTCGTGGTGGGCGTAGGCCGAATTGGGCATGGAGTCTCCTCAGTGGTTGGTTGTAGCGGGTACCCGGCGCGTGAGCCGGGCCCCGTGAGGCGCATAGGGGGGCGGTACCTACATGACGGCGCGCAGCGCGGAGGCGACCGTCACCGCATCCACGCTAGCGGGCACGTCGTGCACGCGCACCGCCCACACGCCGCGCGCCGCCACCAGGGCGGTCACCGCCGCCGAAGCTGCCGCACGATGCTCGGCCGGGCGCGGCTCCGAGAGCGACTGCCACAGTTCGCGTTCAGCCTCACCCGCCTCGGTTGCGGTGAAGCCGCTCGCGTTCAGGCGCTCAGCCAACGCCATATCCGCCGCCGTCAGGGCGTTGGCGATAAAACGCTTGAGGGAACCAGCAATGAGCAGGCGGTGGCCCAGGGAGTGCAGCTCGTCAACGGCGGCGAGCAGCTCCCAATCCTGCATGCCGCCCTTCGCAAAGCCCAGACCCGGGTCAAGAATCAGGTTCTGCGGCAGCACACCGGCGGCGAGGAAACGCTCGCGCAGGCCGGTCAGCTCCTCCACAACCTCGGTGACCACGCCGCGCGGGTACTCCGCCAGGCTGTCCATGGTCTGGGAGGTGCCGCGCGCGTGCATGAGAATGTACGGCACCTGCAGTTCAGCGGCGGTTTCAATCATTTCATCGCTCACGTTCAGACCGGACACATCGTTGATGATGTGCGCACCGGCGGCAATGGCGGCGCGGGCGGTCTGCGGGTTCATGGTGTCAACGCTGATGGTGGTGCCCATCTGCGCAACCGCCTCGATGACAGGCAGGATGCGGCGCTGCTCCTCCTCCACGCTGATGCGCACGGCACCGGGGCGGGTGGATTCGCCACCGATATCGATAATGGAGGCGCCCTCGGCAATCATGCGGGCGGCGCGGGCGATAGCGTCGGTCGCGGCGTAGTGCTTGCCGCCGTCGCTGAAGGAGTCGGGGGTGACGTTGAGGATGCCCATGACCGCCGTGCGCCCAGCAGGCAGGGTCGCCCCGCCCGGCAGCGCCAGGGACGGGACCGGGAACGAGGCCGGGGCGGCGGGCAGGGGCAGGGCACTCATGTCATCGGCTCCCAGACAGGACGAGGGCCATCATTTCGGCGCGGGTCGCCCCGTCGCTCATGATGCCGCGCAATGCGCTGGTCACGGTCGACGAGCCCGGCTTGGAGATGCCGCGCATCGACATGCACATGTGTTCGGCCTCGATGACGACGATGACGCCCTGAGGGTTCAGGATCTCGTCGATCGCATCGGCGACCTGGGCGGTCAGGCGCTCCTGGACCTGGGGGCGGCGCGCGTAGCCCTCGACGACGCGAGCCAGCTTGGACAGGCCCGTCACGACGCCGCCGCGCGGGATGTAGCCCACGTGGGCACGGCCGTAGAAGGGCAGCAGGTGATGCTCGCACACCGAGAAGAAGGTGATATCGCGGACCAGGACGAGCTCGTCGGTGCCCGCGTGGAACTGCGTGCGCAGGTGCTCGCGCGGGTCCTCGGTCAGACCCTTGCACATCTCGCGCCACGCGCGCGCCATGCGGTCGGGCGTGCCGACCAGGCCCTCGCGCTCGGGGTCCTCACCGATCGCGACGAGCAGGTCGCGCGACGCCTTCTCGACGCCTGCGGGATCGTAGGTCACTCCTGCTCCTCTTCCGCGCCCGAGGCGTCGATGACGTCAATCGGCGACACGTCGATTCCCTGCGCGGGAACGGACGTCCACTCGTCCTCGGACTTGATGCCCACCGGGTGGCCCAAGACCACGCCCGGAACGGCCGCGTCGGACTGGTAGTTCCACACGGGACGCTCGGGGGCCTTGATGACGTCCTTGAAAATCTCGCGCAGCTGCGCCTCGTCGAGGGTCTCCTCCTCGAGCAGGCGCGATGCCAGCGTGTCGAGAACGCCGCGGTTTTCCGACAGGATGCGCCACGCCTCGCGCATCGCATTGTCGAGGAGGCGACGCACCTCCTCGTCGATGATCGCGGCGGTCTCATCGGAGAAGGAGCGCGGAGCCTCGCCGGACCCGTGGCCAAAGGCCTCGGTGTCGGCGTCTCCGAGCTTGACCATGCCGATGCGGTCGCTCATGCCGTAGTCGGTGACCATCGCGCGGGCCGTCTTCGTGGCCTGCTGAATGTCATTCGCGGGGCCGGTCGACGGATCGCGGAACACGATCTCTTCGGCGACGCGACCACCCATGCCGTAGACCAGGTCGTCGAGGAGCTGGTTGCGGGTCTTGTTGAAGCGGTCCTCGGTGGGCATGACCATCGTGTAGCCCAGCGCGCGACCGCGCGGCAGGATCGTCACCTTCGTGACCGGATCCGTGTAGTTCAGCGCGGCGGCGGCCAGGGCGTGGCCCGCCTCGTGGTACGCGGTCACGGCCTTGTCGTGGTCGTTCATGACGCGGGTGCGCTTCTGCGGGCCCGCGATCACGCGGTCGATGGCCTCGTCGATGGCGCGCTCGTCGATGAACTGCATGTTCGAGCGCGCGGTGAGCAGTGCGGCCTCGTTGAGGACGTTCGCCAGGTCCGCGCCCGTGAAGCCGGGCGTGCGCTTGGCGATCTGACGCAGGTCCACCTGCGCGGTGAGCGGCTTGCCCTGCGCGTGGACCTTCAAGATGGCCTCGCGGCCCTTCAGGTCGGGGGCCTCGACGGCGATCTGACGGTCGAAACGTCCCGGGCGCAGCAGCGCCGGATCGAGGATGTCGGGGCGGTTGGTCGCCGCGATCAGGATGATGTTGGCGCGCTCATCGAAGCCGTCCATCTCCACGAGGAGCTGGTTGAGCGTCTGCTCGCGCTCGTCGTTACCGCCGCCAATGCCGCTGCCGCGGTGGCGACCCACGGCGTCGATCTCGTCGACGAAGATGATGGCCGGCGCGTTCTTCTTCGCGCGCTCAAAAAGCTCGCGCACGCGCGAGGCACCCACGCCGACGTACAGCTCCATGAACTCCGAACCGGAGATCGAGAAGAACGGGGCATTCGCCTCGCCGGCGACGGCCTTGGCGAGGAGGGTCTTACCGGTTCCGGGAGGACCGTACAGCAGGACGCCGCGCGGGATGCGCGCACCCACCTTGTGGAACTTGTCCGGGGACGCCAGGAACTCGCGGATCTCCTCGAGCTCCTCCACGGCCTCGTCCTCACCGGCCACGTCCGCGAACGTGACGTCCGGACGCTCCTGGTTGAATTCCTTGGCGCGCGACTGAGTAAAGCCGCCCATCATGCGCGACCCCGACATGGAACGCATCACGAAGTAGAACGCGCCCATGAGGATCAGCAGCGGAATCAGCAGCTGAATAATCGCGCCGAGGGCGCCGGACTGCGGGCGCACCGCATTCCACCCCTTGGCGGGAGCCTTGGCAGCCACCGTGTCCAAGATGTCCTTGGTCTGCACGTAGGAGTACGTAAAGTACACGCGCTTACCCAGATCGACGGTCTTGTCGTCGCCGCCGGTGGACTGGTGGACGTAGTTCTCCGTGAGCGTCAGATTCACCTGCTGGGTGCCCTCGTTGAGGACGACCTGCTCCACCGTGTCACCCGAGATGAGCGCCAGGCCCTCCGACGTCGTCACCGAGCGCGGTTGATTCGTCTGCCAGAGGAACCAGCCGCCCACCAGCAGCACGATGAGCGGAACCAGCACCCACCCCAGGCTGGGGCGTTTGTTCTTGATCTTCTCGTTCACGGGCATCCCTTACAGGTAGGCGTTCTCAGTTGGTGTAGACGTGCGGCTGCAGCGTGCCGACGAAGGGCATGTTGCGGTACTTCTCGGCGTAGTCGAGGCCGTAACCGACGACGAACTCGTCAGGAATATCGAAGCCCACGTAGGCAACGTCCACGTCGACCTTGGCGGCCTCCGGCTTACGCAGGGCGGTCGCGATCTTGACGGAGGCGGCGCCGCGTCCGAGGAGGTTGGCCTGCAGCCAGGACAGGGTCAGGCCTGAATCGATGATGTCCTCGACGATCAGCACGTGGCGTCCGGCGACGTCCTGGTCGAGGTCCTTCAGGATGCGCACGACGCCCGAGGTCTTGGTGCCCGACCCGTAGGAGGACACGGCCATCCAGTCCATCTCGAGGGGGGTGTGCAGCTTGCGCGACAGATCCGCCATCACCATGACGGCACCGCGCAGAACGCCGACGAGCAGCAGGTCTTCACCCGCGTAGTCGCGGTCGATCTGCTCAGCCATTTCGGCGAGCCGACGGTCCATATCCTCGGCGGTGACCAGGATTTCCTTCAGGTCGTTACCCATATCGGTGGCGTCCACCGTGTCCTCTTTTCGTATCGATGCTACGCGAGCGATTCCACTATAAGCGTGCCACACAAACGCTCGCCTGTACCAGGAAGGATGAGATTCTCACTGTCAGCGCAACATCCTGTGATCGCGCAGTCGGTGCCGGGCCGCTCTCGGGGGCGTCTCTTTCGGCTCATATCCACCCGTTACGGACAGTCTCGTCCGTCGGGTCGCTTCTCCCGCGCGCGACGAAAGCGATGCGCGCGTGGGCTCCGCGTCCAACGCGGAAGGCCAGGCCCCCGGGCAGGTGGATGGGCCCCTGCCCCCGCCACGCGACCACGAGGTCGTCGATGGCGTCCACGTGAGTGCTGGACAGTGCGCGGATTCCCGCCGCTTGCGCCCCCTCACGCAGAGCCCGCGTACGCACCGCCCGGGGAGCGCCGCGCAGGGACGCGACCGCGAGCGCCACGGATATTCCCCTGTCAGCGGGGTCTGTGTCGTCGACGGGGTCTGTATCGTCGGCGACGCGCGCGGCGGCGACTCTCGCGGCGGCGGTGCGAGCGGCGGCGGTGAGTTCGCGAGCGCGACCGCTGAGGGCGTCGTCATCCTCGGCGCACAGGGCGGCCGTGCGCGCCAGCGCAGGAACGGGATCGACACCCAGGGCCGAGGCCAGGGCCGGGATCGCCTCATGCCGCAGGGCCGAGCGGCGCAGCGGGCTCCCGTCGGCGGCGCGCCACGGGCCATCGACGTCGTTCGTCGGGTCGTGAACCGGGGCGAGGCCCGCCTGGGCGCACGCCTGCTCCGTGTCTGTCCGACGCAACCCGAGGAGCGGGCGCAGCCACGTCACCCCGTCCGCCTCGCGCGAGAGAGGGGCGATGGCCCGCAGTGAGGAGGGGCCCGAGCCGCGCGCCAGGCGCAGCAGGACCGTCTCGGCTTGGTCGTCCATCGTGTGGCCGAGGAGGATCGGGGCGCCCTCGCGCACACCAACCGCACGCAGAGCGGCGCGCCGCGCGTCGCGGGCCGCACCCTCGGGGCCTCCCGGGCCGTCCACCGTCACTGTTTCGACAACGGCGCGCGCCCCCAAGGATGCCGCCAGATCCGCGACGCGGCGAGCCTCCTCGGCGCTGCCCTCGCGCAGCCCGTGATCGACCGTCACCGTGATCACCGGAATCCCCACGCGCGCCGCCACATCAATCGTCGTCAACGTCAACGCCAACGAATCCGCGCCACCCGACAGGCCGACGACGAGAGCGGGAGGGGCCCCGGCCTCGTCGATGAAGGAGGTCAGAGACGAGCGCACCGCGAGGGAGCAGGCGCGCAGGGGGCCGCGCGGGTTCGCCCCCACACGGCTCAGGAGGCGGGCGATCTCGCCCTCACGCACGACGGTGCGCGCGAAACCCTCGGTCTGCGCCTGCAGCGCCTCGACCCCGGCCAGCGGCATGCCAGCCGCCGCGCACGCGCGCACCAGCGCCACCCCGCCGGCGTGCGCACGGTGGGTGCGCAGCCCCTGGTTCGACGGCAGGTCGCGGGGCGTGAGGACCTGCATCTCGGCCGTGGGCAGCGCGTCCAGAAGCAGGACGATGCGCACGAGTTCGTCGCTGCGCTCAGGCAGCGCGCGCATCAGGTCAGCGATGTAGGGGACGAGGTAGGGGGCGTGCGTCAGGTGGACGCCGCGCAGACCCGTACACAGGGACACCCACCGGCACCAGTCCGTCTGATCCAGGGCGTAGCGCTGCGCGTCCGCGAGCACGTTAGGGGCAACGAGGATCCGACGGCCCGTGCGCACGTCCCAAATACCCGTCGCATCCTTGGCGAGAGCACGCAGGATGATGGCCTCGGCAGCCAAGACGAGGGGCGTGCGCGTGTCCTCGAAGTCTTCCAAGAGCGAGCCTACCGAGCGGATCAGCCCGCGCCGATCCACGACGATCGTCGAGGAAGCGGCAACCTGCGCGGAGGCCTCGGGCAGGGTCGACAGCTCGGCGAGCCTGCGCTCCGACCAGGCCACCGAACGACGCAGGCGCGCCACCACGGCGGAGGCACCCACGCGGGAGGCCGACGGACCCGCATACGACAGCGAGGCGAGAACTCCCGCGACGTCGCGCGGGCCAAACGGCATATCCATGGCCCTAGTCTAGCCCGGCCAGGCCCTCCTCGAAGGCGTCCAGGTAACCGCGCGTGGCGTAGGCACCCTCGGTGACGTGGTCATTCCCGATCGAGACGAGGAGGACGCGCCCACTCTTGGTCAGGACAGAGCCCGACAGGGAGGTGACCTCCTGGAGCGAACCCGTCTTGGCCTGCACGTTTCCCGCGGCCGGAGCCTCGGTCATGCGCTGGGAGAGCGTACCCACGAGGCCCGCCCACGGCAGCAGACGCATCGTGTCCGCGCCGGTCCCGCTGCCCGCGTACGAGGCCTTGAGGACGCCGACCAGCGTGTTGGCGCTGATCTTGTCGTTGCTCGACAGGCCCGAGCAGTCCTCCAGGGTCAGTCCGTCCGTGGGGACACCGGCCTGCGTCAGGGCCTTGCGAACCGTCTCGGTCGCGCCCTCGTAGGTCGAAGGGGCTCCGGCCGCGCGCGCAGCGAAACGGCAGTACTGATCCGCGAGCGTGTTATCCGAGTGGGCGAGCATCCAGCGCAGCTGCTCCCCCATCGTCGCCGAGCTCACCGACGCGATAGTGGCCGCGCCCGCCGGGCCATCGCCGGCCTCGCCGAGCGTCGCCGTGATGCCGGCGGCACCCAGCGCCTGCGAGAACACCTGCGCGACGCGACCCGGAGCATCCGCGTAGAAGGAGTTAGCGCCCTCGTAGGTGCGCCCCGCGTCGATCGCCATCGGCCCGACGTGTCCCTCGTAGGAGCCGACCTCCTGCGCGTCCCACGAGGACAGGTGCGAGGCCCCGTCGAAGAGCGTGCCACGCCAGTTCAGGGTCACCGAGGTGATGCCGCGCTGCTTCAGGGCCGCCGCCGCATCGTTCGCGAGGGTCTGCAGGCCTGCGCGCCCCGAGACCTCGACCTCGTCGGAGGTGCCGATGCCCAGGAGCAGGTCGCCCTCGGAATCCAGGTAGAGAGTCTGGTTGTCGGTGCCCAGGAGCGCGCTCGTCGTCAGCGTCACCGTCGGGTCCAGGTTCGCCAGCGCGGTGAAAGCCGTGAGCGTCTTCGTCGTCGAGGCCGGCGTGTGAGCCGTCGACGCATCGGCGTCCAGCAGCACCTCGCCGGTCTGCGCGTCCACGACCGTGCCCCACGCCGTGTAGCCACCCTGGGCCGCCGCGGCCGCAACCGGCGCCCACAGAGCCTCCACATCTGCGGCGCTCACCGGATTGCCCGCGCCCTTCGCGTCGCCCGAAACCGGTGCCGCTTCAAGGGTCGAGGCCGTGGGAGCGTCCGCCGGAGTAGCCGCTTGCGGGGAGCAGCCGGAACCCACCAGCGCCGCCGTCGCCACGAGCGCGGCGCTAGCGCTTACAATTGCCCCCATAGACGTGCGATGCATGGATGTCCCTTCGTGGTTATTTCGGTAACTACACTACCTGTCCATGTGCCCACACAACCAACTGGACCCCCGAGTTTCGGGGCTGAAGCGGAAGGCACGGCCATGGAATTTGACGTGACCATCGAGATCCCCAAGGGGAACCGAAACAAGTACGAGATTGACCACGAGACGGGCCGCATCCGCCTCGACCGCATGCTCTTCACCTCGACCCGCTACCCGGACGACTACGGTTTCATCGACGACACCCTGGGCGAGGACGGCGACCCGCTGGACGCCCTCGTCCTCCTCGAAGAGCCCACCTTCCCCGGCTGCGTGATCCGCTGCCGCGCGCTCGGCATGTTCCGCATGCGCGACGAAAAAGGCGGCGACGACAAGGTCCTGTGCGTGCCCGCCTCCGACCAGCGCGCCTCGTGGCGTACCGAGATCGACGACGTGTCGGAGTTCCACCGCCTGGAAATCCAGCACTTCTTCGAGGTCTACAAGGACCTCGAGCCCGGCAAGAGCGTCGAGGGCGCCCACTGGGTGGGCCGCGAAGAGGCCGAGGCCGAAATTCGCCGCTCCTACGAGCGCCTGAAGGAGCACGAGGGCGAGCACTGAGCTGACTGCTTGCGAGGGGGCCGCGCGGACTTGCGTCTGCGCGGCCCTTTCGCATACCCACGCTCCCCGGCCTCGGCCGTTAGCATGGGCGTATGCACACATCGACTCCGACCCAGCCTTCCCCGCGGGGAGAAAGCGAGAGCTCTGGCTCGATCTCGGCACCGGCGTCGAAGCCGTGGGAGCGGCGCCTCACGCGCCTCGTCATTGCTTTCGTGCTGATTCTCGTCGGCGTGTTCATCTGGATCCCGTTCGGCAAGCCGATGCTGGGACCGCTGACGATGCGCGCCACATTGGCGACGCTTCCCCTGTTCGCACTGCTGTGCATCGGGTGGGTGCCGGTCGTGTGGGCGGCCCTGCGCTGGATGGTCCGGGACACCCTTCGTCGTTTCCTGCTGCCCATCCGTGGGCGCCACGCGCGCGCCCCGCATCCCGGAGTCGCCACTGCCGCGTTCGTGCTCTCCGCCTCGGCATTCGCATTCGCCTACACCGAGTTCGGTGCGGGGTATCTCCCCGCACTTCAAGACTGGTGGGAGGGGCCCACGCACTACGAGGGCCTGACCTGCCAGAATCTACAAGAAACCAAAGGGAATCGGCGACACGCTGCCCGAACAATGTTCGACCTGGTCGACGCCGAAGGACACATCCAACACATCGAGCTGAATAGGGAAGACTTCAAGACGCAGCAGAAACGGTCAGCCACCTACGCCACCGTCGCAGCAGCTTGCCAATCGCCCGACACACGCATCAGCATCTCGATCTACGAACGCACAAGCATCATCGCAGACGCCTCGGTCGACCAGTAAACCGGGCATCACCGCGTACCGCCCGATCCAATAGCATGAGTCCATGCGCGCCCCCGCTCCTCCTCACCCCGCCAACCCTAACGGCAGCCGAAAAACGAACTTCATCGCTGACAACCGTCGTGCCGTCAACGCGGCGCTCAGCCCCTGCCTCGTTTTTGCCTACTGGGTCCTATGGAAGATCATGCTGGTCCCCATCTGGGGAAAGCTCTCGATGAACACCTACATCGCCCTCCTGCCCATGCCGCTCATTATCCTGGTCTGCTGGGTACCCATCATCTGGGCGTCACTGTGCAGGATCGTCCGAGACTCCTACCGTCTCCTGTTCCATCACCGCGGAGGACAATACCCCAACAAACCCAGGCCACTGATCGCGCTCCTCGGTCTGCTCGCCGCATCTTTCTTCGCGTGGTACTTCGCCTACGCGCCAACCATGGGATACAGCGCGCAGCTCGCTGACCTACGAGAAGGTCCCACCCTCCACTACCACGTCACCTGCCAGGACATGGGCAAGCGAGTCATTCGCAACCCCTCGATTCCGTACACCGACACCGAGCTCAGCTTCACACTCAGTGGGCCGAACAACTACTCGCAGACCTTCACGGCAATGGCCTCCGACCTGAAAGTCCTTGACAGAAACGGCACCAACCCCTACGCGACCGTCCTCTCCGCATGCCAATCACCGGACACAACCCTCACCGTGTCGATCTACCCCAGGACCGGCATCATCGCCGAGGCCTCGGTCCGTCAGTAGCGTGTCGGCCTCGCGCGCACTCGCCGCCGCGTGAGGGCCCCGCGCCGATTCGCACTACTTCTTCCACGCGTCGACGATGATGCCCGTGCGGTCGTAGATGCTGATCCCGATCTGCGTGCCGGGGGTCTGGCAGGCCTCGACGATCGTGTTGTAGAGGGGCGTGCCCTTCTCGGCGTGGTGATCGAGCTCGTATTGGCGCAGATCGTAGGCGCGCACGACCCCTTCGCTTTCAGTCAGCTCGATGTGCACGAAGGGTCCGTCGTCGCGCTCCTCAGGATTCATGGCGGTGCACGTGACTCCCTCGCGGGTGACGGGTCCATCCCGCCAGTCGAGGGCAGCCTGCCCGCCGAGGTCCCACGCGGTCATCCCGACCACTCCAAACACCACGAGCGCAGCCACAACACCCAGGAACGCGGTGCCGGGGTGGGCCTCCGGCGCGTGCTTGCCGCTGCGCATCGGCTTGATCCTGCGAATCAGGTCGAGGATGAAACGACCGAACGCCGCCCGGACGATGGGGAGGAACGCGAGGACGGCGATGGCCGCGATGATCACTCGCACCTGGCTCAAGTGGAATGCCCACTGCGTCCAGTGATCCCCCGTCAGAATCCCAATGAGGGACCACGCCGGAAACGCCACGCAGAACAAGAGGAACAGGGTGCGCGCGTACGCAGGCCACGGCTTGACGACCTGCGGGACCGTGGAGGTGGCACCGATCTGGTGAGTGTTCGTATCCGCGGTAGGGGTACTCATGCCGTTCATGCTAACCACATGACTCCACAAGCGCGCTCGCGGGTTCCCCGTCGGGGCGCTCTTCGACACCGGCCGCGCCATCCGGCACTTGTGGCCTCATGGCGGCAGCACCAGGTAAGACTCGCGGCCCACCGAGTAGCCATCGCAGCCCCTCAGGTGGCCACCTCGACCCTTCAATGCGCACGTAAACCCACCTAGTGGAGCGCTGGCACCCCCGCACAGGCGCACACACAAACGCCGGGGGCCGGGCAGACTCACTGTCTGCCCGGCCCCCGGACCTTCAAGCAACGATGCGGCTCAGAGCCTCACGGCGTAGGGCATGATCGAGCCCCAGCTGTACACGCCGGTGATGCGCACGGGCACACCGAAGGTGGGAGCCTCGATCATCTGGCCGCCGCCCAGGTAGATGGCGACGTGGTAGATGCCGGACTGGGTGCCGTTGGAGGACCAGAAGATCAGGTCGCCGGCCTCCATGGAGCCAATCGGCACGTGCGTGCCGTAGCTGTACTGGGCGCGCGAGAGGTGCGGCAGGTCGACGCCAGCGCTGCCCCACGCGAGCATGGTCAGGCCGGAGCAGTCCACGCCGCCGTAGGATTCGCCGCCCCACACGTAGGGCACGCCCAGGTAGCTCTGCGCGGTTGCGATGGCGGTGGAGGCGCCGCCGCCACCCGAGTAGGAGGGCGCCGAGTACGAGGGCTCTTCGTAGGAGTAGGAGGGCGCGGAGTACGAGTAGTCGTCATCATCCTCATCGTCGGAGGACGACGAAGAGGACGAGGCCTGGGCCGCGGCGGCAGCGTCGGCTGCGGCCTGGCGTTCGGCGGCGGCTGCGGCGTCGGCTTGACGCTGGGCTTCGGCGGCTGCGGCGGCCTGCTCGGCGGCGATGCGCGCGGCTTCCTGGCGTTCGGCCTCGAGGGCGGCTTCGCGCTGGTTGATGAGGTCGACGGTCGTGTTCTGCTTGGTCGCGAGCTCCTGCACGTAAGCGCTGCGCTGGGCGGCGACGATCGCGGCCTCGTTCTGGGCGGCGGCAGCGGCCTGGTTGGCGGCGTCGGTGCGAGCCTGGACCTCGTTGGTGGCAGCCTGCTGGCTCGCGAGCGCGGTATTCGCCGCGTCGCGGGTCACCTTGGCGACCTGCTCGAGGGCGGCAACGTTCTGCATCTTCGCCTCGGCGGAGGAGGAGAAGGAGTTGATGCCGGCCTGCTTGGTTTCGACGCTGCGCAGGCCGTCGGAGTCGAGGTAGGGGGCGAGCGAATCGAGCGTGCCACCGCCGTTACGGTAGGCGGCCTGGGCGACGGAGGCGATCTGCTGCTTGCCTTCCTGGAAGGCGGCTTCGGCGGCGTCGGCTTCGGCCGAGGCTTGGTTGGCGGTCGCGGTCGCCTCAGCCAGGGCGATGTTCGCCTCGTTGAGGTTTTCGCCGGCGATCTGGGCGTTCTGCGTCGCGGTTGCGGCGCTGGCGCTGACCTCGGCGAGCTTGACCTCAATCTGGGCGACGCTCATCTTCGCGGCCTCTTCGGCAGCCTGGGCGGCTGCGATCTCTTCCTCAGAGGGGGCGGCTTGCGCCATCTGGGGCAGCACGAGGAGGGCGCAGGCGGCGATTGCCGTCAGGCCCGTGCGAATGGTTCCGCGTCGTCTCATCGTTGTCTCATCTCGTCTGTTTACGTGCGCCGGCGGGCGCGTACTGGGAAAAAGCCTAACCACTTTCGTCACGCTTGGCAACAAACACACCACAAAACTCAACTTTCACATAAACAACAATCACAACATTCGTAACACCAGCATCATGATTACCGCGCAAATACCAGCACTTTTATCACACTTTCAACCATCACTATGAGCCTGCTCACACATCCAGCCCTCACGCCCCGACTGTCACAAAAGTCCACCATCCGGGACCATCGCGCCCCGGCCTCGGCGATGACAAACAATAGGGACCATGAACCGTCGAATGTGCCGCTGACTGCGCGTCAGCACCAGCGACTGCCGCGCAGTCCCCCGACAGCGGGACGCGCCTCGACGCATGTTCACTTCACCGCAGCTGCGGCCCGCCGGAGGGGAATCAGAGACGACCCACCCCCTCACCTAAGGAACCGCACAATGACCGCCAACGACTGGTCCTTCGAAACCAAGCAGATTCACGCCGGATACAACCTCGACCCCGCCACCGGCGCGACCGCCCTGCCCATCTACCAGACCTCCTCCTACGCCTTTGAGGACACCGCGCAGGCAGCGAGCCGCTTCGCCCTGCAGGAGCTGGGCCCCATCTACACGCGCCTGACCAACCCGACGACCGACGGCGTCGCCGCCCGCATCGCCGCCCTCGAGGGTGGCGTCGGCGGCCTCCTCGTCTCCTCCGGCCAGTCCGCGACCGCCCTGTCGATCCTCGCCCTGGCCGTGGCCGGCAACAACGTGGTCGCCTCCCCCTCCCTGTACGGCGGCAGCGTCACCCTGCTGAAGAACACGCTGGGACGCCTGGGCATCGAGGCGCGCTTCGTCGCAGACCCGCTCGACCCCGAGGCCTGGCGCGCGCTCGCCGACGACAAGACGGTCGCCTTCTACGGCGAGACGATCCCCAACCCGCAGGGCGACATCCTCGACATCGAACCGATCGCGCCGGTCGCCCACGAGGTCGGCGTGCCCCTCATCGTCGACAACACGGTCGCGACCCCCTACCTGGTGCGCCCGATCGAGTGGGGCGCCGACATCGTCGTCCACTCGGCCACCAAGTACCTGGGCGGCCACGGCACGTCGATAGCGGGCGCGATCGTCGACTCGGGCAACTTCGACTTCGCCTCCCAGCCCGAGCGCTTCCCGCTCTACAACACGCCGGACGAGTCCTACCACGGCCTCGTCTACGCCCGTGATCTGGGCGTGGGTGGCGCGCTGGGCGCGAACCTGGCGTTCCTGCTGCGCATCCAGACGCTCATCAACCGCGACCTGGGCGCCGTCACCTCCCCCTTCAACGCCTTCCTCATCTCGCAGGGCATCGAGACTCTCTCCCTGCGCATCGAGCGCCACGTCTCCAACGCGCTGGCCGTCGCCCGCTTCCTGGAGGCCCACCCGGACGTCGAGTCAGTCAACTACGCGGGCCTGGAGTCCTCCCCCTACTACGAGCTGGGCAAGAAGTACGCGCCGCTGGGCACGGGCGGCCTGCTCTCCTTCGTCATCAAGGGCGGGTACGAGGCCGGCCGGGCTTTCGCGGACGGCGTGCAGCTCCTGCCGGTGGTCGCCAACATTGGCGACGCGAAGTCCCTCGTCATCCACCCGGCCTCGACGACGCACTCGCAGCTGACCGAGGAGGAGCTGGCCAAGGCCGGCGTAGCGCCCGGCACGGTGCGCCTGTCGATCGGCCTGGAGAACATCAAGGACATCCTGGCCGACCTGCAGCTCGGCTTCGACGCGGCCCGCGCGGCCACGGCCTGACAGACCCGTCGGCGGCCTCGGGGATACACACACTCCTGAGGCTCCGAGGCCGCCGCTGCCCCTCCCCGTCTCGCGCGACAGCGAACCGCCACAGCGAAAGAAGGACCTCATGAGCCGCTCCAACCTGCCTCCCGCACCCACGTCCGGCGCGTGGCGCGAGGGCGACCCGGTCGCGTTCCGCAAGTTCGCGAATCTGGGCGCCCAGCGCCTGGAAAACGGCGAGATCCTGCCCTCCGTGACGCTCGCGTACGAGACGTGGGGTGAACTGGACGAGGCCTCGTCGAACGCGGTCCTCATCCTGCACGCGCTGACCGGCGACGCGCACGTGTGCGGCGAGGCCGCGCCCGGCCAGCCGACCCCCGGCTGGTGGGAGCAGATCGTGGGCCCGGGGCGCATCATCGACACGGACCGCTATTTTGTGGTGGCCGCGAACGTGCTGGGTGGCTGTCAGGGCTCTACGGGCCCGGCGTCCCTCGCTCCGGACGGCGCGCCGTGGGGCTCGCGTTTCCCCGTGATTTCCACGCGCGACCAGGTGTACGCGGAGTCACGCCTGGCCGACCTGCTCGGCATTGACGAGTGGAGCATCGTCGTGGGCGCGTCGCTGGGTGGCCAGCGCGCGATCGAGTGGGCGGTCAGCTACCCGGAGCGCGTGCGCCGACTGGTGGTCGTGGCCTCGGGCGCACAGACGACCGCCGACCAGGCGGCGTGGACGCACACGCAGATCCGCGCGATTGAGCTGGATCCGGCGTGGCGCGGTGGCGACTACTACGCGGGTCCCGGCCCCACCGCCGGGCTGGCTCTCGCCCGCCAGATCGCGCACACGACCTACCGCTCCCCCTCGGAGCTGGACGAGCGTTTCGGCCGCATTCCCCAGAATGACGAGGATCCGCTGCACGGCGGGCGCCTGGCGGTCGAGTCCTACCTGGACTACCACGGCGAGAAGATCGTGCGCCGCTTCGATGCGGGTTCCTACGTGACGCTGTGTCGCACGATGCTCTCCCACGACGTGGGCCGCGACCGCGGCGGCGTCACCGAAGCCCTCAAGGCGGTCACCGCGCGCACGCTGGTCGTCGCCGTCGATTCGGATCGCCTCTTCTTCCCCGAGCAGGTCTGGCAGATGGCGGCCGGCATCTCGGGCGCGTTCTACCGCGAGATCCACTCCGACCACGGGCACGACGGCTTCCTCATCGAGCACGACCAGCTCACGGCCCTCCTCGACGAGTTCCTCAACGAGCGCATCCCCTCGCGCGCATCCTCCTTCGCCTGATCGACCCCCATTCTCCGCGAGGTCGCCCGCGCTTCCTCCTCATCAACGAGGCGCCGGTGGCCTCGCGCGTTATGCTGACCCCATGAGCGTTACTAGCAATCCCACGCCCGACGGCGAGCAGATGCCCGACACGAGCGGCCTGCCGGACCTGTCCGGGGTGGGGGCCGAGGCCTCGGCGCCCGAGGGGATCCCCGAGCGCGACGTCATGGCCCCGTGGGGCGAGGCCGGGCCTCCCGGACCACAGTGGCGCACCGACATTCTGGGGGAGGGCTACGAGTCACGCACGATTGAGCTCATCGACGACGCGGAGGGGCCCTGCGTGGCGACCCTCGTGCGCGCACGCCCGCCCGCGAGCGCCCGCATGACGGTCCTGTACCTGCACGGGCGCAACGACTACTTCTTCCAGACCGAGATGGCCCAGCGCCTGAGCGACGCGGGCGCGGCGTTCTACGCGCTGGACATGCGCAAGTACGGCCGTTCCCTGCGCCCCCACCAGACAATCGGCTACACGGACGACCTGTCCGTCTACGACGAGGAGATCGGCGAGGCCATCGAAATCATCCGCTCCGAGCGCGAGGACGAGCCGATCGTCCTCATGGGCCATTCGACGGGCGGCCTCGTCGCGACGCTCTGGGCGCACCGACACCAGGGTGTTCTCGCTGGCCTGATTCTCAATTCGGCGTGGCTGGAGATGCAGTCGATGGCCGCCTGGCGCGGGGCAATGACCCCCGTCATCGGACGCATCGCGTCGCGTAACCCCATGTGGGAAGTGCCCTCGGGAGGTGCGGGACACTACGGCCGTTCACTCGCGGGGCGCGCCTCCTCGGAGTTGCCGATCCCCGAGGGCCTGAGCCCCGACGACCCGTCGGTCGCGGGCTGGCCGATCATCCACGAGTGGAAGCGCCCCGAGTCCTACCCGATCCCGGCCTCGTGGCTGGAGGCGATCATGGCCGGGCACGAAACGATCGAGAAGGACGTGCACCTGGAGTGCCCGGTCCTGTCGATGGTGTCGACGTCCTCCTATTTCGACGAGGAGTGGTCCGAGCGCGTTTTCACCTCCGATACCGTGCTGGATCCGACCGTCATCGCCCAGCGCAGCCTAGGCCTGTCGGACCTGGTGACGATTGCGCGTTTCCCCGGCAAGCACGACCTGGTCCTGTCGGATGCGCCCGTTCGCGAGGCCGTGTACGCGACGATGCGCGGGTGGCTGGACGCTTTCGTGCGGTGACCGCCCTGCCGTAAAGAGGCCCGGGATCACATGATCCCGGGCCTCTCGTCGTCTTCTCGCGTCGCGCCGTGTGGGCGCTTCGTCGTCGCGCGTTAGTGCTTGGCGGAGCGGTGTCCGCGCGGCGCCTGCGCGTATTCGCGCACGATCTCGCGGTTAACCTCGTCGAGCGCTTCGGCCAGGGTCGGGCCCAGCCGGTCGCCGATGCGCACCTGCCCCCAGACGTCGATATGGCCCAGGCCGCGCGCGGTCAGGAGCGTGTCGAGCGAGGGGTAGGTCAGGCCGGCGCCGGACACCGCGCCGCTGGCCGCGAGCACGAGGTCAACGGGCAGACCGAGCTCACCGCGGGCAACCAGGGGCGTGTCCTCGCCGAGGATCTGGGCGAGGGTGCGCAGGCCGGACTCGTCGCGGCCGAGGACGGGCAGACCCTCCGCGCGGGCTTGAACGACCTCGGGGGATTCGTCGGCGCGGTCGACGGACGAGGCCGTGGCCGCCTCCGTCGCTCCGCCATCGTTGAGTTCGCTCGACTCCTCGCGGGCGCGGCGCGTGGCGCGGCGGCTCATGTGGGCGGGAGGCTCCCAGCGGGGCGCGTCATCCTCGGTGCTGACCTGCTCGTCGGCGTGTTCGGGCACGTCGTCGCCCTCCTCGTCCGGTTCCGTTTCTGTTTCCGCGTGCTCGCCGACGTATGCGGCGGTGTGATCGTCGGTGTGGTTGTCGGTGTGGTCGTCGACCTGTTCGTCGGCCGCCGCATCCTCGTCGGGCTCAGCGCTTTCCTCCGCGCGGGGCTCCTCATGGTCGGGGGGCTCGCCCGTTTCCTCGGTCTCGGCGTTGTCGCTTGCGGGAGCCTCGGCGGACTCGGGAGCCTCGGCCTCGGGAACGTCCTCGGCGTGCACATCTGCGTCTCGCTCATCGGCATCCTGAGCGTCAGCCTCGGAATCCTCAGCATCATCCGCGTCCTCAGCGCGGTCCGCTTCGACAGATTCGGGCGCGTACTCGTCGCCATCCTCGGCAACCACATCGCCCTCGACGCGCTCGTCGGCCTCGATGTGATCATCACCAGCGTCCTGCTCGGTAGCCTCGTGCTCGTCCTGAGCGCGGGCCTCGTCGACCGGGGCCCATTCATCCGCGGAGGCGTCCACGCCTTCCTCGGCTGCGTCATCACGCTCGGAGACCTCGCCTTGCTCCGGGGCCTCAGTGGAATCGTGTGCATCGGCAGACTCGGCCTCGTCCTGTTCGTCCTCCTCGGAGGCGGGACGCCAGGGCGCCGGGGGCTCCTCGTCGATCGGGTAGGTGAACACGTCGCGCAGGTGGGGCGCGACCTTCGGCGTGGGGCGCGTCGTCGGGGTCTCAGAGTCAGACTCGACGGAGGCGTCGACCTCTTCAACGTCCTCCTGCGCGGGCGCCACGATCTCGGGCGCCGCCGATGCGGAGGCCAGGAGCTGCGGCGCATGGCCGTACAGGCGCGGACCCACCGCGTTCACGTCGAGGAACAGACGGCCGTTCGACATCTGGCGCAGGTTCATGAGGTGCACCTCGACGCCCGACGTCGCCAGGATGGACAGGGCGGGGCGCACCGAGGGGTCGATCTCGCCGGCGACGATGATGAGTCGCGGGCCCGGACCCACGGCCGGGGGCATCGAGTCACGGAACTGCGCCCAACCGGCCCGGAAACCCTCGGGACCCGAAGGGTATTCGCTGGCCAGGTCCGACCACGAGATCGAGGCGACCTCAGCCAGTCGCGACAGGGAGGTAATGAGGGTCTCGGAGTCGAGTTCTTTCAGAATTTCGACGGACACAATCTGCCCCGAGACGTCGAGAGCTGTCAGGCGCGGCGTCTCCTCGTCGCCTTGGCCCGTCATATCACGCCAGGTCACGGGGAACAGCGGGCGCGACACGATCTGCAGGACCTGCTGGCAGATAGCGTCAACCAGTTCGGGACCCAGATCCTGCGCAACCGGATATCCGAATTGAGCGGGGACGAGGTGTCCATCCTCGAACTCAAACAGGGCCATCGCTCTTTCCTTCACGTGTATGGGGCGCTCGGGGCCATTGTTTCATACGTTCCAAAAGAAACAAGGATGACACAGGGACAATGGGATGGATACCACGTAAGCATCTGCCTGTCGATCGCCCGCCGACAAGGCGCCTCAGGTACGACCCACCACGCGCCCACAGTCCTTCACATCGGTAGAATAGTGGGCGAGAACAGCACGCCTTCGGCCCCAGGACAGGACACCGATGCCCGACCTTCGCATCCTCGAGGGAGACCTCGAAACTTTTTCCGGCGTCCGCGCGAATTCTGCGCGAATGATGGCACGCACATCCCGCCACTGCGTCACCTCACCCAGGCTCGGACAACCATGGACAACGTCTCGCCGTTCTGACAGGCCCACCACACGGGCGAATACGCGGAGCGCACCGCCACACACATACAGCACCCAACGCATCCCACTGACACATGCTGAGCAACTATGACCGATCCCCCGCCAGCGTGGGACCAATGTCGTGTACGATGGCACGTGTCGCTCAGAATCCGGATGGCACGGCATCTTCCATCCGGTTAGACTACTGCGCGGCAGAGTACTTGAGACAGAACAGGGTGGCATTCAATGGGCAGAGATAAGCTGCGCATCGTTGAATACTCGGCGCCGGAGCCGCAGGTTCCCGCGTCCGAGGAAACGCGCCGCGAACTCTCTCCGTACCGCCTGCGCGCCGACTCATCGCCCCGACTGTACCCGCAGTCTGAACAGGTGGTCAGCCCACACTTGCCCCCCATCGAGCGCATGCCCGTCCCCGTGACACCTTTCCCCAAGCTGTTCCGCGACGACCCGGAACCCGCGTAATCGCCACGCCCGCCCCAACCGGCCACGGCCTCGCGCGACCATCCGCACACCGGATACCCGCCTCCCGACGCGCGCCCGCGTGACACACTGTCACCATGAGCGAGAGCTTCCTGACGGACCTGCGCACACTCATCGACGTCGACTCCTCGACCGGCACGCGTGCGCGCTACTCCTCCGACGCCGGCCTCACGCGCATCCCGCCCCTGGCCGTCGCATTCCCGCGCACGCCCGAGCAGGCGATCGCGGCCTTCGACCTCGCCCGCGCCCACGGCGTCCCCCTCACCGCCCGAGGCGGCGGCACCTCGTGCGCGTCCAACGCGATCGGCCCCGGCCTCGTCCTCGATTTCTCGCGGTACATGAACCGCGTCGTCTCCATCGACCCCGAGGCCCGCACCGCCACCGTCGAACCCGGCTGCGTGGGCTCCACCCTCCAGGCGGCGGCGGCCGAGTACGGCCTGCGCTTCGGCCCCGACCCGTCCTCCCAGAATCGTGCGACGATCGCCGGCATGGTCGCCAACAACGCGTGCGGGCCGCACGCGACCGCCTGGGGGCGCACCTCCGACAACATCGTCTCCCTCGACTGCGTGGACGGGCGCGGGCGGCGCTTCACGGCCACAACCAGCCACGACTCGGCGCTGCGCGACATGCCGGGGCTCGCCTCCCTCATCG